>Ga0207421_10002168_pt1 | contig 24608 bp, 25 predicted proteins | sample SodLakKL_010_SED_4_FD_187542 | JGI IMG/M metagenome (GOLD analysis project Ga0207421, IMG submission 187542) | Alkaline sediment microbial communities from Lake Tanatar, Kulunda Steppe, Russia - 8KL_010_SED (SPAdes) (version 2) | ecosystem: Environmental > Aquatic > Non-marine Saline and... | reverse complement strand
CGGCCCCCGGCCCCCGGCCCCCGGCCCCCCGGCCCGGCGCCCGGACCTCCGGCTCAATCGAGATCGAGCAGGAGGTCCATGGCTCCGACGAGGTCCGGTGCCCTGACCGTCGGTGGGTTCAGGTGGGCCGGGTAGCGGTCGGTGCCGGGCCGGTCGATCCACGCACCCTGCAGGCCCGCGGCCCGTGCGCCGTGCACGTCCCACGGGTGGACGGCCACCAAGGCGAGACGTTCCGGAGCCAGTGCCAGGCGCTCCGCCGCCCAGAGGTAGGGCTCGGGGGCCGGTTTCCACCGGCCGACCTCGGTGACATCCCAGGTCCCGGCCACCAGTTCGTCCAGGCCGGCGCGCTCCAGGGCGCCTCGGACGATGCCGGCGGTGCCGTTGGTCAGCGTGACGGCGGCGACGTCGGCGGCATGCAGCCGCTCCAGAGCGGGCCGGACGTCGCGGTGTGGCTCGAGGGTGGCGAAGGCCTCCAGGATCCGGTCCTGCGAGCCCGCGTCGGTCGGGAGATCGGCCGCGGCCAGTTCCGCGGTGGCCATGTGCCTGGCGATGTCCGGGAAGCTCGCGAACGTGCCGGCGGCGCTGGCCGCGATGCCGTCCACCAACACGGCGCGGAACCAGGCGTCGAGCCGTCGTGGGTCGAGACCCACGGCCGCGAACGCCTCCGCGACCGGGTCCAGCCCGAGCAGCGTCTCGTTGACGTCGAACAGCACCGCCTCCACGGTCGGCATACGGGCTCCGGTTCGGTCGGGCGGTCAGCGGGGGCCAGGTCGGGTGGGCAGCGGGCCAGGTGATGGCGGGCTCGGGGGCAGCCGGCCGCGGGGACGGCTCGTCAGTCGGCGACGGGTCGTGCGAGTACCGCGGCGAACAGGTCGTCGCGGTCGGTGTGCACGGTCTCGACGACCAGCCCGAGCGAGGCCGACTCGGTGGCGAAGCGCTCGGGCCGGAACTTGTAGGAGTGCTCCGTGACGAGGTGGTCGCCGGCCGCGAAGGTGACGGCCCGATCGAGTGCCCCGACCGTGGCGGTGACGTCCCGGGTGGCGACCAGACGCATCTCCACGCACTCCTCGGCGGGATCCCATACCGCCTCGTAGCGGAACGCCTCCAGCGGGATGTCGGCGTCCAGTTCGCGGTTGATGACCCGCAGCAGGTTCAGCCCGAACGCCGCCGCGACCCCTTCCGCATCGTCGTAGGCGGGCAGCAGTACGTCCAGGTCCTTGACCAGGTCCAGCCCGACCAGGAACGCATCGCCGGGACGGAGGCTGTCGGCGACGGCCGTCAGTAGGCTGCGCCGTTCCGCGGGTCGCATGTTGCCGAGCGTCGAGCCGAGGAACAGCAACAGCCGGGTGCCGGATCGCGGTACGTGTTTCAGGTCGGTGTGGAAGTCGCCGGTGAAGTTGTCGATCCATAGTTGGGGATGTTCGCTCGACAGGCGTTCGGCGGCTTCGTCGAGCGCCGCGGTGGAGACGTCCAACGCCGCGTAGCGGTGCCCGGTGCCGGCCTGCTGCATCGCGGTGAGCAGCGCACCGGTCTTGATCGATGATCCGGAGCCCAACTCGACGATCTCGTGCGGTCGGACGGCCGCCACGATCGCATCGGCTTCGCGGGCGAGGATCTCCGCCTCCGCGCGGGTCAGGTAGTACTCGGCGACCTGCGTGATCCGCTCGAACAGCGCCGAACCGTGGGCGTCGTAGAGATGCATCGGTGGCATGCTCCGCCCCTCGTCCAGGGCCGCGACGAGGTCATCGGCGAGCTGCTCCCGGGTCTCGCGAGGAGCGGTCAGTTCCGTCGAGGTGACCTTCGCGAGTGTCGTCCCGTCGTTCACGGTTCATCCTTGCGGTCGCGTCGCACACTCGGCGAACCATGGGTTCGAGGCCGAGGAGGTGGCCCGTATCGACGGGAGGAGGGTGGTACGGGGGCGCACACCCATCGTGGTGGGGCCACCCGTTGCGGCGACAGACTACGGGGGGCCACCCCCGGCGGCCAGCCCTCGCACCACCCACGGGGACCGGCCCTGGGGCCGGGCCGATGCCCGGGCGCCGGAAAGGGAAGGCTTCCGGGCGGTCGGGAGTTGTCCTCCGCGAGCATCCCCGTGCCAACACCAGGAGTGAGGACATGTCCCAGCCCAGCACCTCCGGATCCACGTTCGACGTCGTGGTCATCGGCGCCGGCCCCGCCGGCGAGAACGCGGCCGACTACGCCGTGAAGAACGGCCTGACGGCCGCGATCGTGGAATCGGAGCTCGTCGGCGGTGAGTGCTCCTACTGGGGCTGCATGCCCTCCAAGGCCTTGCTCCGCCCGACCGAGGTCCTGGAGGCCGCCAGACGCGTGCCGGCCGCGGCCGCGGCCATCACCGGCGAGGTGGACGTGCAGAAGGTCCTGGCCAACCGGGACGCCTTCACCTCGAACCTCGACGACCAGGGTCAGGTCGACTGGTTGGAGGGTGCAGGGGTCACCCTGGTGCGTGGCCACGGACGCATCGCCGGTGACCGGCGTGTCGAGGTGACCGGCACCGACGGAGCGGTGACCACCCTGACCGCGACACGTGGCGTGGTCATCGGGGTCGGGACCAAGGCCAGCGAGCCGCCGATCCCGGGACTGGCGGAGACCGTCACCTGGGGCAATCGCGAGGCCGTCTCGATCGAGCAGGTCCCAGAGCGCCTGCTGGTGCTCGGGGGCGGCGTCATCGGGGTCGAGATGGCCCAGGCCATCGTGCGGTTGGGTGCCTCCGAGGTGACCATCGTCGAGGCGCTGGACGGACTCCTCGGCAACGAGGACCCGCACATCGGCGAGGAGCTGCAGGCGGCACTGGAGGCCGACGGCATCCGCGTCGAGGTCGGTGCGATGGCGGAGAAGGTGCGCCGGGATCACACCGACGGGCCGGTCACCCTCACGCTGGCCGACGGCCGCGAACTGGTCGGCGACGAACTGCTCGTAGCCGTGGGCCGGACGGCGTCGACCGCGGACCTCGGGCTCGCCTCCATCGGGGTCGAGCCGGCTCGAGGCGGTTTCATCGCGGTCGACGACCATCTGCAGGTGCCCGGTCACGACTGGCTCTACGTGGTCGGTGACGCCAACGGTCGGGCCCTGCTGACCCATCAGGGCAAGTACCAGGCGCGGCTGGTCGGCGACGCGCTCGCCGGCATCGAGGTCGACCCGGCGTGGGCGGACGAGCGCGCCGTCCCGCGGGTGGTCTACACCGACCCGCAGATCGCGGCGGTCGGCGCCACCGAGGCAGAGGCGCGTGAGGCCGGCGTGGACGTCCTCGCGGTGACCTACAACGTGGGCCACAGCGCCGGTGGTGCACTCCTCGGCAAGGGCACGGATGGCACGGCCAAGCTGGTGATCGATCGTGAGCGTCGCGTCATCGTCGGCGCGTCGTTCGTCGGTCCCGGCGTGGGCGAGATGCTCCACGCCGCCACGATCGCTCTCGTGGGCGAGGTCACGCTCGAGACCCTCTGGCATGCCGTGCCACCGTTCCCGTCGGTGTCGGAGGTGTGGTTGCGACTGCTCGAGGAGGTGCGCGCGGCCGAGCGCAAGGACGGCGGCGACCAGCGTTAGGCGTGACGAGAACTACCGCTGCGGGCCTGCCCCGACCGGGGCACGCCCGCAGCGGTAGTATGTTCGTCAGGCGAGGCGGCTCCCGACAGGCGGTCCGCGAGGTCGCGAGGTAGTGGGCTGCCCGTTCGGTCGGGTGAGCCCGCGGCAGACCCTGATCTGTTTATTACGGTTCGGTCTACGGTCTCGCGGGGGTGCCGATCGTCCGTGGACGCGGGGGCCGTTCGTAAGTTCCCAAGGTCGGTGGAGCATCGACCGACCCGCCACGCCTTTACCACACAACGAAGCGGCAGCCAGCGATGTTCGATCTCGGAACCTCTGACGACATCATCCTCGTCGTGATCGTGGTCGCCATCCTGTTGTTGTCGCTGGCGGGAGCCGTGGAACACCTCCGGCACCGTCGCAACGTCGAGGCCGTGCCCCTTCGTATCAGCGTCAACGGCAGCCGTGGCAAGTCGACGGTCACCCGGCTGCTCACCGGGGCGATCGCGGCCGGGGGTCACCGGCCGCTCGGCAAGACCACCGGGACCGAGGCTCGACTCATCCGGGGGTGGGACCTCGAGGAGGAGGAGATCCGTCGCCGCCCGGAGGGCCCGAACATCGGCGAACAGCGCGAGATGATGCGCCGGGCAGCGACCGAGGGCGCGGATGTGGTGGTCGCCGAATGCATGGCCGTGACCCCGGAATACCAACTCACCTTCCACCGGCGCATGCTGGACGTGAACCTGCTGGTCATCGCCAACGCCCTGGAGGACCACCTCGAGGAGATGGGTCCGACCGCCGCCGACGTGGCCGAGGTCTTCAGCGCGACCATCCCTCGGGACGGCACGCTGGTGTTGGTTCCCGGGCCTCACCTCGAACGCTTCCTGACCGTGGCCAAGGAACGCAACGCCTCCGTGGTGATGGGCGACCCGGCAGGCGTGGACGACGCGCTGCTGAAGACCTTCGACCACCTGGTGCTCGCCGAGCACGTGGCGTTGGCCCTGGCGGTCACCCGCCACCTCGACATCCCCGACCATGTGGCGATCGAGGGCATGCGCGCCGCACCCGCCGACCCCTTCGCCACGCGACTGCTGCCGATCGGGAACCCCGACGATCCGGCGCTGTTCGTCAACGCCTTCCCCGCGAACGATCCGGAGTCCACCTTGGGCGTATGGCAGCACGTATTGGGCCGGGGGCACCCGGAGGAGGGGCTCGTGGTGATCATGAACTGCCGGGAGGATCGCATCGCCCGCACCCAACAGTTCGCCGAGGACGTGCTGCCCTCACTGCCCATCGACACGTTGGTCGTCACCGGCCACTCGACCCGAGCGGTGATCCGGGCCGCCGAGGCCGGCCGTATCGACGCCCGGGAGACGCTCGACCTCACGGGCCAGGATCCGCAGGCGCTGGCGGACGCCCTGGAGGGACGGATCGATGGTCGGGTCGTGCTCGGCGTCGGCAACCTCCACGGCGGCGGTCGGGAGATCATCGCCCAACTCGAACACCTGAGGGTCGAGCAGGTCACCGAACGCGGAGCCGCCTGATGTTCGGAACCGAGCTCTATCTCTCCCTGGTGGTCGGCGTCGTGGTGAGTCTCGTCTACGCCGAACGCACCGGGGTCATCCCGGCAGGACTGGTCGTGCCCGGCTACCTCGCGTTGGTCCTCGACCAGGTGATCTTCGTCTCCGCGATCTTCCTGCTCAGCTTCCTGACCTTCCTGGTCGTGGACCGGGGCATCGACCGGTACGTCATCCTCTACGGCCGCCGGCGGTTCGTCGCGATGCTGAGTGTCGGCATCATGTTGAAGCTCGTGTTCGATGCGCTGTATCCCGCGATGCCCTTCGAGGTGTACGAGTTCCGTGGGATCGGGGTCATCGTGCCCGGCCTGATCGCCAACGCGATCCACCGTCAGGGCGTCCCGCACACCATGATCTCCACGCTGTTGCTGTCGGGAGCCACCTTCCTGGTGGTCTTCGCGGTCAGCCTCGCGTTCGGCTGAGGGGACCATGGCCGACGCCGAACTGCCCTTCGAAGCTCCGACCGTGACCCGGCGGGGTCGACTCCAACGCAAACTGCGACGGCAACGGACCACCGCCACCCGTGATGCGATGATCGGTGCCGTCGCCACCGCCCTGCTGGTCATGGTGGTCGGCGGTGGGTTGCTTCCCGACGCCGCGCCGGCCGCCGCCAGCGACCAGGCCGCCGGGCCGCAGCCGACCGAGGGCACGATCTTCACCGCCGCGATGGTCGGCGACGTGATGTTCGGCCGGCACATCGAGCGGGTGGTCGATCGCCGCGGACACGACGCCCTGCTCGAACACGTCACGCCCTGGCTGGAGGGTGACTACGTCAGCGCCAATCTGGAACAGGTCATCAGCGACCAGGACCAGGACGACCTCCCCGAGGCCGACAAACTGATCCACCTGGCCAGTGACTCCCGCACGCTGCATGCCCTGGTCGATGCCGGGTTCACGACCCTCAGCCTCGCGAACAACCACGCGATGGATCACGGTATCCCGGGGATCCGCGACACCATCGAGGCGCTCGACGCCGCCGGGCTGGCCCACGCCGGCGCCGGTGTCGACCTCGAATCGGCGGTGGAGATCGACTACCAGCAACACGGTGAGCTGACCGTCGCGACCCTGTCGTTCACCGACGTGTTCGTCGAGGGGTTCATCGCCCGTGCGTTCCAGGGTGGGGTACTGCAGGCGGAGGGGGACACGTTCGGCCCGATGTTGCAGGAGGCCCGCCGGGAGGCGGATCTCGTCATCGCCCACGTGCACTGGGGCGAGGAGTACGACCTGCGGGTCCGGACCGAACAGCGGGAGATGGCCGAGGACATCGCCGCCGCCGGCGCCGACATCATCGTCGGTACCCACCCCCACGTGCTGCTGCCCGTCGAGATGATCGGCAACACCCTCGTGCTGCACAGCCTCGGGAACTTCGTGTTCGACCAGGGGTGGTCGCGGACCCGCGAGACCGCGATCGCCCGCTACGAGTTGGGCGAGGACGGCATGGCGCGGGTCGAGTTCGTTCCGACCTACATCCGGGAGGGCACGCCGCGGGTGGTGTCGGGACCGCTCGGCACCTACCGACGCGAACGCATCTTCCACCGGTTGCGCGGAGGGGATGGGATCGACCTGCGGCGCGAGGGACAGAGCCTGGTCGCGGAGATCGACCATCGACATGTCCTGTTCGGTGAGGCCGACGCCGGCGATGCGCCGGGCGACCTGGCCGGGGACCTGGCCGACGACCTGGCCGACGATCTGGCCGACGATCCGGCGGACGACCTGGCGGACGTGGAAGGGGCCAGCCGATGATGACCGATCGCTGGCTCAACTACGTGCTCGCCGTGGTCGTGGTGATCGGTCTGGTGGTCGTGGCCCGCTACGAGCGACCGCGTCTGGCCGAGGAACGTGCCGAGTACCTCGACCAGGAGGTCGCCGTCGGACGTGACGACGCCCCGCCGGTCGAGGACCGTGATCCGTTGGAGCTTCGTGAGGCACCGGGCAACGGCGATCCGGTGACGGCCGCCGAGCCGGAGATCGAGCCGCTCGGGGCCCACGGCGTGAGTGCCAGCCACCCCCTGGCCGTCGAGGTCGGCATGGAGGTCCTCTCCGCCGGTGGTAACGCGGTCGACGCCGCCATCGCGGTCTCCTACGCGTTGTCGGTCGTCGAGCCCTTCGGCTCCGGGGTCGGCGGTGGCGGTGCCATGCTCCTGCAGGAACCGGGCGAGGCGCCACTCGCCTACGACTATCGTGAGACGGCTCCGCTGTCCGGTGACCGCCCCGCCAACAACATCGGCGTGCCGGGCTTCGCCGCCGGGATGGAGCACATGCACCGGGCTCACGGCTCCATCGCGCTGGCGGACCTGATCGAGCCGGCCGCGCGCTATGCCGAGGACGGCTTCGAGGTCGATCCCTACCTCCACGAGCGTGCCCGCGACGCGGCCTTCCGGATGCCGATCCACCTGCTGCCCGGGCTGTTCCCGGGTGGTGCGGTCGTGCAGCCGGGGGAGACGCTGCGCCAGCTCGACTACGCCGAGGTGCTGCGCATGATCCAGACCGAGGGCGCGGAGGTGGTCTACGGCGGCGAGATCGGTCAGCGCATCGCCGACGAGGTCAGCGGCATCAGCATCGAGGACCTGGAGGCCTACGAGGTTGCCGAGGTGCAACCGGCGATCGGTGAGTTCGCCGGTTACGACGTCATCTCCGGAGCGCCGCCGATCTCCGGCACGGCGCTGGTCCAGACCCTGCAGATCGCCGAGCAGCGTGGGATCGACGAGCTCGACCTCGACTCGGCGGACGGCATGCACACCATGGCGCAGGCCTACCGGCTCGCACAGCGCGACCGCCGCATGAACGTCGGCGACCCGACCATCGAGGACGTACCACTGGACCGGATCGTCGACCGTCAGCGCACCGATCAGCTGGCCGCCAGGATCCCCCCGGACGGGTTCGTCGAGTTGCCCGACGAGGAAGAGGTCCGCTTCGCCACCGAGACCGACACCACCCATGTGGTCGTCGTCGACGACGACGGCACGATGGTCTCGCTCACCAACACCCTCAGCAACTTCTTCGGCTCCGGGTTGTCGGTCTCCGGGATCTTCCTCAACGACCAGCTGAAGAACTTCTCGCCCGACCCGGAATCGATCAACGCCGTCGCGCCCGGCAAGCGGCCACGCAGTTTCATCACCCCCACCATCCTCGCCGAGGACGACCACGGGGTGCTGGGCATCGGCTCGGCCGGGGGACGTCGCATCCCGTTCGTCACCGCCCAGGTCATCGCGCGGTGGGCCAACAACGGCCAGGACATCGAGGCGGCGGTCAGTACCGGCCGCTACCACCTGGAGGTCCGGGACCTCGAGGTCGAGGACTCCCTGCCGGACGGGGTGGAGAGCGAACTCGCGAGCCGCGGCTACGAGATCACCTACACCGTCCCCACCACCGAGTACTTCGGCGGCATGCAGGCGCTGGTCGTCGACCGCGAGGCCGGGACGGTGGACGGCGTGGCCGATGAACGTCGCGCCGGATCCTGGGCCTCCAGCAGCCCCTGAGCGGGTCGCGGTCCTCGCGCGGTGCGTTTCCTGCGGCCCCCGCCCGGGTCGCTACCGGGTCGCTGCCGATCGCTACCGCGGGTCGTCGACCACGTGGATGCGGGCGTCGACGACCCGCCCGTCCGTGACGTCCAGCACCCCGATGGTCCGGTGCGGTTGACGGCGCCGCTCGGTGGGTGAGCCGGGGTTGAACAGCAGCTGACCGGCCTCGCCCGTGACGTTCCACGGGATGTGGCTGTGGCCGAACACGACCACGTCGGCATGGGGGAACCGCTCGTGCAGGCGAGCTTCGCGTCCACGTGCGGGGCCGCTGTCGTGGATCATGGCGATGCGCACCCCGGCGAGGTCCAGCTCCAGGGTCTCCGGGAGGACTTCGCGGAGTTCCGGGTCGTTGTTGCCGAGCACGGCATGGACCGGGGCATGCCGTGCCAGCTCGTCGAGGTGCTCGGCCTGGGTGATGTCGCCGGCGTGGAGGATGACGTCGGCGGTCGCGAGCACCCGCCTGGCGGCCTCGGGCAGACGACGGTTGGGCCACGAACGGCGCAGGTGGGTATCGGCGATCACCACGATGCGCAGCGGATCCGGGCCGTCGGCCGGTGGGTCGTCGGCCGGCGGGTCGTCGGGGAGGCCGTCGGTCATGAGGGCGCGACCTCCATCCGGTCACAGCCATCGGCGTCGGTGACGACCGTCGGGATGCCGTCGGCCACCCCGGTCGGCAGGCCCGTGACGGTGATCTCGTCTCCGGGGCCGGCGATCGCGTCGAAGGTGAACAGCCGGCCGTCCGCGGGCCGGTACAGGGCAGGAGCGTCACGACCGTCACAACTCCAGTCGCCGAAGCGCAGCACGTCGTGGGGTCCGGCACCGAGGTCGTAGCGCTCGGCCGAGCCGTCGGCGCCCATGACCTCCATGCGTCGGCCGTCCCACGCGATCACGGCGCTGCACCCATCCCCCTCGATGTCTGCGAGCAGGATCTCGCGTCCGTCGTCCGGAACGCGGAGTCCCGCGCACAGCGGAGCGGCCTCGTGTGGGGTGGTGAGGGGCTCGGTGACGGCGGGCTCGGTGACGGCGGTCGGTCCATCGGCGTCGACCGCGACGATGTCCTCGGTGTCGGTGTCGGTGGCGTCGTGCCCCAGGACGGAGGTGATCGCGATGCCGGTGGGCACGAGCACGATCGCCGCGGCCACGATCAGCATGCGTGGGACGCGGCGCGGAGCGCGAGCCCCGTCACCGGGGGCAGCGGACGCGAGCGTTCCCCGAGCCGCCTTCGATGGCTCAGCGAGGTTCGACGGTGGCGGTGGGGTGGGCCTTCGGATGCGGGCTGGTGCGGCGGGCCGGGTCGCGCTGGGAACCGCGCCGAGTACCCCGGCGCGTCCCTCGGCCGGGTTCGGGTGGGGCGGAGGGTCCGCGTCCGCGATCACACGCCGGATCGCCTCGAGTTCTGCTGCGAACCCTTGGGCGCCGTCCGGCCGATCCGGGCGATCGCGCACGAGCGCGGCCTCGATGGCCGCGGTCAGCGAGCGGGGCGCCTCCACGCGGTCCGCCAAGGGCACGAACCGGCCGCTCTCTGCGGGGCCGGTCTGCGTGGTGGTGGAGCCGGCGTAGGGCGGGACACCGGCCAACGCCTCGTAGAGCGTGGCTCCGAGTGCGTACAGGTCGCTGCGCGCGTCGGGTTCGCCACCGTCGACCAGCTCCGGGTCGAGGTGCTGGGCGGTCCCGGCGATGGTGGGCGCGCCGCCGCGGAGTCGGGCCATGCCCGCATCGGCGAGCAAGGGCTGTCGCTCCCGATCGAACAGCACGTTGGCGGGCCTGATACCGCCGTGCACGACGCCGGCCCCGTGCATGGCCGCGAGCGCCGAGGCCAGCCGCGCACCGATGTCGGCGACCACGCCCGGGGACAACCCTCCCTGCTGGTGGGCCAACGTCGTCGCCAGCGATCCGCGGGAGGCGTAGGGCATGACGAGGGCGAGGCCGTCACCCGTGGTGACGATGGCGACGATCGGCAGGATGCCCGGGTGTGACAGCCGCCCGAGGACCCCGTGCTCATGGTGCACGGCGTCACGCGCGGCGCGGTCGATGGCGTGGTGCACGAGCTTGATGGCCAGGACGCGACCTGGCGACCCGACCGCCTCGCCCCGCCAGACGTGCGACGACGGGCCTGTGCCGAGGGGTCCCCGCAGGGTGTAGCCCGGCACCTCGGTGACCATGGAACACCCCCGCCCGTCTCCCGGCTACCTGCCGGAGACTACCCACCCATCGTCCACGGGTGGCGGGAACCACTCTTGAGCGAGGAGGATTGGAAGGGTATGGTGTGCATCGAGCGCAACGGGGAGCCACGATGGCCGGGCAACGACCGCAGGGGACGGGAGCGAGGTTCCGCGGCGCCGACACGGCCCTTGCCTCAGCCGACACGGCCGACACGGCCGATGGCCACGGGTCCGCAGACGGGCACGAGCGACGCGCCCGGCGGGCGGCGCGGACGGGTCTCGCACTCTGGGTCGGCGCGTTGGTCGTCGGCACCTGGCTGTTCCACGCCATCGGCAACGGGCCCCTGGCCGCGCCACCGCTCGATCCGTCGGCCTGGGTCCTCTGGGCAGAGGGGCGGGACCCGTTGGTCGCCACGTTCGCGGTCCTGCGGTTGCTGGTCCTCGGGCTCAGTTGGTACCTGGTCGGTGCGACCTCGATCGGGATCCTGGCACGCCTGCTCCGCGCGGCCAGCCTCGTCCGGATCGCCGACGCGATCACCGTGCCCGCGCTCCGCCGGGTTCTGCAGGGTGCCCTCGGGATCTCGCTCGCCACCGCGATGGTCACCTCGTCGGTCTCGCCGTCGGGTCTCCAGGCACGCGACGGCTCGACGATCACCCTCCAGATCGCCGGCGACGACGCCGTGGCGCCGGTGACATCGGCCGCGAACATCACCCTCGCGGCGCTCGGGGACGACGAGCGGATCACCCTCGAGCACATCCAGGGGGAGGACCGACCGCTTCCGCTGGAACTCCTCGACCGTGCCAGGGAGCGGGCTGCTGCGGCCGAAGCCGCCGCCGACGGGGACGCCACCGACGCACCGGAGGTCACCGTCGGGCCGGGCTCGGATCATGACGACGCCCATCCCGACGCCCATCCCGACGCGGCCGACCCCGACGGCGCGGCGCGAGAACCGGGCCTGGCAGGACGCTCCGCGTCCGCCGTCGCAGGTGAGCACCTGGTCGTTGCCGGCGAGTCGTTCTGGACCATCGCGGAGCACTCCATGTCCGAGCGCCTTGACCGACGGCCAACCGAGGCCGAGACGGCGGCCCATTGGGAACGGTTGGTGGATGCCAATCGGGACCGGCTCGTCGACCACGACAACCCGGACCTGATCTTCCCGGGCCAGGTGTTGACGGTGCCGCCTCCCGGGTCGGTCGGGTCGGTCGCCGTGAGCGGGAGATGACCTGGCGGCCACCGGAGCCGGATCCGTTCGTCGAGCTCACGGACCGGGCGGCGTTGCGCGACGCGGTCGCCGCGCGGGGGCGGGAACGTGACCGACGTGGACGTGCCGTCGAGGTCGCGACCTGGCAGGGCACGATGCGCGACCTCGCGGAACGAGAGGAGCACGTTGTGGTGCGAACTGCGGGGGACCTGGTGCACCGCGGGGTCTTGCTCGCGGTCGGGATCGATCACGTGGCGCTGCGCCTGGCCAACGCCACGACCGTGCTGCTCGCCGCCGACACGCTCCGTTCGGTGCGGCCGGAGCCGGGCAGCGTCGCTCCGGTGGCCATGGGGGACCGGGAACGCTCACAGGACCGAACGCTCGTCGAGGCCTTGGCCCGGGTGCTCGAGGACGAACCCGAACTGGTGCTCGGTTTGCGCGAGACGGTGGACCCGGTGTCCGGAACGATCGTCGGGCTCGGCGAGGACATCGTCACCGTGAGGATGTCGGGACGAGGCCGCCCGATCGTCTACCTGCCGGTTGCCGCGATCCGTGAGATCGTGGTGCCGGGGGGATGAGGTCGAGCGACGAGACCGGTCACGGCTCGGACCGAGCTGCCGCGTCGGCTGACTGCTCGCTTCGGCCGACTGCTCGCTTCCGCCTACTGCTCGTCGTACTCGGGCTCGGACTCGGGGGCGGGGTTGGCGTCGGCGTAGAGGTGCTCCAGCGCGCCCGGTTCGATCCGCGCCGACTGGATGAAGGTGTCGACCTCCGCCTCCTGCAGGCGGATCACGCGCCCGAACTTGTAGGCGGGGATCTGCCCCCCGTCGATGAGTCGATACAGCGTGCGAGTGGTGATGCCGAGCTGCCGCGCCGCTTCTCGGGTGCTCAGCCAGGTGATCTCTTCACGGCTCATCTCATGCCCTCCAGGATGCGTCGAGGTTACCTTGTGGTTCTAGGACTGTCCACGGCCCCCTTCCGTACCGTGCGGCTGTGGCGATGGTTGCATGTCGGGGTACCTCGCACCGCTGCAGCCGGGTAGCGTCTGGTCAGACGACCAATCGCGGCGCGGGGCTGCGGTCATCTCCGGGGGGCGTTCGGTGGCCGACGTGGGAACCATGACGAGTGCCCCCGACGCGGGGCGAGGGCCCCGGGGCGCTGAGGGCACCGGACGTCGGGTCCGGCGCGCACGCAGCCTGCCCGGCGGACGTGCCGTGGTCGGCGCCCTCCTGGTGGCGGCGGCGGCCGTGGCGACCTTCGCGGCCTACCTCGGCGCGACGGCCGAGCCCACGACGAGCTACCTCGTCGCCACGGAACCCGTCGAGCCTGGCACCCGGTTCGCCGACGGTGAGGAGCTCCGGGAGGTCTTCGGCAGCCTGACGGTGGAACTCGCCTCACCGCTGCGCGAGCGTGCCATCCCGGTCGAGGAGTTGGACAGCCTGATCGGTCGGGTTCTGGTCGCGCCGCTCAGCCGAGGTGATCTCGTGACGCGCACCGCGGTGGTCGACGACGGCGGTGTCGCGCCCGCCCAGACGCTCTCGCTGGCGCTCCCGCGCAATGCCGCGGTCGGCGGAACCCTCCGACCCGGTGAACGCATCGACGTGCTGGCGACCTACGGCGCCTCGGATTCGGCGTACACGGCCTACATCGTGCGGGGGGTTCCGCTGTTGCGGGTCACCGGTCCCGATGGCGGCCCACTGGGCGCGGCATCCGAGGTCGTGCTCACTGTGGCGGTCACCGAACTCGTCGACGTCCAGGCCCTGGGTCATGCCATCAGCACGGCCGCGGTCTTCGTCACGCGCTCGACCGCAACCCCTGACCAGGGTGACGCCGCGCCGGGACCGTTCCGCGCGGATCCGGCCGCACCGGGGCCGGTGCCCGATCCGGCGACCTCGAGCTCCCCCGGTCTGGGGGCGGACGCCGATCCACCGGCATCGCCGAACGAGGCGACCGACGATGCCGGCGCGACGGATGCTGCCGACGGTCGGGATGCAGGCTGATGGCGGAGCGCTACGTCCTGCTCGGTCTGGCCCAGGCTCGCGCGGACTGGTTCCGCACGATCGGTGCATGGGCCACGTCCGCCATGCTGCCGTGCGAGTTCCTTCGGTGTGTCAGCATCGACGAGCTCCGCGCCAGGTTGCGGTCCGGCCGGGCCTTCTCCGCGGTGGTGGTGGACGGTTCGTTGCCCGGGGTCGATCGCGACCTGATCGCGCTGGCGGCCGAGATGTCGGTCTCGGTGCTGGTCATCGACGAGCAGGAGCGGCGCGACTGGCGGGAGCTCGGGGCTTCAGCGGTCATGGCGAGCCGCTTCTCGCGTGACGAGCTCCTGGAGGTTCTGGCGGCCACGTCGGTCCCGGTCGGCTCCGCCACCTACGACGCGACCCCGATCGACGCGGACGCCCTCGAGGCTCGCGGTCGCCTCGTGGCCGTCACCGGGCCGGGTGGCACCGGCGCGTCGACCGTGGCCATCGCCTTGGCGCAGGGTCTTGCTGCCGGTGATGGCGAGCTCGCACGACGCCGTTCATCCTCACGTCGGCCCGTCGGCATCCGGCGGCCGGAGGTCCTGCTCGCGGACCTGTGCCGGACCGCGGACCAGGCGATGCTGCACGACTCGCGGGTCGTGGTGCCGAGCCTCCAGGAGGTCGTCGAGGCGCATCGCACCACGATCCCACCGCGCTCGAGCCTGCTCGATCAGACCTTCGAGGTGCCCGCCCGCGGCTACCGGCTGCTGCTCGGGCTGCGACGCCCCCGGCATTGGGTCGCGCTCCGTCCACGGGCGCTGGAGAGCACCCTGGACTCGTTGCAGCGGCTCGCCGACATGGTGGTCGCCGACATCGATCCGGACCTCGAGGGCGAATCGGAGACCGGCTCGACCGACATCGAGGAGCGCAATCTGCTCGCGCGGGCCACGGTGGCCCGCGCCGACCTCGTCGTCGTCGTGGGCGAACCGTCGATGAAGGGCCTGTTCGCACTCGTGCGCACGATCGACGACGTGGTCGGATTCGGCGTCCGAGCCGATCGCGTGCTGCCCGTCATCAACCGCGCACCTCGGGGGCCACGCGCACGGGCGGAACTCACCCGGGCGGTCAGCGAGCTCGTATCGACCAGCCTCGGCACCGTGGGGGCCGGTCTCGTCTCGCCGCTGTATGTGACCGACCGGTCGGTCGACGAGGCCTTGCGCGACGGCGTCGCGTTGCCCGGCTCCATGGCGCGCATGCTCGCCCGCGGGGTGGCAGCGGTCGTCGGTCGCGCCGGCCCTGCGGAGCGACCCGGCGCGGGCGGTCCGGAGCGGATCGTCCCCGGCAGTCTCTCCGCCTTCACCACCCAGGAGCACCCGAACCCGTGAGCGCCTTCGTCTCTCCTCTGGTCGAGATCGAACAGCTGGTCCTGAAACGGGCCAAGGAGGAAGCACTCGACATCGACGGTGACGGCGCCGACGCCCGGCTGCGCGAGCTGTTGGAGGACGAGGTCGCCCGCTGGAGCATGGATCACAAGCACGGACTCCGCGACTACGACCTGCCGGATCCGGCGATGGTGGTGGAGAAGGCCAAGCGCAACCTCACCGGCTACGGACCGATGGAGCCGCTGCTCGCCGACGACGACGTCTGGGAGATCATGGTCAACGCCCCGGACCAGATCTTCGTCAAGCGGCACGAGGGCGTGTCCGGCTACCACGACGAGGCGTTCCACGACGACGACCACGTCATGCGCACCCTCACCAAGATCCTCGACGACGCGTCGTCCTCGCACCGCAAGCTCGACCCGTCGGAAGGCCTGCAGGACGCGCAGCTCGACGACGGCGCGCGGCTGCACATCGTGCACCGGGACATCGGTCGCGGCTCGCACACCATCGTCAACGTGCGCAAGTTCACCGGCGTCGCGTTCCGGTCCCTCGACGAGCTCGCCGGTCGCGGGATGATGTCGGCCCAGGTCGCGATGTTCCTGCGCGCCACCTCGAAGGCCAAGCTGTCCACGGTGTTCGCCGGCCCACCCGGTGCCGGCAAGACCACCTTGCTCTCGTGCTGTACCGCCGAACTCGACCCGGCCCTGCGCGTGGTCACCGCGGAGGAGGTCTTCGAGGTCGACGTACCGTTGCCGAACGTCGCCTCGATGCAGACCCGCGCCGGGCGACCCGACCGACCGGAGATCGACCTGCGACGGTTGGTGTCCGGGTTCCTCCGCATGGCCCCCGACGTCGCGATCGTCGGTGAGGTTCGCGACCGCGAGGCCTTGCCGCTGCTGCTCACCCTGTCCTCGGGCGTCAAGGGTTTCACCACGATCCACGCCGGATCGGCGCGCCAGGCATTGTCGCGGCTTCGCTTCATCTGCCAATTGGCGGACACGCGCTCCGAGCTGCCGATGTCGGCGTTGAACTCGTTGGTCACGGAGGCGATCGACATCGTCGTGCACTGCTCGCGGGTCGACAACGTGCCGCAGGTCAACGAGGTCATCGCCGTCGAGGAGCAGCAGACCGCGGAGGGTGCGACCGCCTTCACCGTGACCGAGCTGTTCAACCGGGCGACCCCGGATGGGCCGTTGAGCTGGACCGGTGCCGTACCGGTTCGGTGCGCTCGCGCGCTGAGCGCTGCGGGCTACGACCTGCGTGAACTGCTCGACGTGGGTTCGGGTCAGGACCTGTTGGTCGGCCGGGCAGGTGACGCATGAGCGAGGGGATCGTCGCCTTCCTGCTCGCCCTGGTGGCGGCCTACGGGGTGTTCCTGGCGTTCACCTCCGTGGCCTTCGGATGGCGGGGGGTCGGGGTCTCACCCGGCATCGGCCGCCGCCGCCGACGGCGGGGGTCGCTCGAGGACCTGCTCGTGCAGTCGGGGCTCGACAAGGTCCGTACCGTCGAATTCGTCGCGGTCGAGCTCGTGTTGTTCTCGGTCGCCTTCGCCTTCGGTCTCGCGATCTACGACGGCGCACTCGCGGGACTCGCGCTCGGGGTCGCGGCGGCGAGCATGCCCATCACCAGCGCCCGCGGACGGCGCAAGGCCAGACGCGAGCTCGCACGGGAGAACTGGCCCCGCATGATCGAGGAGATCCGGCTCCAGGCGGTGAGCATGGGACGCTCCATCCCGCAGGCTCTGCTCAGTGTCGGCCTGAAGGGGCCGGAAGAGATGCGGCCGGCGTTCCTCGCCGCTCAGCGGGAATGGCTGATGTCCACCGACCTGGACCGCACCCTGGTGGTGCTCAAGGCCCAACTGGCGGATCCCACCGCCGACTCGGTGTGCGAGACCCTGCTGATCGCGCACGAGATCGGCGGGACCGACGTGGACCAGCGCCTGCGTGCCCTGATCGACGATCGGACCGACGATCTCCAAGGTCGCAAGGACGCGCGCGCCAAGCAGGCCGGCGTTCGGTTCGCGCGCTACTTCGTGCTGGTCGTGCCGTTCGGGATGGCCGTCGTGGGCGTCGGGATCGGTGATGGTCGCGAGGCCTTCGGTACCCCCGGTGGTCAACTCGCCGTGCTGGTGGCCTTCGCGATGATGGCCGGCTGCTGGGTGTGGGCCGGCCAGCTGCTCAAACTGCCGGAGGAGGAACGTGTCTTCTTCGCCGACGACACGGCGGACGCGTCATGACGGTGACCGTGCTGCTGGCCGGGCTGAGCCTGTGGGCCGGGCTCACCCTGCTGTTCTCGGAGCTGCGGTGGTTCTCGCGCCGTCCACTCGCGGACCGACTGGGGCCCTACATGCCGGGCGGGATGGGACGCCGCCCGCGCACCGGGCTGCTGTCGGTCGAATCCTTCCGCGAAGCGGTCGGTCCGCTCGCGCGCGGGCTCGGGTCCCAGTTCTCACGGCTGTTCGGGGTGTCCGAGGACCTGGATCGCCGGCTACGGCGGGTCCACGCGAACCTCGACGTGACCGAGTTCCGGGTGCGCCAGATCGGATGGGCGTTGGCCGGCCTCGGGTTCGGCGCGCTGCTGTCGATCGCGGCGCGACCACCGGCGGCCTTCGCGGTGCTGCTCACCCTCGGCGGGATGCTGCTGGCGTTCCTGCTGCTCGAAGGGCAGGTGACCTCGGCCTCCGATCGCTGGAAGCGCTCCCTGCATCTCGAACTGCCGGTCATCGCCGAGCAGGTCGGGATGCTGCTCGGGGCGGGGTACTCCCTGGTCGGCGCGCTCGACCGGGTGTCGCGCCGCGGTCAGGGGGCCATGGCGCAAGACCTCCGCGGCGTGCTGTCACGCATCCGGCAAGGCGTCGCGGAGGAGCAGGCGCTGCGCGAGTGGTCGGAGCTGGCGGCCGTCGACGCCGTGGATCGCTTCGTCGCGGTCCTGGCACTCAACCGGGACGCCAGTGATCTCGGTCGGCTGATCGCCGTCGAGGCCCGAGGGATCCGGCGTGACGTGCAACGTGAGCTCATCGAGGTGATGGAGAAACGGGCGCAACAGGTCTGGGTTCCGGTCACGGTCGCGACGTTGCTCCCGGGGGTCATCTTCATCGGCATCCCGTTCACCGCAGCCCTGTCCGGCTTCCTCGAATGATCGGACCGCGAGGTTGCCGGTCGCCACCCGTGTGACCGCGTCGGACGAGCCGCCCTCACCGACCGCCTGCGTGCCGACGAACCGTGCCCGATGCCGTCACCGAGCCGAGCGCCCGGGCCACGGAGCAGGACGTGGCCGCGACCGTGCGTGTCGGGGTGAACGGCCCGGGGAGCCGCGGATCGTCAGTGGAGCTGTCGAATCTCGGCTGCGCGGTGCCTGACGTACCGGCCGGTGGGGGTGGTGTCGTCGACGACGGACACGATCGTGTGCACCCACTCGTCGATCAGTGCGGCGGCGCGGCGCTCCGGGATCTTCCAGGCGTGCCGACCGGCGAGCCCGCGCACCATCGTCTCGCGGGTGACGTGCTCGAGGGAGCGGTACACCCCGCCGACCCACATCGCGCAACGCACCCTGAGCTTGGGGAACAGCATCGTCGGGACGGTGTCGTACAGCGGCGCGAGCCGCAGCGTTCCGGGTGGGTCGAGCAGCAGCGACAGGTTCTTCGCGTGCGCGTCGGCGTTGCCGATCAGGACGGTGAACACGAGCGCTCCAGCGAGCTTGTGCAGCTCCGCGTCCGGGTCGGCGGCCCGTTCGAGCAGCAGTGCGGCGAGGTCGCGGAACCCGGGCCCGCCGTGCTCCTGGTACTTGATCCGGCCGTGCTGGTCGGCCGGGTCCTTGCCCACGGCCTGGAGCAGGTCCTCCTGGTGGACGCGGTGGACGGTGCCGTTGGCGGTGGTGACACGGTCGTAGCGGTCCACGATCAGGCCCGGGCGGCCCTCGATGTCGAGCAGCTGCGGGTCGATCGTGGTCAGGCCGGCCCGACGGGCCAGCTGCAGCGCCTCGGCTTCGCGCACGACCACGCCGGGGTGGCTGAGCGGGTCGGGCTTGAGGATGTGGGTCGACGGCAACCCGCCGGCGGGCCGTCCCCATCCGGTCGGGCCGTCGGTGGCGACCAGCAGCAGCTTGTCCTGCTGCCCGGCCAGCGACACTTCGCTGTCGTCGTGGGCGCCGAGCGGCTGCTCCGGCAGCGCGACGATGGCGGCGGCCAGCTCGTCGATCGTGGCGTAGTCGACGGCGCGCGCTCGGCGCAGCGTCGGATCGGTGTCCGGGTCGGAGATCACCAGCGCACCGGCGATGTCGCGGCCGAACGCCGCCACCAGCCCCCAGGTGTCGGAGGCGGGGAGATCGCGCTGGGCGGCCAGCGTGTAGCGGGCCGGTCCTTCGGGCAGCAGGCCGTTGAGGAACGGCGTCGCGTCCTGCGGGCGCGGCTGGACCGGCAACGAGCAGGAGACGACCGGCAGGCGGGCCTCCCACCGCTGACGCGCGAGGTCGGTGTAGGTCAGCTCGACCCGTGCCTGCCGCTTGTGCTCCCGGAGGTGGGCGACGACCTCGCCGTGCAGCTCGACGTGGAGCCGCTCGGGACGCTCACCCATCGGGCGAGCTCCGCCGGCGCACGACCAGCTCGAGGTCGAGCACACGCAGCAGGTCGAGCAGCAGCTCGAGCAACCTCGACGTGCGGCCGCGTTCGACGTGCGCCAGGTAGGGGCGGGACACGCCCGCCCGTTCGGCAAGCTCGCCCTGGGTCAGCCCGGCCGCGCGGCGGGCGTCCTGGATGGCTGCACCGAGATCGGCGGCGTTGCGGACGGAGTACGACACGAGCAACCTCCCCACGGTGTGACAACATCGCAACATCGTTCTCACTCAGCAGGATGTTGCGATGTCGTCACGCTATCTCCCTGCGGTGCAGTGTGACGACATCGTGACATCGCGTGGATGGGCGTCACGGCCGGGCCGGCGTCGGTGGGCGTTCCCCCCGTCAGCGCCGGGAGCCATCCCCGGGCCTTCCCGGAACCGCCGAGGTGCGACGGTCGCCCGGTCGACTTCCGTCCAGCGCGATCACGCAGGGGCCGGTCGCACCGACGGGGTGACGTGCAGACGCACACCGATTGCATCCTGCGAACAGCGGTGACCCATCGTCATGACACTTGCTAGCTTCTCATTAGGAACAGGACGAACGACCACTTCGGCGGTCGTCCAGGCGCCGTCCCATCAGCGTCGGGGCGCCTTCGCCGATCACGATCCGACCGCCCAGCTCGGCGGTCACGACCACGGGGCTCGACATGCAACCTCCCGCACCCACCACCCTCGCGCGGTTCCGTCACGATCAGGCGGGTGAAGGGGTCATCTCGACCGCGATTGCCGTGTTGATCATGGCGATCATCGGCGGTGCCATGTGGCTGGCATTCAACGGGGTCTTCCAGACCGCGGAGACGCGCATCACCGATGAGGTCAACGAGATCGGGAACTGAAACCGCACCGGGCGACCACGGGGTGACGTGGCTCCCGCGAGCGGCGACATCGGTCCTGTCCGGACCGGTGGCATCACCCCTGGCCATGGAGTCGTCGCCGGCCACCGGCCGAGGTCCGAGCCGGCTCGGACGCCACCACGGGGAGTGTGGCGCGTCGTCGATCGCGTCGGTCTTCGGTGTCGCGATCTTCCTCGGTTTCATGTTGCTCTCGACGCAGGTCCTGGTCCATCTCTACGCCTCGTCGACGGTCTCGGCCGTCGCCTTCGACACCGCCCGGCGGGCCAGCGGGCTGGGCGGGGACTGTGGCACCTCGGCGGCCAATGCTCGCACCCGGTTGGGGACGTGGGGCGCCCAGCCGGGGGTGGACATCCGATGCGATCCGACCGCCGACGGGCGCATCGAGGTGATCATCTCCGGGCCGTCGCCGGCGCGGGGACTGAGCATCTTCGGTACCGGCTTGATCGACCGGATCGAACGCGGTGCCAGCTTCCGCCAAGAGCTCGAGGTGGGACCATGATCCGCATCACCGACGGACCGACGGCGACCCGGGAGCGTGGGGCGCAACCCGCCGGCGATCGCGACGGTGGGTTCGTGGCCGGCCTGGAGGCGCTCGCGTTCGGCATCCTCGTCTTCGTGTTCGGAACCCTGATCCTGCTCAACGGCTGGGCGGTCGTCGATGCGAAGTTCGCGACCAACGGGGCGGCTCGCGAGGCGGTCCGAGCCGTGGTCGAGACACCGGGTGGGGCGACCTCCAGTGACCTGCAGCTTCGAGGGATCGCACTCGAGGCGGCGCAGGCCGCCACGGCTGCCCACGGCTACGCGCCCGGCGCGGTGAGCATCCGGCCGCTCACGGCGTCGGGAACGCTGTCGCAGACACGGTGCGCACCCGTCCGCATCGAGGCCACGGTCGAGGTCAGGGCCACCACCCTGCCGGGACTCGTGGGCCCTCGTCTCACCACCGTGACCTCGGTGCACGAGGAGGTCATCGATCCGTTCCGATCCGGCCTACGGGCCGAGGAGCGACTCGACAGCAGGACGGACAACCGCTGTGGTTTCTGACCTGCGACGCCCTGCCCACCGTCGCCCCACGCTGCGTCGCGCGACCCGGCGCCTACGGGACCAGGCCGGGAACACGCTGGTGTTGTTCCCCGTCGGCGTGCTGATCCTGTTCGGGCTGGGTGCGGTGGCGATCGACTCGGCCACCGTCTTCCTGGCGCAACGACGTCTGGCCGACCTCTCCGCCGCCATCGCCAACGATGCCGTCTCCGGGGTCGACCTCGCCTCCTTCTACGGCACCGATGGCACCGTCCGGCTCGACGAGGGCCGCGGGTCGGTGCGCACCGGTCAGCTGCGGACCGCTCAGCCGCAGGACCGGGCATTCGAGTCGGTCGCCTGCACGCTCGACGCCGTCGGCAACCGGGCCACCGTCGTGTGTACCGGGCAGGTACGGCCCATCCTCGCGAGCTTCCTGCCTTCCGGGGGCACCCGTTCGTTGCGAGCCACGGAGACCGCCATCGGCGTGCAGAGCTGATCGGAACGGCTGCGCTCGTGGGATGCGGGTGTCGGCCGTAGGCTCCGGGGCGTCACGGCCCGGACGTGAGGAGCTCGGCATGGTCTCGCGTCACCGTCGGATCCTCGCGCTCGCGATCCCGGCGGTGGTCACCCTCGTGGCCGATCCCCTGATGGGGCTGGTGGACACCGCGGTGGTCGGGCGGCTGGGCGCCGCGGAGCTCGGTGCGCTCGGTCTCGCGGTGTCGCTGCTGTCCGCGGTGTCGTGGATCTTCAACTTCCTGGTCTTCGGCACCACCTCGACGGTCGCGCGGGCGGTGGGTGCCGGCGACCGCGACGCGGCGGGTCGACGGGTCAACCATGCCGTCCAGGTCGCGCTCGGCCTGGGGGTGGTCGTGGGCGTGGCGCTGTTCGTGGCCGCACCCCTGCTGGTGCGCGCGGTCGGTGCCGTGGACGAACTGGTCGATCCGGCCGTGACCTACCTGCAGGTTCGGGCCGTGGGCGTGCCGTTGCTGCTGCTCGGCTACGTCGGCCACGGGGCGTTCCGTGGGGTTTCGGACACCCGCACCCCGCTCGGCATCGTGGTGCTGGCGAACCTCGTGAACGCGGCGCTGACCTTCGGCCTGGTGTTCGGGCTGGGGTTCGGCATCGCGGGCGCCGCATGGGCGACGGTGGCCGCCGAAGCGATCACGGTGGTGGCGTTCGGCCTGCTGCTGGCCCGGACCGGGCTGCCGCTGCGCGGCCACCGACGGCCGGGTCGCCGCGAACTGGGCGCGCTGGTGGTGGTCAGCCGCGATCTGTTCCTGCGCACCGGCGGACTGCTGGCCGGGCTGCTCGCGATCACCGCGGCGGCCGCACGCATCGACACCGGGACCGCGGCGGCGCACCAGGTGCTCTACCAGACGTTCCTGCTCATCTCGTTCCTGATGGACGGGTTCGCGATCTCCGGTCAGGCGATGGTGGGCACGGCGCTCGGCGCCGGGGACGACGACGAGGCGCGCGCGATAGGTCGGGACCTGCTGCGCTGGGGGATCGGCGGGGGTGCGCTCGTGGCGATACTGCTCATCGCCGGCAGCGCCTTGCTGCCGAGACTGCTGACCGATGATCCGGTCGTGCTCGCCGTGGTCGCGACCGCCTGGTGGTTCGCCGCGCTCGGCCACGTGATCAACGGCCCGGTGTTCGCCCTCGACGGGGTGCTGATGGGGGCCGAGGACTTCGCCTACCTGCGCACCTGGACGGTGCTGGCGGCGATCGTGGGCGGTGTCGGGGGCCAGGTGGTGGCCGCGACCGGCGGAGGGGTGCTGGGTCTGTGGATCGCCGTCCAGGCCATGATGCTGGTGCGCCTCATCTCCCTGGTGGTGCGCGTCCGGGGCTCGGCCTGGACCCGGGCCGGTGCCGGACTCGTCACCGACGACTGATCGTCGAGGTCGAGGTCGGGTACGGCGTTCCGGGCCGGGGGACGGGCGCCGGGGTGGCTGACGACGCCGGCCCGCCTCGCCCGACAGGTCGGCGACCGATCCGGCAGAAACCTTCGTATGCGGGGGCTCGGTGCAGGGCCGTGGCCCGACGGGGTGCGGAGGTCCGCAGGACGTGCGGAAGCCCCCGGAAACGGGGGTTCGCGTCGGGTGGTGACGGGCATCGGCGGAGTCCGTGCCAGGCGCCGTGCCAGGCTCCCTGCCCGGCGCCGGAGTCCGTGCCCGGCTCAGGGAACGACATCGCCCTGCTCGCCCATGGTCTTGCGCCCCTCGCCGGTGATCATGCCGGCCAGCCCGCGCAAGGCCTTCCCGGCACCGGTCGCAGGTCCGTCCCAGTATTCGCCGTCGTGCACGTCGACGTGCAGGGCGACGAGGTTCGGATCGTCCCGCCCCTCGAACCAGGCCTCCAGGGTCGGTGACCACAACCTGTCGAGCGTCTCCTTGTCATCCGACACACGGGCGGTGCCGATCAGGGACACGAACAGGCTGTCATCAGGATCGCTGATGACGATGGCGACCTGTTCGTTCTCGGTCATCTCCTGCATCCACTCCGTCGTGCGATCGGTCAGGAAGGAGAGTCGGGAACCGTCCTGCTCGAGCACGGTCATCGGTCGGGCCTTCTGGTCGGCGGTGACCAGCATCGTGATCGGGCCGCTCTCCATGATCTCGTCGAGGCTGCGTGCATCGTCACTCATCGTGGATCCCATGTCGTCAGGTGGCGTCGCGGTGGGCATTGCGGTCGGTGTCGCGACAGATGACCGCCAACGTGCCAGTGAGTCGACCTCGGCGAACGTCGTTCGGGCGGTGTCCGTGATGGTTCGAGGGAGCCAGC
>Ga0207421_10002167_pt1 | contig 24618 bp, 24 predicted proteins | sample SodLakKL_010_SED_4_FD_187542 | JGI IMG/M metagenome (GOLD analysis project Ga0207421, IMG submission 187542) | Alkaline sediment microbial communities from Lake Tanatar, Kulunda Steppe, Russia - 8KL_010_SED (SPAdes) (version 2) | ecosystem: Environmental > Aquatic > Non-marine Saline and... | reverse complement strand
CCTCCTTTGTCGTGTCGGGGTGAGTCCTGTCCAGGCCTCAGCCCTGCCGGCGATCCACCAACTCTCTTCTGACCACCACTGCGGTATTGCGCGGGATCACCTGGCGCCCTCGTTCTGCCAGGTGGCAGCGGGTAAAGGCGGCGCCAAACAGCAGGATCAGCGAGCTGTAGTAGACCCACAGCAGTATCATCACCACCGACCCGGCGGCCCCGTAGGTCGAGGCGGTGGCGGTATGAGAGAGATAGATGGCAATGCCGGAGCGTCCCACCGCAAACAGCACCGCCGTGACCAGGGCACCCACCAAGACGTCCTTCCAGCGTAACACCACATCCGGCAGTACCTTGAAGATGGTGGCAAAGAGCGCCGCGATCACCGCCAGTGAAACGAGGAACTCGACTCCCGTGGTCAGAAACCCCACGAAGGGCAGCAGATCGTCGGCGGCCTGGAGCATGGCTCGCACCGCCACCCCCAGCACCAGTGATACCAGCAGAATAAAGCCGATGGAGAGCACCACGGTCAGCGACATCAGGCGGTTCTTGATGAACACCAGGGCGCTGTTGGCGCTGGGGCGAGCGGTCACTCCCCAGATGGTGTTCAGCGAAAACTGCATCTGAGCGAAGACCGTGGTGGCACCGACGATCAGTGCGCCGAAGCCCAGCAGGGTCGGGAGCAATCCCGACTCCTCGATGCGCGACTGAGCGACCGCCTGCTCGATGGCCGCCGCGGCCTCAAGGCCCATGGTGTCCTGGAGCTGAGCGACAATCTGCCCCTGGGCGGCGTCCTCCCCCAGCACCAGGCCGATCACGGTAACCGCGATGATCATCGTGGGAGCCAGCGAGAAGAGCGTGTAGAAAGCCAGCGATCCCGCATAGCTGAAGGCATTGCGTTCCAGCCAGAGCCGAATCGCGTTCTGGGTCACGTTCCACCAGAAACGCAGCGTGGTGCCGAGGGCGGATGGCATCAGTGTTCTTAGGTCAATCATGAGGTTCCCCGCATCCCTGTGTCGCCATCAGGATACGCGAAGTGACACTCAGCTGCCGCCCCTCACATACATTGCATTGCCCCGAACCAGCCGACCATAATGAGCCCGCTGCTGCCCACTCCCCCTTCAGGATCCGACATGCCAGCCTGCCCGGATATCGACCGCGACGCCTACGACTTCGACTGCCTGGTGTTCATCGGCCGCTTCCAGCCGCCCCACCTGGGACATCTCGCGGTGGTCCACGAGGCGCTCAAGCGCGCCCGTCAGGTCATCGTGCTGATGGGCTCATCCTGGCAGGCGCGCTCGATGAGAAACCCCTGGCATTTCAATGAGCGCGGAGACATGCTTCGCAGCGCCTTCGATGATGAGGATAACGCCCGGCTGGCCGTGGTACCGCTGCTCGATGCCCTCTACAACAACGATGTCTGGGTGCGTGACGTGCAGCGCAAGGTGCGCGACATCGCCAGTCCCCAAGGTGCCCGATTGCCGCGGATCGGCCTGATCGGCGCTAGCCGAGGCCAGTCGAGCTACTATCTGTCGCTGTTTCCCCAGTGGGAGTCCGTGAGCGTACCGCTGGTAGAGGGGATTTCGGCCAGCCAGATTCGCGAGCGGTTGTTCCGGTCCGTCTCCTCCGCCGATGACTATCTGACGACCGGAGCCTCCCATGACCTTCCCCCGGGCGTCGTCAGCGCGGTGCACGCCTTTTGCGAGGGTGAGCACTACCGTCAGCTGAGCGAAGAGCAGCGACTGCTGGATCAGTACCGCAGTGCCTGGGCCCAGGCGCCCTATCCGCCCATCTTTGTGACGGTGAATGCGGTGGTGGTGCAGTCCGGGCACGTACTGCTGGTACGCCGCACGGCGGCACCCGGCAAGGGGCTGCTCGCCCTGCCCGGCGGCTTCATCAACTCCCATGAGCGGCTACTGGATGCCTGCCTCCGGGAACTGCGCGAGCGCATTCGCCTCAAGGTGCCGGAGCCGGTGCTCAAGGGGTCCTTGCGTGGTCAGCGGCTGTTCGACGAGCCCCATCGCAGCTGGCGGGGACGCACTCTGGCCGAAGCCTTCTACTTCGCGCTGACCCCCGATCAGCAGCTACCCAGGCTCAAGCCGGTGAAGGGTGGCGATCACGCCCGCTGGGTGGCGCTGGCCGACCTGGACCCCGAGGCCCTCTTCGAGGACCACTTCTTCATCATCCAGAATTTTCTCGGCCTGCCGGCCGACTTTGGCGGGAATTGACCCTGCTGCATCACGCCTGCAGGAAATCCCGCGGCAGCTTCTGCATCTGCCGCCACAGCTTCTCCACCCCGGGCTTGTGCACCAGGGAACAGCGATAGAGACGGATCTCGAGGGGGACATCCCACTCCTTGCCGCCGGCCCTGACCAGGCGACCGCTCTTGAGCTCCTCGCGGATACAGAAGTCGGGGATCCAGGCCAGCCCCAATCCCTGAACCACCATCCCCTTGAGACCTTCGGCCATGGCAGTCTCGTAGACGGTGCGAAGCCGCAGGCGAAGAGCATCGTTCTTGAGCAGCATGCGCACACTGCTCCCCAGGAAGGCCCCCTGGGTGTAGGCCAGGTAGGGAATCGACTCGCTGCCCTCCAGTGGGAAGCGAGGGGTGCCATCCTCGTTGGGCAGGCTGACGGGAAGCATCTTCACCTGACCGATGGAGAACGAGGGAAACACCTCCGAATCGAGCTGCATGCTGGCGTAGGGATCGTAGTAGGCCAGCATCAGGTCGCACTTGCCCTCTCGCAACACGTGGATCGCCTCTCCCACGTTCATGGCCACCAGGCGGGTCGGCAGTTCCCCTATGCCCTGCTGGAGACGCGAGATCCATGGGGGAAAGAAGCTCAATGCGAGAGAGTGCGCTGCAACGATATCCAGCGCCTCGTTGGCGATGGCGAGCCCGCGCAGGTGGCTCAGGCTCTCGTTGAGCTGCTCCACCAGGTTGCGGGCGGTGACCAGGAACAGCTGTCCTTCGGAGGTAAGGTCCACGGGGGTAGTGGAGCGATCCACCAGAGTGGCCCCCACTGCCTGCTCGAGAGCGCGGATACGGCGACTGAAGGCGGGCTGGGTGACATGGCGCTGCCGTGCCGAAGCGGAAAAGCTGCGGGTGTTGGCCAGAGCGACGAAGTCTTCCAGCCACTTGGTCTCGAGGTTCACCGTGACTCCCGGTCCGCGGATGGCAGGGCGGCCGACGCGTCGGCCATCGTGAAACGATAATATATCACTGGATAGGCGACAGGAGGTAGGCGGCCCGTGAGGCCAGCTTGCGCCACAGCGGTCGCGAGGTGATCTCGTCGAGGCTGATCCGTCGGCAATCGGTGAAGTCCTTTTCCAGCATCAGACGCACCTTGGCGGCAAAAAGGCGATCCGGCAGGAAGGCCGTGATCTCGAAGTTGAGTCGGAAGGAGCGGTTGTCGAGGTTCACGGTCCCGACGCTGGCCGCCGAATCATCGATCAGCATCACCTTCTGGTGCAGGAAGCCCGGCTGGTAGCGATAGACCTTGACCCCGGCCCTGAGCATGTCGGGCAGGAAGGAGAAGGCCGACAGGAACACCAGCAGGTGATCCGGGCGCTCCGGAATCATGATGCGCACGTCGACCCCGCGCATGGCGGCAAGCCGCAGGGCATCCTGGACACCCTGGTCCGGCACGAAATAGGGGCTGGTGACCCAGAAGCGCTCCCGAGCACTGTGGATAGCATGCTGCACCAGCAGGCCGGCGGTGTCCTGGCGGTCTGCTGGCCCCGAGGGCACGATCACTACCCTGTGGCACTCCACGCAGGTCACCTGGGGGGTCCAGGAGAGCGTGATCACCTCCCCGGTAGCCCAGTGCCAATCCTCCCAGAAGGCCTCCTGCAGCCCCAGGGCACTCGGCCCGGTGAGCTTGAGATGGGTGTCGCGCCACGGTCCGTGACGTCCCTGCCCCAGGTACTCGACGCCGACGTTGAAACCGCCGACCCATCCCTCGCGGCCATCCACCACCAGCACCTTGCGATGGTTGCGAAAGTTGAGCTGGAAGCGATGGCGAAACCCCCGCGACGACCGGAACGCGCTCACCTCCACCCCGCTGCTGGCAAGGTCGCGCAGGTACCCTTCATTCAGTTTGTGGCTGCCCACCTCATCGTAGAGAAAGTAGACCCGCACTCCGCGCTCGGCCACGCGTTGAAGGCGCTGCTTGAGTTCAATGCCCAGCGCATCGTGACGAACGATGAAGAACTGGATCAGCACATACTCCTCGGCGTGCTCGATGCCGTCGAAGAGGCTCTTGAAGGTGGCGTCACCATCGACAAGCAGTTCGGCGCGGTTGCCGCTGGTCAGTGGCATCTGGGCAAGCTGTTCGACCGCACGCACGTCGGGGTCCTGGGCATCGGCCACGAAAGGCGTCAACTGCTCACGATAGCGGGCCAGCACCCGGCGCAGGACGCTGTCCCGTTCTCCGCGGGCGGAGACATAGCCATAGAAGCGCGGGCGGCCGAAGATCCAGTAGGCGGGTACCGCCAGATAGGGCATCGTGATCAGCGAAAGGATCCAGGCGATGGCACCCTGTGAGGTACGACTCGACAACAGGGCCAGCAGCGCCGAGACGATGCCGAGCACGTAGAAAAGGAAGATAGCCAGGCCGAACAGCCAGGAGGTCATGTGCTCTCCCTGAAAAAACAGTGTCCTACAGCATATCCAAACGCGAGTGGCCCCGCCAGATAGCAGGGCCACTCGGCTACCTAATGGCAGGTATCAGACGCGTTCGGCGATGATCTCCTTCCACTTGGCCGGGCCGGTCTGGTGCACCGAGGTACCCTGGCTGTCCACGGCCACGGTCACCGGCATGTCCTCCACCTCGAACTCGTAGATGGCCTCCATGCCCAGATCTTCGAAGCCTACCACGCGGGACTTCTTGATCGCCTGGGCCACCAGGTAGGCGGAGCCACCCACGGCCATCAGGTAGACCGCCTTGTTGTCGCGGATCGCCTCGATGGCAGTCGGCCCACGCTCGGCCTTGCCGACCATGCCCAGCAGGCCGGTCTCTTCCAGCATGGTGCGGGTGAACTTGTCCATGCGGGTGGCCGTGGTGGGGCCGGCCGGGCCGACCACCTCGTCGCCGACCGGATCCACCGGGCCCACGTAGTAGATGAAGCGCCCCTTCATGTCGACGGGCAGCGGCTCGCCCTTGGCGATCATGTCCACCATGCGCTTGTGGGCGGCATCGCGGCCGGTGAGCAGCTTGCCATTGAGCAGCAGGGTGTCGCCGGGCTGCCAGGTCAGGACCTCTTCCGGTGTCACCGTGTCGAGATTGACGCGCTTGACGTTGTCGCCCGCCTCGCGGGTGATCTCCGGCCAATCCTCGAGCTTCGGCGCCGGCAGCGAGGCCGGGCCGGAGCCATCCAGTGTGAAATGGGCATGGCGGGTGGCGGCACAGTTGGGGATGATCGCCACCGGCTTGTTGGCCGCGTGGGTCGGGAAGTCCCTGACCTTGATGTCGAGCACGGTGGTCAGGCCGCCCAGGCCCTGGGCGCCGATGCCGCTTCTGTTGACCTTGTCGAACAGCTCCAGGCGCAGCTCCTCGGCGCGATTGGAGGCACCGCGGGCCTGAAGTTCCTGGATGTCGATGGGATCGAGCAGCGACTCCTTGGCGATCTCCATGGCCTTCTCGGCGGTGCCACCGATGCCGATGCCCAGCATGCCGGGCGGACACCAGCCCGCCCCCATCTTGGGCAGCTGCTCCATTACCCAGTCGACCACGTTGTCGGAGGGGTTGAGCATGGCGAACTTGGACTTCGCCTCGCTGCCGCCGCCCTTGGCGGCCACGTACACCTCGAGGGTGTCTCCGGGAACGATCTTGTGGTGGATGATCGCGGGGGTGTTGTCACCGGTGTTCTTGCGGGCGCCGTCCGGGTCGGCCAGCACCGAGGCGCGCAGCACGTTGTCGGGCAGCGCATAGGCACGACGCACGCCCTCGTTGACCATGTCATCCAGGCTCATCTCGGCGTCCCAGCGCACGTTCATACCGACGTGCAGGAAGACGGTCACGATGCCGGTATCCTGGCAGATCGGACGGTGACCCAGGGCGCACATCCGCGAGTTGATCAGGATCTGAGCGATAGCATCCTTGGCCGCCGGATTCTCCTCGCGCTCATAGGCCTGAGCCATGGCATCGATGAAATCTTTCGGGTGGTAGTAGGAGATGTACTGAAGCGCATCGGCGACGCTCTGGATCAGATCGTCCTGGCGGATCACGGTCATGGGCAAGGGGCTCCTTGGCGTTGTCGGCATGCTCGCTGTCGGACGGCGGCGCGTCCGGTGTGGCGGGTTCAAACGGACTATATTGTACCTCACCCCCTACCCTGCTGACATTGAGATCGCCAAAGGTCGCAGAGAGTTGCCCCAAAGAAAGATAACGGTATAAAAATGGTACGCGCAGAGAGCTAAGAGGACTGAGGCTGGCAATGAGGACAAACGTAGAGTCGTCTGGAGGCGACGGACGTCCGCTCGATCGGCGTACCGCAGACATGGCACGGCAGGCCGTCGCGTTCGAAAACGGCGAAGCGCCAGCGCCGGCGGGAGGCCCCTCGACGCCGATCCGCAGCGGCCCAGTCGGGCCGATTGGTCACCCCCGCCTGGTCGTAGGCCTGCCGCGTCACCTCGAGAATGGCGTGGGCCAGTCGCTTCAAGTCAGCCTCTTCCAGGTCGGCCGGCTTCGTCTTGTAGTGAAGACCCGCAAAGAACAGGATTTCCGAGCGCAGATAGTTGCCGATGCCGGCAAACAGCGCCTGATCGAGAAGCAGGCCGCCGAGGCCACGGCGACGAAAATGCGCCTCCTGCAGGCGGGTCATGGCCTGCTCTATCGAAACACCATGGGTCAGCAGATCGGGGCCGAGCCGTGAGAGGAAGGGGTGTTCCCCGAGCCTGCGTTCCTCCCACAGCGAGACATCCGAAGCGCTGTAGAGGCTCGCCGCCCTCCCCTCCGCTACCAGCCGGACGCGAAGGGAGCGCCCGGTATCGGGCTCTCGCTCGGCGTCATGAAGCTTCCAGACGCCGTAGAGCTGGTTGTGGGAGTAGAGCACCCGGCCATCGTCGAAGCGGGTCAGCAGCGCCTTGCCCCAGCTATCCACGGCGGCAACCTTGCACCCGACCAGCGAAGACGCCTGCGCCACCAGCTCCGGAAAGGCGAACCACACATGCTCCAGCCTTCGCCCGGCCAGCTGCTCGTGAACCCGGTCGGCGGCGCGGCGAATCTCGGGACCTTCGGGCATTAGATAGCCCCCAGCACCAGCTGACGCTCCTTGAGCTTATGCAACCGGTCGCGCAGCCGCGCGGCCTCCTCGAACTCCAGGTTCTGGGCCGCCTCGAACATGGCGTCCTCGACCCGGGTCGTTTCCCGAATCAGCTCTGTGGGTGACATCTCGGCGGGGTCGTAGATCGCCTCCTTCTCTGCCACCTTGCGTTCACCGCGCCGGCCCTTGCGCCCAGGCGCCTGGGCGGCCTCCAGGATATCGGCCACCGAGCGGGTCACGGTGGTCGGGGTGATACCATGCTCCTCGTTATGGGCGACCTGCTTGGCGCGGCGACGGTCGGTCTCCTCCATGGCGCGACGCATGGAATCGGTGACCCGGTCTCCGTAGAGGATCGCCTTGCCGTGGGCATTGCGGGCGGCACGGCCCATGGTCTGGATCAGCGAGCGCTCGTTGCGCAGAAAGCCCTCCTTGTCGGCGTCGAGGATCGCCACCAGGGAGACCTCGGGGATATCGAGACCCTCGCGCAGCAGGTTGATCCCCACCAGCACATCGAACTTGCCCAGGCGCAGGTCGCGGATGATCTCCACCCGTTCCACGGTGTCGATGTCCGAGTGCAGGTAGCGCACGCGCACACCATGCTCGTCCAGGTACTCGGTAAGGTCCTCGGACATGCGCTTGGTGAGCGTCGTCACCAGCACACGCTCGCCGACGGCCGTGCGAAGGCCAATTTCCGAGAGCAGGTCGTCCACCTGGGTGCTGGCGGGCCGCACTTCGATCTCCGGATCGAGCAGCCCGGTGGGACGCACCACCTGCTCCACCACCTGGCCGGCGTGCGCCGCCTCGTAGGGCCCCGGGGTAGCGGAGACGAAGATCGTCTGGGGGCTGATCGCCTCCCACTCCTCGAATTTCATCGGACGGTTGTCCAGGGCCGAGGGAAGCCGGAACCCGTACTCGACCAGGGTCTCCTTGCGTGAACGGTCGCCCTTATACATCCCGCCCACCTGGGGAACGCTGACATGGGACTCGTCGATGAAAAGCAGGGCATCCGCCGGCAGGTAGTCGAAGAAGGTGGGCGGCGGCTCGCCGGGATTGCGGCCGGAGAGATAGCGGGAGTAGTTCTCGATGCCGTTGCAGTAGCCCAGCTCGAGCATCATCTCGATGTCGTAGAGGGTTCGCTGCTCCAGGCGCTGAGCCTCCACCAGCTTGTCGTGCTTGCGCAGCCAGTCGAGGCGCCCCACCAGCTCTGCCTTGATCTCATCGATGGCCCCGAGGATGGTCTCCCGAGGCGTCACATAGTGGGACTTGGGATAGATGGTCATGCGCGGTACCTTGCCCCGTATCTCACCGGTGAGCGGATCGAACAGGCTGATGGTGTCGATCTCGTCGTCGAACAGCTCCACGCGCACCGCTTCGTCCTCGGCGTCGGCCGGAAAGATATCGATCACGTCGCCGCGCACCCGGTAGGTGCCGCGCTTGAAGTCCATGTCGTTGCGGGTGTACTGCAGCTCCGCCAGGCGGCGCAGGAAGGAGCGCTGATCGATCAGCTCGCCCCGGGTGAAGTGCAGACGCATCTTCAGGTACTGCTCGGGATCGCCCAGGCCGTAGATGGCCGATACCGAGACCACGATCAGCGCGTCGCGGCGCTCCAGCAGCGCCTTGGTGGCCGACAGGCGCATCTGTTCGATGTGCTCGTTGATGGACGCATCCTTCTCGATGAAGGTGTCCGATGACGGCACATAGGCCTCGGGCTGGTAGTAGTCGTAGTAGGAGACAAAGTATTCGATGGCGTTGTCGGGGAAGAACGCCTTGAACTCGCCATAGAGCTGAGCCGCCAGGGTCTTGTTGGGCGCCATGACGATGGTCGGGCGCTGCAGGCGCTCGACCACGTTGGCCATGGTGAAGGTCTTGCCCGAACCGGTGACCCCGAGCAGCGTCTGGTGGGCAAGCCCAGATTCCAGTCCCCCGACCAGATTGTCGATGGCCTTGGGCTGGTCGCCGGCGGGTTGGAACTTCGAAGCGAGGCGAAAGGGCTTGCTCATTGATTCTCCGTGTGGCCCATCGTCGGATGGATCAGGCTTCGACGCTGGTTCGAGTGCTGACCTCCACGGTGGAGCTGGTTATCAGGCGATGGATGGGGCACTTGTGACTGATCTCCTCCAGGCGTGCGCGCTGCTCGGGATCCTCGACGCCGTGGAAGGTCATCTCCACGTCCAGCCGATAGATGCCGTGACGCTCCTCGCTATCGTCTCGGTGCACCTTCACGCTGACCCCCTCGAGGGGCCACTTCTTGCGCTTTGCATACATCATGGAGGTGATCGCCTTGCAGGCGCCCAGCGAGAGGTCGAAATAGTCATGGGGATCGGGGGCGCTGCCCTCTCCCCCGTAGGCCACCGGCACGTCGACGAAGAGATCCTCGAACCCGTCCAGTTCGACCCTCTGGCGGAAGATATGGTTGCGCACGCTGACAACGTCAATGGTCTTCTTCACGGGAACCTCCTGTTCAATTGACCTGGATGGGAAGCTTGAGGGCCAAGATGGCCTTGATCAACTCATCCCGGCGGGCGCGCCCCTCGACCTCGGCGCCGTGGCGACCCACCTCGACGCTGTCGACGCCATCCAGCATCATCAGTGCGGTGGTGATACGGTTGATCTGGTCGGCGTTATCGACGCCCTTGAAGCTCAGCGATTGGTGTGCCACGGGAGGACTCTCCGATGTTGTGCCCAGGAAGGGGCGAAGCGGCCCTGAGCAAAATATGGGAGCGAGTCTAGCATGGCGCCAGGGCGACCACAGCGGTTGCAATGTCGCACGGCTACCCGCATAAGAGGAGCCAGCCACTCAGCAAACGACAAGGAGCACCCCATGCCCGACTGGATCTCCGCCCCGAGCGGACGGCAGGACGCCGAGGATCGAATCACCTTCGAGACCCCTGCGCCGGCCCGCCAGGCCCTGGACGGCACCGTAGTGGCGCCGCTGGTTCACCTGGGCGTGCTGGACGTGTTTGGCCCCGATGCGGAGCGATTCCTGCAAGGCCAGACCAGCGCCCAGGTGGGCCTGGCCGACGGCAACCTTGCCCCCCTCACCGTCTTCTGCACCCCCAAGGGACGCATGCTGGCCAACGCACAGCTGCTGAGAGTGAACGAGGAGCACTACCGCCTGGTGATGCCGCGTGGTCTGGTCCAGCCCCTGGCAGAACATCTGGGCAAGTTTGCCGCCTTCTACAAGGCACAGCTCGAGGTGCGCGACGACCTGGCGCTGATCGGGCTGATCGGTCGAGAGGCTCCGGCGCTGGCAGAGGTCAGGCTGGACCTGCTTCCGCCGGCGGTCTGGCACCAGTCCGGAGATGCCGACGTCCAGCTGCTGGCCCATCCCGGGCCACGCCCTCGCCTGCTGGTCTGCCTGCCCACCGAGCGGGCCGCGTCGCTGTGGACCCGCCTCGCCGAGCAGGCCACACCGGTGGGCAATGCGGTGTGGTGCCTGCATGACATCCAGGCCGGCCTGGCCTGGCTGACGCCGATGCATCGCGATGCCCTGCTGCCGCAGATGATCAACTGGGAGGCGCTGGGCGGCATCAGCTTCAAGAAGGGCTGCTATACCGGGCAGGAAGTCGTGGCCCGCGCCCATTTCCGCGGCCAGGTAAAGCGCCGACTGGTGCGCGCCCAGCTGGAAGGCGGCGAGCTGCCGCCACTGGGCAGCCCGGTGGAGACTTCCGAGGGCAAGGCGGTGGGTGAGGTGCTGGCCGCCGAGCTCGACGCCTATGACCAGGCGGAGATCCTGGCGGTGCTGACCACGAAGGAGGACCTGGGGCCCCTGCGCGTGGCCGGCCAGGCGTTCAAGCAGTTGAAGCTGCCCTACCCCATCGAGCGCCTGGACCCCGAGAGCCTGGCGGCCAAAGCGTAGGTCACCAAGGAACCGAGTCTCCAGGAAACCAAGGCACCAGGCACGTCACAGTCGGAACAGCCGCCGCGCGCTGGCGGTGCTGTTTTTCGCCACTCGCTCGAGCGACTGGCCGCGCAGCTCGGCGACGATCCGACACACCGCCTCTACCCTGGCCGGCTCGTTGCGCTCCCCTCGATGACCGGCCAGCGGCATGTCGGGGCTGTCGGTCTCCAGCACGTAGCCGTCATCGGGCAGCGCGGCCACTGCGCGATGTAAACGCTTTGCCCGCTCATGAGTCGCTGCACCCCCCAGCCCCACCACGAAGCCCAGTTCGATGAACCGATGTGCCTGCTCCGGGGAGCCGGCGAAGGCGTGGATCAACCCCCCGGCGGGCAGGTCGAGCTGACGCAGCCGCTTGGCGACCCTGTCGTTGGCCTGCACGCAGTGGATCACCACCGGCAACTCCCGCTCCTTGGCCAGCCTGAGCTGGGCGTCGAAGAGCCGCCATTGGGCATCGAGGGTCTCGGAAAAGCGCGCATCGATACCACACTCACCCACCGCCACCAGCTCGGGGTGCTGCGCCAGCGCCTCGTCGAGGGCGTTGAGGTCCGACTCGCGATGCTGCGCCATGAAGTAGGGATGCAGCCCCAGGCAGACGCTGACATCGTCCCGCTCCCCCAGCGCCAGCACATCGGGCCAGCGCTTGCGCGTCGTGCCCGGCACCACGAAATGGCCAACGCCCGCCGCCCTGGCCCGTTCGAATACCGCCTCGCGGTCGTCGTCGAAATCGGGAAAATCCAAGTGGCAGTGGGCGTCAATCAGCATGGGGGGCGTTTCCGCAGAGAGGGTGGTGTCGGATCGCGGCTGTTCCGGCAACAGGCCAGTTCGGGGGCGCCGTGAATACCTCCCTGTAGGCTACTTTTTCCTTCCCTGGAAAAAGCCCCCATCCAGACCTGTCCCCGGCGCCGCTCGGCAGGATGCCATTCTACGCGGCAACTTGGCCGGCTGGCCGCTCAGTGTTCCCGGGTCGGCTGGAAGCGGATCTCCGGCCAGCGCTCCTGGGTCATCTGCAGGTTGACCCGGGTGGGGGCGATATAGGTCAGATAGCCGCCGCCGTCGATGGCCAGATTGGCGCTGGCCTTGCGCTTGAACTCATCGAGCTTCCTGGCATCCTCGCAGTAGATCCAGCGGGCGGTATTCACGTTTACCCCCTCATAGACCGCTTCCACCTTGTACTCCTCCTGGAGGCGGTGGGCGACCACGTCGAACTGCAGGGTACCCACGGCGCCAAGGATCAGGTCGTTGTTGTCCAGCGGCATGAATACCTGGGTGGCGCCCTCCTCGGAGAGCTGCTGCAGGCCCTTCTGCAGCGCCTTCATCTTCAGCGGGTCCTTAAGACGCACGCGCTTGAAGAGCTCGGGGGCAAAGTGAGGAATACCGGTGAAGCGCATCTCTTCGTTCTGGGTGAAGGTGTCACCGATCTGGATGGTGCCGTGGTTATGCAGGCCGATGATGTCGCCCGGCCAGGCTTCTTCCACCTGGGTGCGATCCGCGGCCATGAAGGTCAGGGCATCGGCAATCTTGACATCCTTGCCGATGCGCACGTGGCGCATCTTCATGTTCTTCTCGTACTTGCCCGAGCAGACCCGCAGGAAAGCGATGCGATCCCGATGATTGGGGTCCATGTTGGCCTGGATCTTGAAGACGAAGCCGGTGAAGCGTTCATCCTCGGCCTCGACGACGCGGGTATCGGTCTCCCGGGGCTGGGGCGGTGGCGCATACTCCACGAAACCGTCCATCATTTCGCGCACCCCGAAGTTACCCATGGCGGTACCGAAGTAAACCGGTGTGAGCTCACCGCGCAGGTAGGCCGCGTGATCGAACTCATGGGAGGCACCGCGCACCAGCTCTACCTCCATGCGCAGCTCCTCGGCCAGATCCTCACCGAGCACGGCGTCCACCTCGGGGTTGTCGAGCCCCTCGATGCGCCTGTCGTCGGGAATACGGCTACCCTGGCCCTGGGTGTAGAGATGCAACACGTCGTTATACAGATGGTAGACGCCCTTGAAGTGGCGACCCATGCCGATCGGCCAGGTCATCGGCGCGCACTGGATGTTGAGTACCTCCTCGACCTCGTCCATCACCTCGATGGGCTCGCGGGTGTCACGGTCCATCTTGTTGACGAAGGTGAGTATCGGGGTGGTGCGCAGGCGACACACTTCCATCAGCTTGACGGTACGGGCCTCGACGCCCTTGGCGCCGTCGATCACCATCAACGCCGAGTCCACCGCGGTCAGGGTGCGGTAGGTATCCTCGGAGAAGTCCTCGTGGCCGGGGGTATCCAGCAGGTTGACGATGCGACCGCCGTAGGGGAACTGCATCACCGAGGTGGTCACCGAGATGCCGCGCTCCTGCTCCATCTTCATCCAGTCGGAGGTGGCGTGGCGATCGGCCCGCTTGCTCTTCACGGAACCGGCCATCTGGATGGCGTTTCCGAACAACAGCATCTTCTCGGTGATGGTGGTCTTGCCCGCGTCGGGGTGACTGATGATTGCGAAGGTGCGTCGCAGCCCGACTTCACGGGCCAAGGTAGCGTCTGGCATCGATGGAGAATTCGTCGTCGTGGCACCACAGGGGTGCGTGAATGGTTCGCCCTTGGGCGATGGCGGCATTCTACGCCGGTCGGCCTACGAAATGTAGGGCGGCTCCGCAGGGGGTATGATGAGTATCTGCCAGCAAGGAGTCGCCATGACCACCACCCAACCCCTGCCTCTCTCCACGCCCAGCCGCAACCTGGTGCGCCTGACCATCGTGAGGGGGATCACCTGGACCGGCTTCCTGATCGGCGTCATCATCGGCGTGGAACTGCTGGGGTTCGATCTGCGGGTCAAGGCGGTGATCGGGGTGGTGCTGGCCATGGCGCTGGTCAACCTGGCCACCTGGTGGCGTCTGGGGCGCCATCGCGCCGTCTCCCACTTCGAGTACCTGGCCCACCTGCTGGTCGACGTGACGGGCCTGACCCTGCTGTTCTACTTCACCGGCGGCTCCAGCAACCCCTTCATCACCTACTACCTGGTGCCGGTGACCATCGCCGCCGCCACCCTGCCCTGGCGTTACGCCTGGATCATCGCCACATCGGCGCTGCTGGCCTACTCGTTGCTGATGGTGAATTTCCACCCTGTGCCTCAGCTGGCCCACGGGAGCCATGCCGACCAGGGCGTCAACCTTCACGTACTGGGCATGTGGCTCAACTTCGCCCTGTCGGCGGGCCTGGTGACCTTCTTCATCTACAAGATGGCCCATGCGCTGCGCAGCCGGGAGCAGGCGCTGTCACGCACCCGGGAAGCCGCCCTGCGCAACGAACAGGTTCTGGCCGTGGCCACCCAGGCGGCGGGCACCGCCCACGAACTGGGCACGCCGCTCTCCACGATGGCGGTATTGCTGTCCGAGATGCGCGACGACGCACAGGACAACCCCATGCTGATCAAGGACATCGAACTGCTGCGCCAGCAGGTGGACACCTGCAAGTCGCGTCTGCACCAACTGGTCGAGAATGCCGACCGACGGCGCATGGGCGAGCCCCAGGTGCGCGACGCCGAAATGTGGCTGGCCGGGGTGGTGCAGCGCTGGCTGGTGCTGCGCCCCGATGTCAGCCACCTGATGGAGGTGGCCGAGCGGCGCGGGCGGCCCTGGATCTCGGTGGATACCACTCTGGAACAGGCGCTCACCAATCTGCTCAACAACGCGGCCGATGCCAACCCCGACAACATCCTGATCGGCCTCGACTGGAACACCGAGGAGGTGATCGTCGACATCCGCGACCATGGCCCCGGGGTCGCCCTCTCCATCGCCGACCAGCTCGGCGAGACCTTCGTCTCCACCAAGAGCAAGGGGCTGGGTATTGGTCTGTTCCTCACCCACGCCACGATCAACCGCCTCGGCGGCGGCGTCAGCCTGTACAATCACCCCGAGGGAGGCACCCTGACCGAGGTGGTGCTGCCGCGCAGTGATCCGGCCAGTTGAGCCGTTACCCGGAAACACGAGGACGCCATGCAAGAGCAAGCGACAGCAGAACGGCTGCTGATCATCGACGATGACGAGATGTTCTGCCACGTACTGGACCGCGCCATGCGCCGCCGCGGCTTCGAGGTGCTGGTGGCCCATGACGCCGAGCAGGCGCTGGCCCTGGCGCACCAGCAGAAACCGACGCTGGCCACCCTGGACCTGAAACTGGAGCATGACTCCGGCCTCAAGCTGCTGCCGGATCTGCTGGAGGTGGTGCCGGAATGCCGGGTCGTGGTGCTGACCGGCTACTCCAGCATCGCCACCGCCGTGGAGGCGATAAAGCTCGGCGCGGTGAACTACCTGTGCAAGCCGGCGGACGCCGACGAGGTGCTGGCCGCCTTCGACAGGGAAACCGGTGACCCGGAAACGGGGGTCGCCGAGCAACCGCCGTCGATCAACCGGATCGCCTGGGAGCACATCCAGAAGGTACTGCAGGAGCACGACGGCAATATCTCCGCCACGGCTCGGGCACTGGGGATGCACCGGCGCACCCTGCAGCGCAAGCTGCAGAAGCGGCCGGTGCGGCGCTGACCGAGCAAGGTCACCCTCGGGGAGTGACTGCCGGGGGTTACTGCGCTGTCCAGCCCAGGTCGATGTTCCAGCTCGACCCGGTGACGGCACCGGCCGAATTCGACGCCAGATAGGCGACCAGCTCCGCCACCTCGCTCGGTTCGATGAGCCGCTTCACGGCGGCGTTCTTGAGCATGATCTGCTCGATCACCTCCTGCTCCTGCATGCCGTGCAGCTTCGCCTGGTCGGCGATCTGATTGTCCACCAGCGGGGTCTTCACGTAGGCCGGGCAGATGGCGTTGGCGGTGATCCCCTGAGCCCCACCCTCGAGGGCCGCGGTCTTGGTCAGGCCGATCATGCCATGCTTGGCACTGATGTAGGCGGACTTGCCGGGGGAGGCGACCTGGGCGTGCACCGAGGCGATGTTGATCACTCTGCCCCAGCCGTTCTCACGCATGGAGGGCCAGGCGGCCTGGGTGAGCAGGAATGGCGCCGTGAGCATCAGGTCGATGATCTGGCGCCACTTCGCCTCGGGGAACTCCTCGATGGGCGCGACGTGCTGGATGCCGGCATTGTTGACCAGGATATCCACCCGACCGAAGCGGCGAATGGCCTCCGCCACTGCGGCCTTGCAGGCCTCGCCGTCGGTGAGGTCGGCTTCGAAGAAGGATGCGCCGGCACGCTCGGCCACCTCGGCGCCCGCGGGATTGAAGTCCACGGCCAGCACCTGATGGCCCAGCTCGCAGAAATGACGAACCACCGCTTCGCCAATGCCGCTGGTGGTGCCGGTCACCAGTGCGACGCGCGGAATGAAAGTGGCAGATCCTGTCATGTAGGACTCCTTGTAATGGAAACTCGAGCTGGCAATGATGCAGCGCAACCAGCATAAGGCGGGGTCGCGTCAGGCGCCACCTTCGCCGCCATCGTCGGGGGCCATCACCCGCTGCATCAGCTGTTGGGCGAGGCGGCTGGCCGCCTGACGGCTGGTGACATCGGCAAGATCGTCGAGCAGTACCAGTCGCCTGCACCACCCAGACTCGCCCAGCAGGACCGTCTCCAGGGGATAGTCGCCCGAAGGCAGCGACAGCCAGTGCCGAGCACCCGCCTCCTGCGGCTCGCCTGACTCGTCGGCGGGCACCATCACCAGCCACAGCGACACCGGCGTCACCAGGGCACCCACCAGCTGCTCTCCCAGCACGGGATCGGCATGGCGCTGAAAGCAAATCGCATCCGCGGCCAGGCGGGGGTTGAAGGCTGGCGACGCCTTGGCGTCGCGCTGGTGGTCGCGGGTCCAGGCGTCGGCCAGCCGGCGCAGACGGACGTACTGCTCAGGGGTCAAGGCGTGCATGGGAGGCTCCTCGGCAAATGCGCCGCAGTATAGCGTCGCCCTCACCGAGACACAGCCCGGCCTGCTATGCTAGACCGTTAGCAGCCAGCCCATGGAGACCCTCATGACCGATGCCGAGCGACTGGCCCTGGCCGTCGAGATCGCCCGGGAGGCCGGCGAGATGATCCGCCAGGCCCGGGAGCAGCAGACCTTCGGCCACCGCTACAAGCGGGGCCAGGAGCTGGTCACCGACGTGGATGTCGCCGTGGATACCCACATCAGCGCGCGGCTCGAGGCCAGCTTCCCCGGCGAGGCTCGCCTCAGCGAGGAACTCGCCCCGGAGCGCGGTGTGCTGAGCGATGATGCGCCACTCTGGGTGGTGGATCCCATCGACGGCACCGTCAATTTCGCCCATGGCCTTCGCCACGTGGCGGTCTCCATCGCCTGGGCGGTGGCTGGCCGGGTGCGTCTCGGCGTGGTCCATGCCCCTTTTCTCGGCGAGACCTTCACCGCCCTGGCCGGCCAGGGGGCCCAGTGCAACGAGCACCCCATCCAGGCCAGCCGCACCAGCAACCTCGAGCGCTGCCTGGTGGGCACCGGCTTCCCCTACCGACGAGACAGCCGCCCACCGCTGATGCGCCGACTGACTGCCGTCCTGCAGCACTGCCAGGACGTGAGGCGAAACGGGTCAGCGGCGCTGGATCTGTGCGATGTGGCCTGCGGACGACTCGATGCCTACTACGAGAGCGTCTCCCCCTGGGACTTCGCCGCCGGCTGGTTGATCGCCAGGGAGGCCGGCGCCCGCACCGGCCACCTCTACCCCTGCCCCACAGGCTTTCCCGAAGATCTCTACGGCGAGAACCTGCTGGTCACCAGCCCCGGCATCCACCGGGAGCTGGGCGAACTGCTGCGCCGCGCCGATGCCGGCGAGGTCGTCCACCTCTGAGCCCTCCCCTGACGAGACCGGGGATGATAGGGCCCGCCAATGGCGCGCCTTGACCTCGACTATTGGCGCACCCGTCGTCGATCCGTCACAATCGCGGCCAGCCATTGACATCAATGATCAGGAGTTCGCATGTTCGTCGCCATCTTCGGCCGCCCCGGCTGCCCTTTCTGTGTCTTTGCCAACCAACTGGCCACCCGCCTGGAGAAAGCCGGCACCATCGAGGGGTTTCGCTACGTGGACATCCAGGCGGAGGGCATCACCAAGGCCGACCTGGAGAAGACCATCGGCAAGCCGGTGCATACCGTGCCACAGATCTTCATCGATGAGACCCCTATCGGCGGCTATACCGAGTTCGAGCAGTACGTCCGCACCCATGGACTGCTGGAGCCGGCCAGCAGCGTCTGACCCGCCAACCAGACCCCGCCGCGTCCTTCGGATCCTGTCCGCAGAATGATATCGTCATCCTGGCGTTGAAAGCCCAACAGGACCAACTGCCTATACTTCCCGCCAGCATCCATGACAAGGGAAGCCAACGATGCAGAGGGAAGAGTTCGTCCAGCAGCTGTGGCTGGATTATGTCCACCAGCACCCGGATGTGGGGGCGCTGAGACTCTGGCCGATAGACGCCCAGGCAGAGTACCTGGCACTGTTGACACTCAATCACGGCCCCTGGTGCATGGATGCCCTGCTGCCAGGCCTGACCCGCCTCGGCTATCGTCCGGGACATCGACACGCCATGGCCGACCGCGGTCTGCTGGTCACGCTGCTGTTGCCCCCCGACGACGGTCCCTGGCTGATACTGGCCGAGTTGCAGCTCGGCACCCTCTCCCGCGACCCCCGCCAACGCCTCGAGTCTCTGATGGCGCTGGCACCCGAGGCCGACCGACGCGGTCAGAACCTGCTGTGCCGCGGCCGACCCTGGCCGATGCCGGACTGGGCGACATACCAGGCGCTACAGGCGGCGCACCCCCTGGCCGGCCTGCTTGCCGTCAACGGCCCACGCCTTCACCATGCCGGCTTCGACTGCCAGCGCCTAGGCGACTCCCTCGAGCATTTCGACTCGCGACTCGCCGAGCTCGGTTTCCACGGCAGCAGCGACCGCCACCACGGCATCTTCCCGGTATCGGGGCTACTCGATTACCGTTTCTATCCCGCCAGCCCTCAGCGCCTGCCCTTCGCCAATGGCGACGAGCACCGAATCGATATCGGGGGACTGGCGCTGGTGCAGAAATCGGTGAGCGCCAACCAGGATCGCGCCGTGGAGTTGCTGCTGCCTCATCACACCCGCTGCGAGATCGCCTGATCGGCCGGAAAAAACGACGCCGGCCCGGACGCAGAACGTCCGGGCCGGCAGTGTCACACCAGGGGTAATCAGTCGAACGTCATTTCCGGCACGTGGTCCGGCACGACCAGCTTGCCGGCGGTCTTCTCGACGATCTCCTCAACGGAGACACCCGGGGCGCGCTCCTTGAGATGAAAGGCGCCGTCCTTGATCTCCAGGTAGGCCAGGTCGGTCAGCACACGGTTGATACAGCCGGCGCCGGTCAGCGGCAGGTTACAGCTCTCGAGCAGCTTGGATTCGCCGTGCTTCGAGGCATGGGTCATGGTGCAGATGATGTTCTCGGCACCGGCCACCAGGTCCATGGCACCGCCCATGCCCTTGATCAGCTTGCCGGGGACCATCCAGGAGGCGATGTTGCCGTTCTGATCGACCTCGAAGGCGCCCAGCACGGTCAGATCCACATGGCCGCCACGGATCATGGCAAAGGATTCCGCGGAGTCGAAGATCGCCGCGCCGGGGCGAGCGGTGACCGTCTGCTTGCCAGCGTTGATCATGTCGGCGTCGACCTCCTCCTCGGTGGGGAAACGCCCCATGCCGAGCAGGCCGTTTTCGGACTGCAGCATCACATCGATGCCATCCGGCACGTAGTTCGCCACCAGGGTCGGGATGCCGATGCCCAGGTTGACGTAGAAGCCGTCCTCGAGTTCGCGCGCCACGCGCATTGCCATCTGTTCGCGAGTAAGTGCCATCTTGTTGCCTCGTTGTTCGATATAACAGCTTCGGGGGAGAAGCTCAGGAAGCGCCGGCCGGGCCGGCGGTCAACGCATCGCGGGCCCTCAGGCCTCGCGGACGGTGCGCTTCTCGATACGCTTCTCGAAGCTGCCCTGGATGATACGGTCGACATAGATGCCCGGGGTATGGATCTGGTCGGGGCTCAGTTCACCCGGCTCGACGATCTCCTCCACTTCCACCACGGTGATCTTGCCGCAGGTGGCGGCCAGCGGGTTGAAGTTCTGGGCGGTATCGCGGTAGACGACGTTGCCGTAACGGTCGGCCTTCCAGCCCTTGACGATGGCGAAGTCGGCGTGGAACGCCTCTTCGAGGATGTAGTGACGACCGTTGAACTCGCGCACCTCCTTGCCATCCCCGATCGGCGTGCCGTAGCCGGTGGCCGTGTAGAAGGCGGGGATGCCCGCGCCACCGGCGCGCATCTTCTCGGCCAGGGTGCCCTGGGGCGTCAGGATCACCTCGATCTCATCGTTGAGCATCTGCTGCTCGAACAGGGCATTCTCGCCCACGTAGGAGGCGAAGAAGCGCGAGATCTGCTTGTCTTCCAGCAGCAGGCCCAGGCCGAAACCATCCACACCGCAGTTGTTGGAGATCACGGTGAGGTCCTTGACGCCGAGTCGCTTGATCTCGCCGATCAGGTTCTCGGGGATGCCGCAGAGGCCGAAGCCGCCGGCAACGACGGTCATGCCACTCTCGATGCCTGCCATCGCCTCTTCATAGGAATTAACGCGCTTGTCGAATCCGGCCATAATAGGTGGCGCCTCATGTTGTTGTGAACAGATGGGGTGAAAACCCAGCGGTGGATGCAGCATTGCTGTCGGTGAACAGCAAACCTCGTGAATCTACCATGCGGTGAAGGGTAGACGTTCCCGAGACCAGAGTGACATCAGTGTTGACCCTGGCAATATATTTGTTAAGTTTGTTTTTTTTATTGATTGATTTAAAGCACTCATAAATTAGACCTTGGTTGCATGAGATGACCGTCAAGCAGCTCCGTGCCTTTCTCGCCGTGGCCCAGACCCTGAGTTTCACCCAGGCCTGCGAGCGAATGCATCTCTCCCAGCCGGCGCTCAGTCTGGCCATCAAGGGACTCGAGGAGAGCCTCGGGGGACGCCTGCTGATCCGCACCACCCGCAGCGTTCGCCTCACGCCGGAGGGGGAGTCCTTCGTGCCCCTGGCCAAGCGCCTGCTGGCGGAGTGGGACAACACCGAGGAGTTGATGCGCCAGCGCTTTACCCTCCAGCTGGGGCGCCTGACGGTTGCCGCCATGCCGTCGTTTGCCAGCAACCTGCTGCCCCCGGCGCTGATGGCCTTCCGCAGCCGTCATCCGCGGATCAACGTCACGGTTCACGATGTGATCAACGAGCAGGTCATCGACATGGTACGCGACCGTCAGGTAGAACTGGGCATCGCCTTCGAGCCGGAGGCGGCGGGTAGCCTCACCTTCACGACGCTGTTCATCGATCGCTTCGTGGCCGTGGTACCGCCCAATTCTCTGCTGGCTCGCCACGACAGGCTCAGCTGGGAAATCCTGCTGACCCATGACTTCATCGCCCTGCAGCGCCCCTCCATGGTGCGCCGGCTGCTCGAGCAGCAGATCGGCAAACGTGGCATCCGCCTGCCAGCCGCCTTCGAGAGCCACCAGCTGGCCACCGTGGGGCGCATGGTGGCCAATGGCCTGGGCGTCAGCGCGGTGCCATCGCTGTGCGCGAAGCAGATGGAAGAGCTCGGCGCCCGCTGCCTGCCCCTGGATGATCCGGCCATCGAGCGTTCCGTCGGCATGCTCACCCACGGCGAGCTTTCTGCCGCCGCCCTGGCCCTGCGCCAGGTGCTGATGGAAACGCTCGGCCATTCTGCCCGGGGTGGCGACTGAGGGCGCTGGGCAGCCGCCCGACGATCCTTTAGCATTGCCGCACCCGATACTCCCAGACCCTTCGCCCACGGAGTGACGCATGCCGACCCTCAAGGGCCTCGTCAGCCTTCTGCTGCTCACCCTCAACACCCTGTTCTGGGGCGTGCCCCTGATCCTGCTCACCCTCGTCAAGCTGGTGACCCCGGGGCGTGCCATGCAACGTCGACTGCTGCAGGGACTCAACGCCCTGGCCCTCAACTGGATCGGCGTCAACCTGTGGTGGATGCGCCGCTGGCTCAAGCCACGCTTCGCGCTGGAGATTCCCGAAGGACTCGGCCGAGACCAGTGGTGGCTGGTGATCTCCAACCACCGCAGCTGGACCGATATCTTCGTGCTGTTTTTCGCCCTGCATCGGCGCATTCCCATGCCACGCTTCTTCCTGAAGCGTCAGCTGATCTGGATACCCATCGTGGGTCTCGCCTGGTGGGCCCTGGAATACCCCTTCATGCGCCGCATGAGCGCGGAAGAGCGGGCACGCCATCCCCACCTGGCGCGGCGCGACCATGAGGCCACCGAGCGGATGTGTCGGCGAGCCCGTGAGACCCCCATCGCCATCTTCAACTTCCTGGAAGGAACCCGCTTCACGCCCGCCAAGCGCGACGCCCAGGGAGCGCCCTACCGCAATCTGCTGCGCCCCAGAGCCGGCGGCATCGCCCAGGTGCTGAGCCTTCTCGGGGATCGTCTGGAGGGGATCCTCGACGTGACCCTGAGCTATGACAACCCCGACCCCACTTTCTGGGACTTCCTGTGCGGGCAAGAGCAGCGCGTCGTCATGAAGGCGCGTATCCTGCCGGTGCCCGCCTGGATGCTCGAGGGCGACTACGACGACCCGGACTACAAGGAACGCTTCCATTCATGGCTCAACGCCCTGTGGCAGGAAAAGGACGAGTCGCTCTCGCGCTGATGCTGGCGGCTATGATGCTGGGCGGCTGTGCCTCAAGGCCCGACGCCCCCGACAGCGCGCGCACCGCCAGCGCCGTCGAGAGCGGCGGCTGGGTGGTGGTTCAGCGCGGCGATACCCTGGGCGAGATCGCCCGGCGCGGCGGCGTTCCCCTGGAACGACTGCAGCGCTTCAACCCCGATGTGGACCCGCGGCGCCTCGCCGTGGGCCAGCGTCTGCTGATGCCGACCCAGCAGGAGCGAGCCCCCTCCGGAGGCCCCTACCGCTACCAGGTGCGGCCCGGTGACACCTACTCGAGCATCGCAAGACGCTTTGGCACGCGCTCCTCGCGAATCCAGGCCGCCAACCCCGGCGTCGTGCCGACCGGTCTGAGGGTCGGGCAGCTGCTTCAGGTGCCGCTCGCAGGCGGCACGGCCACCGCCAGTCGCTCGCCATCCGCCGGCTCGAGCGGCGGCTCGACCAGCACACCGGCGCCGGCCCGGGCCAGCCTGCCGGATCCCGGTGACCTGCCCCGCTCGGCTCGCAACTGGCCCTGGCCACTGGAAGACTACCGCATCGTACGCGCCTTCGGCGCCGACGACCGCGGCACCCTTCAACCGATGCTGCTGGCCACCAATCGCGGTGCCCGGGCCCGCGCGGTCGCCGACGGCGACGTCCGCTTCGCCGACAGCATGCGCCAGCTCGGCCAGGTGGTGATCGTCCATCACGCCGACAACCTGCAGAGCGTCTACGCCCTGTGCGATACGCCACTGGTGGCCAACGGTGACAGGATCAGTCGCGGGACCCCGGTGTGCGAGGTCGGCTTCAGCAGCCCAAGCGAGCGCTACGACCTGCTGTTTGACCTGCGCCACGGCGGCAAACCCATCGACCCCCGTCGCGTACTGCGCTGAGCCGAGTCATCCAACCGTCACCCCGGGGTCGCCGGGGTGTCATCGCAGCTGTTTATCCTCGACGAGTGTCAGGGCCCATGACGGGCCTGCCATGCCGCGGGGATGAACATGCGTATCTGTCTGGTCAGCGAGACGTGGGCACCGGAGATCAACGGCGTCGCCCATACTCTGAGCCATCTGAGCCGAGAGGCGTCCACCCGCGGCCATCGATTGCAACTGGTGCGTCCCACCCCGGCCATCCCGGCGCCGTCGCGAAGCGACGGCATGGAGGCCGAGCTGAGGGTGCATGGTGTGTCGCTGCCCGGCTACCGGGAGGTGCGCCTTGGCCTGCCCGCACCGCGACGCCTCGGGCGGTTCTGGCAGGAACAGCGTCCCGACGTGGTCTATCTGGCTACCCAGGGGCCACTGGGCTGGTCGGCCCAGGGCGTGGCCAGGCGTCTCGGCATCCCCAGCGTCGCCGGCTGGCACACCAACTTCGACCACTACTGCCGCGACTACGGCATTCCCTGGCTGAGTGACCCGGTACGAGGCCGGCTGCGTACCTTTCACAACCGCAGTCAGGCCACTCTGGTGCCGACCCACCGGCAGGCCGAGGAACTCACGGCCGACGGCTTCCGGGACGTGCGCGTCATGGCTCGGGGTATCGACGGCGAGCGCTTCTCGCCGTTTCACCGCGACCCCGATCTGCGCCAGCGGTGGGGTGCCGGCGAGCACACCCCGGTCATTCTCCACGTGGGGCGGCTTGCCCCGGAAAAGAACCTCTCACTGCTGCGCGAGAGCTGCGTGGCTCTGAGCGAAGCTCGCCCCGACGCCTGCATCATCATCGTCGGTGACGGCCCCGGCCGGAAAGCCCTGGCAGCGGCTTTGCCCCATGCTCACTTCACCGGCTTCATTCCCGCCGAGGA
>Ga0207421_10002166_pt1 | contig 24619 bp, 12 predicted proteins | sample SodLakKL_010_SED_4_FD_187542 | JGI IMG/M metagenome (GOLD analysis project Ga0207421, IMG submission 187542) | Alkaline sediment microbial communities from Lake Tanatar, Kulunda Steppe, Russia - 8KL_010_SED (SPAdes) (version 2) | ecosystem: Environmental > Aquatic > Non-marine Saline and... | reverse complement strand
ACCGCTGATATTTCTGAGTTGGAGGGCAGCTTTATCAAAGACGCTCATCGCCCTTTTTCAAAGGCAAAAATTGATGTCCGCCAGTTCAAAGCAACTTCAGCAGATGCTGACCTGGAAGGGAGTCTCAGCCTCAGCAAACTGAAGAGTCCAGAGATCTCTTTTGAACTCCTGGCGCAGGTATCTCCAAAAAAACTGGTGAGTTTATTTCCACGCGAATCACTGAGTCAATCCTCAGGACAAGTTATGATGGACATCGCATTTACGGGGGCCATGAGCCACGGCGATCAATTTACGCGTGAAGACCTCCTTGCATCTCAGTTATCGGGCGAAATAACTCTAGAAGATGTCAGTTTCATTGTCAACGACAATCAACTGCTCCCCTACCACCAGATCCATGCAAGCCTGGTCTTTAAGGACAATAACCTGCACATGAACAACCTGAGCGGCAAGGCCGGTTCAAGTGATTTTGCTGTTTCCGGAGTGATGCATAACGTACTGCCCTTTCTGTTCCTGGATGATGAAGAGGCCATGATACAAGCGCAACTGCACTCGAACCACATCAACATGGACGAGATCCTGCAACTGCAAACCCATGAATCGGATACCACTTATCGCTTGCGTGTGCCATCCCGCATAAGGCTCGGGATGCAGGCCGCAGTTGGAGATTTTACTTTCCGAGAGTTCCGTGCAGGCAACCTGCAAGGCCAGGCGAGGATATCGGACGGGCAGTTTTTTGCTGACCATCTCGAACTTGAAGCCATGGGTGGCAAAGTGTTGTTGGAAGGCTTGATTGACGCAAGGCCGGATGATCGTATACACATAAGCTGCCAGGCAGACCTGGTGGACGTAGACATTCACCAACTGTTTTTTCAAACAGGCAATTTTGGCCAACAAGGCATCCGTCATGACCATATTTATGGACGGATGACTGCCGGCCTGCATTTTTCCTCCACGTGGAGCCCGGAGCTGGACATTGACTGGAAAAGCATGCAAACCAACGCCAAACTAACCATTGAAGACGGTAGGCTGATCGATTACAAGCCCCTTATCGCGCTGGGAAGGTATATTCGCACCAGCGATCTGTCCAATGTAAGCTTTTCGACCCTGGAGAATGAAATACACATACAAAACCGGGTGATTACCATCCCCAGTATGGAGATTTCCAGTAGTGCACTGGACCTGCAACTTTCAGGAAAGCATACCTTTGACAATGAAATTGATTACCGGCTGCAGGTACTCCTGTCGGATATCCTCGCCAGGGAGCACCGTGAACGTCGCAACCCGCAGGAGCAATACGGGGATATTATTGACGATGGACTGCATACCACACTTTTTTTACAGCTCTCCGGCGACTTTGACAACCCAAGGTTCAGATACGATCACCGGGGTGCCAGGGAACAATTAAAGGACAACCTTCGTGCAGAAAGAGAAAACCTAAGGCAAATCCTACGTGAAGAGTTCCGTTTTTTGTCTCGTGATGCGCAGGAAGACACAGATGAACAAAAAAAGACAAATGATCGCCTGCAAAAACGAGAAGCCGGTGGTTTTATCATTGAATGGGAAGAGCTCGAATAGCCCCCACCCGCTTCTATGCAACAGCTAAACAACTAAGGATGATCACTTTCCCTCATGGAAAAATCAACCTGGGCCTTCATCTCACCGGCATCTGGAAATCCGGTGATGCCAGCACACCTGGTACGGACTCAAGAAATACAGCAGAAAGGCTCAATGATAAGAAAATAGCTGCAAGCGCAGCCTTGCCCGCATATTATGACGGATATCACACCATTGAAAGCTTGCTTGTTGCGATTGACTTATGTGACATCCTGGAAGTGACCGAATCAGGTGATGACCACACCCGGATATCCATCAGCGGATTGCCCATTGAAGGAGATGCTTCTCAGAACCTTTGTATGAAAGCCTACCATGTGCTTGCAGCAGAAATTGGCGGACTTCCCCCGGTATCCATATACCTGCATAAAAACATCCCGCCGGGAGCAGGTCTTGGCGGTGGAAGTGCCGATGCGGCATTCATGTTGCGACTGCTCAACAACTATTTTAAGCTGAACCTGGGACATGCCCGTCTTTGTCGCCTGGCAGTCAGCCTGGGTAGTGACTGCCCATTCTTCCTGCATGATGAGCCCATGCTTGCCACAGGTATAGGACATATACTAGAGCGAACGGCACTTGATCAACTGCAGGGCAAACACCTGGTCATCGTAGTTCCACCCATACATATCAGCACAGCCTGGGCATATCAGCAAGCAAAGGTCGATCCATGCGCAGCCAGCGCACATGGATCAATTCAAAGCATTTGCCAGCAAGACATCACCAGATGGCAAGGCCAGCTTCAAAACGATTTTGAAACCATTGTCAGCATGCATTATCCGATGCTAAAACAAATTAAGAAGACCTTGCAAGATACAGGGGCAAAATATGCTTCTCTTACAGGGACAGGATCAGGGGTCTATGGCATATTCCACATCCGCCCTTCTATTCAAAAGATGCAGCAACTCTTTCCCGGGTGTCATGTTTATCTGGCACAACCCGCCGTTTGTTAAAAATCATTATTTTTGTGGCCATCTGATCTTAAAAACGTTGAATTACAAACCAAAACCCAAAACCATGCGAAAAATTACCTTGTTAATCATCATGCTCTGGTTGTTTGTACCGATGGCAAAAGCCGATGACGTGCTGACCACGCACAATATGTTTGATCTCAAATCGGTAGTGGAAGTCGCCATGTCTCCCGACCAGGATTACATCGCTTTCACTGTGAATGTGCCGAGGCCATTCACACATGCTGCAGGCCGGGACTATCGTGAACTTTATGTCTATGACATAGAAAACGACGAGGTCCTGCCTTTCATGACAGGCAAGCGGCAGGTATTTAACATTGGCTGGACGCCCGACGGCAGTGCCGTAACCTTCCGGGCCAACCTGCCGGAGAACCCCTATGTACAAGTCTATGCCATGAGCTTGCGCGGTGGTGAGCCCTATTCGCTCACCGAGCATACCTCCTCGGTAATGAGTTATTCCTTCATGGATGATGAAACGCTGGCCATCGTAGCTACCGGTGACCAGGACCCCATGCGCGACGAATTCCGTGACAAAGGGGTTGAAATTGAAGTGTATGAAGAAGAGTGGGTGCATCGCAACCTGTATGTATATGACATCCACACCCATGATACCCGCCAGGTTACGGAAGACATGACCGTGTTTGATTTCGTGCTGAGTCCCGATAGCCGGTATGCAGCTGCTGCCATTGCCCCGCGCAACCTTGTGGATGACAGCTATATGTTCAAACGCATCCACCTGGTGGACCTGGAAACCGGCGAGGTAGAAATGATCATGGAAAACCCAGGCAAACTTGCCAACATGGAGTTCAGCCCGGATGGTACCAAATTGGCATTTCGCGGAGCCAGCAAACTGGAGGACTCGGTAGAAGGCAGTCTGTTTGTGATGGATGTCGACACGGACAAAAGCTTTGAAGAACTCAGAAATTATGTGGAAGGTATGGAGCTGAGCGTGATTGACTTTGCCTGGAAAGACAACAACACCCTCCTGTATGCGGCAGAAGAACGGAATGACATTGTACTAAGTGAACAAGGCATCGACGAGGAAGAGCGAACCATCCTCATAGATCCCGAAACCATCGTATTCGGAAGGTTTCAATACCTGGACGGCATGGTCACCATGGCTGCCAATACCTGGCAACACCCCAATGAATTGTTTACTTTCAACCTTGAAGATCAAATCCTGACGCGCCATACGAACCATAACAAGTGGCTTGAAGACATTCGCCTGGCGGAGCAAAAAACGATTACCTATGATGCACGTGACGGAATGGATATCGACGGTGTGCTTCTTTACCCGGTTGATTATGACGAAAATGAAACCTATCCAATGATCGTTTACATCCACGGAGGTCCTGAAGCTGCAGTGCAGAACGGCTGGGTAACCTCTTACGGCACCTGGGGGCAGGTAGCTGCCGCGCGCAATTATTTTGTGTTTATGCCAAACTATCGCGCAAGCTCCGGGCGAGGCGTGGATTTCACGATGGCCGGTTATGGCGACCTGGTAGGTGTGGAATACGATGATGTGATCGACGGCATAGACCACCTCATTGACATCGGCTACGTGGATATCGACCGTGTAGGCATTGGTGGTGGCTCCTATGGGGGCTATTTTGCTGCATGGTCTGCTACCAGGCATACGGACCGCTTTGCTGCGTCCGTGATGTTCGTCGGCATCTCCAACCAGGTATCCAAAAGAAACACCACCGACATTCCTTACGAGGATTATTACGTACACTGGGGTTACTGGACCCATGAAGACTGGCAGGATGTGTACAGCCGCAGCCCGGTAAAATATGCGAACCAGAGCCTCACCCCCACCCTCATCCTTCATGGCGATGCCGACCCCCGCGTACATCCCTCGCAAGGGCTCGAAATGTATCGTGCACTCAAGCTGCATGGCAATGCGCCCGTCCGACTCATCTGGTACGAAAACGAAGGCCACGGCAATGCCCGGAATGTGCACCGCCTCGATTACATCGTCAGGACCATGGACTGGTTTGACCATTATCTGAGGCTGGATAAACCCCGTGACGAGAAGCCGGAGAAATATCCCGAATCCGTGTTGGGGTGGTAACCCATGATTGTAAAGCAACTAATAACTTCTAAACGAACGATTTGAATGGGACTGAACAAGTTTAAGAAGGGCACGAAGAAAGTTTTCAGAAAGTCACTGGACTGGATTGAGATCATTGGCAATCGCCTGCCGCACCCCGCCACCATATTTGCCATGCTGGCCGGTATTGTGCTGATCATTTCCGCCATCAGTTACTGGGCCAATGTGTCGGCCGTGCACCCGGTTGACGGTTCGGTGGTTACTGTCAACAACCTGCTCAGCGGAGACGGCATCCGTTGGATTTACACCAACATACTGGATAACTTTCTGAGGTTTCCGCCGTTGGGTTATGTATTGGTCGTCATGGTTGGCATTGGCCTAGCCGAGGGCACCGGCCTGTTTGCCATCATGATCCGTGCACTGGTACTGGGTGCACCACCCAAACTGATCACTGGCGCCGTAGTATTGGCCGGCATCATTTCCGGCCTTGCCGTAGAGGCAGGATATGTGATCCTGATACCGCTTGGCGCCATGATATTCCACGGCATCGGCCGGCATCCCATGGCAGGACTGGCCGCAGCCTTCTGCGGCGTAAGCGGCGGCTTTGGAGCCAACTTTTTCATTGGCTCCATCGACCCCATCCTGGCCGGGATATCCACCTCTGCCGCCCAGCTGATCGACCCGGAAATGGTGGTTAACCCTGCGGTGAACTACTACTTCATGATCATCTCCAGCTTTGTGGTGTTGTTCGTGGGCATCTGGGTGACCGAAAGGGTTGTGGAGCCCCGTCTGGGTAAGTATAATGGTCCCACGGAGCGGATTGCCATTGAACAACTTACCCCGAGGGAAAAGAAGGGACTTCGCTGGGCCGCCATTACCGCAATGGTTTTCCTGGCGCTACTGGCCTACACCGTCATTCCATCCGATGGCATATTCCGTGATCCGGAAACGGGATCTGTCCTCCATTCGCCTTTCTTTGAGGGCATCATCATCGGCATCATGCTGTTCTTTTTCTTCCCGGCACTGGTTTATGGGATTGTCGTAGGCACCATTCGCAACGACAAGGACATGATGAAACACATCATCAAATCGATGAGCGGGATGGGAGGCTATATCGTGCTGGTGTTCTTTGCTGCACAGTTTGTCTATTTCTTCAATGAGTCCAACCTGGGCCTGATCATCGCCATCAGGGGAGCCGCCACCCTCAGTGAGGTGGGTTTCACCGGCCCTGTACTGATTGCTACATTTGTCTTATTATCCGCGTTTATCAACTTGTTTATGGGGAGCGCATCGGCAAAGTGGGCAATTATTGCACCGGTCTTCATCCCCATGTTGATGCTTCTTGAAAATGGCTATCATCCGGGCATCACCCAGGCCGCATTCCGTATCGGTGACAGCCTTACCAACCTGGTGACCCCCATGATGAGCTATTTTGCACTGATTGTCACCTTTGCCCAAAAATATGACGAAAAGTATGGCATCGGCACCATCATCGCCACCATGCTGCCATACACCATCATCCTGGGCATCGTGTGGATTGCCACACTGATGCTCTGGGTATGGCTGGGCATCCCATTGGGACCAGACGGACCCATTTACATTAATTAATTAATTGTTCAATAAACGCAATATTTTTTAAACAATCCGATCATTAATGTGGGCAAAAAAGGCTTGGCAGCATATGCCAAGCCTTTTTTTTATACCAGGATCCTGATATGGTCAGTGAGGGGCATCTATTCTGCATGAATAACAAAGGCAAGATGTTAAGCATAAATTTCTTACTTTTGGATTAGCACATGCAAAAAACCTCGACCATGACACAAATACACGATGATGTGCCGGTAACGGTTTTTTCTGGCATGCTTTGGGAGGCAGAGCTGGTGAAAGCCATGTTGCTCGATGCAAAGATATACGCTTTTCTCTCAGACAAGATCTTTGGCGGCGTATTGCCACCCATCTATTCGGCCACTGACACCGGCCAGGTGAAAGTAAAGGTTTCCAGCAGGGATGTAGAGCAGGCCCAAGAAATTGTCGCCGAATTTGAAAAGAACAGGAAAGCAGAATAACTAAAATACACCATAGAAGCAGGGCTAAAGATGTCAAAGGAAAATCTACATACCATATCCAATTATCTCACATGTTATCGGTTTGTATCGGCTCCGGTCATCCTCTATTTCATCTTTTCGGGCAGACCTACGCTTTTTATGGCCTTTATCATCCTGAATCTCATCACAGATGCCCTGGACGGCTTTTTTGCCAGGAGGCTCAATCAGCATACCGATTTCGGAGCACGCATGGATTCTATCGCCGACAAAGTCACTTATGCCCTGGCGATTATTGGTTTGTTTGTTTTTAAAATGGAGGAAATGCAGCCCTACCTGGGCAGCTTGCTGACCTTTGTTGGCCTGGGCGTCATTGCCCTCATCCAATCTTACATAAAGTTCGGAAAGATATCGAGTCTGCATACCTATGCTACGAAAGCAGGTGGGTACATGCAAGGCATTTTCTTTTTTGTCCTCTTCACCCATGGCTTTGTGCCGGTACTGTATTATATCATGATCACCTGGGCCATCCTCTCCGTATTGGAGATGATCACCATGCAGCTCATCATCCCGGAAATGAAACCGAACTTAAAGGGGCTTTACTGGGTATTAAAGGAAAACAAGCCAGGGGATAAGCATCTGGAGTGAGCGTCTCCCAAAAAATTTGCTGGTTTTACACGGCAACACCTCAGATGCAATCCCAATCAGACGGCCCCTTGCATGAACTCATTATCGAGACAGACGGTCCCTGCATAAGCTCCTTGTCAAGACACACGTCCGCAAGGCCTTATCAGCCCACATCCCTGGAAATCTCTTCCAGTGTACGTCCTTTTGTTTCGGTCAGAAAACGCCTTACGATGAAGAAGGCGATAATGCCAAACGCCGCATAGATCCCATACGATACACCCAATCCGATATAGGTGAGCAGAATGGGGAATGTAATGGTAACCAAGAAGTTAGCCCCCCACTGCACCAGTCCGGCCAGGGCCAGGGCGGCGCCCCTGAATTTATTCGGGAACATTTCTCCGAGCATGACCCACATGACGGGGCCCCAGGTGGTAGCGAAAAAGGCGATATAGAGGTTTGCCACCACGAGGGCAAGGATTCCACTGGCACCATCCATCTGCAGTCCGCCTGAGGCTTCGCGGGCACCGGTAGCAAAAATGATGGCCAGCAGGCCCAGCATGGCAGCCTGGCCCAGGCCGCCGATCATCAGCAGAGGCTTACGACCTACCCTGTCTACAAGGTATATGGCCAGCAAGGTAAAGGCCACGTTGACCGAACCACTGATGACATTGGTGAGCAGGGCGTCTGCCTCTGTGAAACCAGCAGCTTGCCATAGGACAGACCCATAATAAAACACCACATTGATGCCGGTGAATTGTTGCAATGCGGCAATGGCAATGCCAATCCACACGATGGGATACACTTTGCCGGTGACCTTATTCAGGATATCGCTCATCCGTGGTTTTCGCTCGCGGAAGACGGTGGTTTTAATTTCTGCCACTTGTGCTTTTGCTGTTTCCCAGTTGGTAAGGCGGGCAAGGATGCTGCCGGCTTTTTCCTCCTTACCGGCTGCCACCAGGTAACGTGGCGATTCGGGGATAAACAGCAGAAGCACGAAAAAGAGGCTTGCAGGTATGATTTCCATCCAGAACATCCACTGCCAGGCCTGGTAGCCACCCCACATGACCTCAGAGGCTCCGCCGGCAATGCTTGCCAGGTTATAGTTGCTGAAAAAGGCAAAAAACAAGCCCAGCACAATGGCCAGCTGCTGCAGGGAGATCAGCCGCCCACGGATTTTCGGAGGGGCTATTTCTCCGATGTATGCCGGCGAGATGATACTCGCAGCACCCACAGCCAGCCCGCCAAGCACCCTGAATATGACAAACTCCCCTGAGGATCCTGAAGCACCGGAGCCATAGGCACTGATGATGAAGGCCAGTGCGGCTATGATCAATACGCTCTTACGGCCATACTTATCTGCCAGGTTGCCGGCAAAGAATGCCCCAGCCGCACAGCCCAACAGCATGGAGGCCACATTAAATCCTGTCCCCACAGCGTCGGAGTCAAACGCCCGCTGAAGCGCTTCAACGGCACCGTTTATCACCCCACTGTCAAATCCAAACAGGAAGCCGCCAAGGGCAGCTACCACTGATAAGAAGATGACACGCCCTAAGTTGCCACCATTCCCTGAAGCGTTTTCGTGTTGCATAGTAAAATATCTTTTAATGATTAATCACCTGTGTTAAAATGAACGGCTGAAATATTTTTCCCAATAAAAAGCATCAAGACAAGGCATTTGAAATCATCAACAGGGGCCTGGCCCATCGGATGGTTGTATGATTAGCACACCAAATGTACAAATAATCATCTAAGATGTATTCCCAAAATTACTGACAAAAAATTCAATGTGTCAATGACTGTATTTTGTGTTGATCTGGAACGTGTTGCGTTTTGCTGTCTTATGCTGCGCGTTTATCAGGCCATAACTCCTGACTTATACTGGTTATTTCATACACAAAATTATACGCCATATCAGGACGATCGCCACCCCAATTTATTCCCCTACATGGATAATGGCAAAATCTTCATGTGTCCACCACTTGTCCTCCGAACGGACATGCACAACATGGGTTCCTTTTTCCAGAGGCATGTTTGCACTGCCCTGCCAGAGGGTATAGGTATGTGCTGTGCCACCCATTTCAAGCCAGGGCAGATCTTCGCCTAAAAGATTTTCGACCAAGGCATCCAGGTCAGCCGTCTCCAGGCGTAGGGGGTCTCTTTCTGCAATCCTTTCCATGTCCAGCCACTGGCCATCATTGCCTATCCGCATTTGTACGCGGGCATCCGGAAGGGCATTGAATATGTTGGCGGTTACCAGGAGGTGGTCGGTTTCGTCATCGGAATGTTGTGCATTTACATGCACATGCATTTGAAAGTTTTCGGGTCGCCTGGAAGACTGCCAATGCATCTTTACGTCATCACCCCGCAATTGAAGGATGCCGTACCCCGCTGGGGTGCCATCGCTCATCATGGCATGCGGAATTCCATATTCATCTGGCATGCCCCGCCACCATGCACCGCATACTGCGCCTACGCTTACCATGTGATGATACTCCCCTTCAGGCAGCCCATATTCTTCATCCAGATACCGGTGATAATGCCGGTGCCAATGCGCACCCAGGGAGATGGCGTTGGGGTGTGCTGCCAAAAGCGCCATCAGGGTGTCGCGTTGCTCCATATTCCACCCCCTGTCGTCCCATGGAATATGCATCAAAACGACAAGCGGTTTTTCCTTGTCTATCCTTGCGAGTTCATTTTGCACAAACACCAGTTGGTCATCATCAAGTTGTGGACGATAGTACCTGTTGTCGCCATCAATGATGAATTTGTTGTTGTCCAATACAAGAAAATGTGCCGGGCCATAGCTGAACGAATAATAAGAAGGTCCGTAATGGTTGTAATAGGCTCCCCTTGCACCCATATTGTCATCGGCAGAAAAGTCCAGGTCGTGGTTTCCGATCACGTGGCGCCAGGGAATGCCTATGGTAGCTATGGTCTCGTTTATGTGACGAAACAAGCCAAGGTCATCGAATACGATGTCGCCAAGCGTTACGCCAAATGCAGCCTCTGAGCCTATCAGTCCGGCCACGGCATCGCGTGCCAGGTAGCTTATTTCTTTCTTGTTGCGTGGTTGGGTGTCGGCAAATACAAGCACATCAAAGTCTTCAGGTTCATCTGACGGGATCAGGGGGAAGTTAACGGCGGAAGGCAGGGGGCCTGTTGGTTCGAGGCCTGCATATGTTGTACCGGATGCCCCTTCGGGATTGTGAATATGATAAAACCGGGGTATTTGCAGCGCATCAACAGGCACCATCCAGTTTGCCGGCTTCACCACAAAAAGGATGGTATGGTCACTGACTTCCAGTGTATACCTCCCTTCTGCATCGGTGACCACCACATCCCGGCCGTTAGATACCGCCACTCCCGGCAATGCTTCGTCCACACCGGGCTCAAACACTCCGCTGTGGGAGCGGTCGTGAAAGACAATTCCGCTAACGGTCTGCGTTGTTCCTTCTGCGTGGGCCCCCTGTTGTTGGCCGGCCAGGAAAAAGAAAAACACAAGGAGAACGGGCAAGCCCTGTTTGAAGGCAATTTGAATGAATGATCGGACAACGGAATGGATCAATGAGATCGGGTATTGATTTTTCATATTGGGTGGTCTTAAGAAGGTGGTTATGGTTTGGGTTGATGGTATTATGGCCTGTCAGTGGCTGATGATGCCAACGAAAGGATACCCCAGGCCAGGTGGTCGTCGCGATGACCACCACCTGGCAGGTATTCCTTCATTGCCTGGACTACAGGCAATTTGTTATCAGATTGGAAACAGCCCGCTTACCGGGGGCTCAGCCAAACCGGGTTGCAGGTCGATCTGCACTGTCGGTATGGGATAAAACTCATGCTCACCTGTTACAAACCGTGGTCCCAGTTCATCCGTCCTGTTGAGTCTGACAAGATCGAAGAACCGGTCTGCTCCCCATTCAAATTCAAGTTCAGCAGCACGTTCATCGATGATATCATCAATGGTTGCTCCGGTGATGGGGGGCATCTCTGCACGATCCCGCACCTCATTGATATAGGCATCTCCTGCACCTGGTCCGTTCACATGGATCAACGCTTCGGCGTACAACAGCAAGGCCTCACCATAACGGAAAAGGCGCACATTGTTCCAACCGCCATACCGGTAGCGACCTGATGTTTGCTGTTCGAAGGGCAAGTAGTTCTTGAACCAGAAGGCTTCTGCCGCCCCCCGTCCTTCCTCATTATACCGGTCAAGCAAGGCTTGCAGGTCGCCAGGGATCCTTCCTATGGAGTCGCCTTCCGCGGTTGCTGTATTGGGATAGATGATGGCTGTCTCCAGGCGTACCGTTTCCCCACGTTCTTCCATGAGGTCAATATACTTTTGAGCCGGCATGGAAAACCCCCACCCGCTGTTAAAGGAACCACCATCAAACCGGGTTCCTCCTTGCTGTTTGATGCCATGCGCCACATAATACTGATCTATGTTTGTGACATCACCTGTGGCAGAACCGAAATCAGTATGATTCAGTTCCAGGATATTCTCCACGCTGAACTCCCCATCCTTTTTGAACAGATTATAATAGTCGGGATAGAGAGCGAACACCCCACTTTGCACAATGGCTTCTGCAGCTGAAAGCATCACATCATACTCCTGGATGTCAGCAGCTGCTTTTGCCAGGAGCATGTATGCCGCCCATTTAGTCACCCCTCCCTGCATGGGAAGGTTGCGGGGATGCTCCGAAGGCAAGTGGTCAACGATTTCCTCCAGTTCTTTCATGATGTATTCATATGCTTCCTGCCGGGGAGACCTTCGCAGTGCACCTGCAACGATGTCCCTGTCGTAATAAGGGATATCGCCATAAATACGGGCCATCCGCCAATAGGCCAGCGCACGGAAGAACCGCACCTCAGCTTTATATTGGGTCACAAGGTCCTGATCTGAGGCATGCTCCCCAAACAAGGCAAGCTCTTCCAGGGCAGCGTCCGCATCACGAATAAGACCATAATGGGCGGTCCACAAATTATTGACAAACCAGGCGTTTCTGAGCGACCCGTAATTAAAGTCCTGGATATCTTCCATCACGGGCTGATCGGTTGCATGTGCTCCTTTAAATATAAAGTCGCTGCGGAACCAGAGCATGCATTGGTTGGCCCAGTGATGAAGATTGTTGTTGTTAGCTGCAGCATAAATGCCCGAAACGGGTTCATGCATTTTACTTTCATCGGTATAGTCTACCTCCTCCAGAGGGATTTGGCCTTCGATGTCTTTATCAAGAAAGTCTTCACATCCGCAAAGAAAAAAGACGGAGGAGAGCAGTAAGACCGAAAATAACTTCAATTTTTTCATGATCATATGGATTTAGTAGGTGATATTGACACCAATTATAAAACTTGTCGGGATCGGATACACACCTGCAGCTTCACCCTGGCCGGTAACCTCCGGGGTAAAACCGTTGAAACCAAATATGGTCACAGGGTTTTGTGTGACAAAGCGCACGCGCACCGTTGACCCCGTCTCGCTGCCAGGCAAAAGGTCCCTGAAGGTGTAGCCAAGGGTAATATTCTGTATCCTGAAAAATGATCCATCTTCCACCAGGAAAGAGTTCAACGGGTTAAGGTTCCAGCTGTCGACCATGCCCCTGGCCGAGGGGTATTCGTTGGTTGAACCCTCACCGGTCCACCTGTTTTCATAAAGATCTTTGTCGAAGTTGTAGTCCGAATGCCAGGCCCTGTTCCCGCGAAGTCTGTTAATCAGCTTATTGCCATGAACACCATATACCGAGACCGAAAAGTCCCAGTTGCGGTAATCCAGGCTGACCTGCCCACCATAGGTAAACCTGGGGATGTTTGCGCCAAGGTATTGGCGGTCATTTTCGTCAATGATTCCATTGCCGTCCAGGTCTTCATACTTCAAAAAGCCTGGTTCTACGTTGGGATGCGCATCCGTATCCAGATGCTCTTCAATTTCTTCCCAGGTCTGATATACACCAATGACTTTATATCCATAATAGGAATAGAGCGGATGGCCTACTTCTGACCTGCGGCGAAATTCTGCCGACCCTGAATCAATGTATGGTTCTCCGCCCAGGTCCAGTACTTCGTTACGCAATGTGCTCAGGTTGGCACTGATGCTGTAGTTCAAGTCACCAGTCTGATCTGTCCAGGCCAGGTTAAATTCCATTCCGGTATTAAGAATCTCCCCGGCATTGCGCACCAGGCCGCCAGCTCCCATCAGGTTGCTTGTCCAGATGGCAGCATTTTTGGTCACCTTATAGAACCAGTCGACCTCTGCAAATAACCGATAGTCCAGCGTGCTAAGCTCAAGGCCTACGTTGGTTTCTTCCAGCACCTCCCATTCCAGCTCATTGAAAAAGACACTGGAGACATATCCGGGCACAATCATATCACCACCAAACACATATGAGTGCGGGAAGCCGGTAAGTATTTCCCTTGTGCCTGACTCCCGGGGCACTGCATTGTTACCTAGCTGGCCCCAGCTCGCACGCAGTTTTACACGGTCAAACAGTTCCTGTTCTTGCATAAATGATTCATCACTAACGATCCATCCGGCACCAAACGAGGGAAAATAACCCCAGGTCTGTGTATATCTGTCGGTGCCATCGCCACGGAATGTGGCATTGAAGAGATACCTGTTGTCGAAATTGTACATGACCCTTCCAAAGAATGATACGCCGCGCTCCGCATATCCCCAATCACCGATGCTGTAGCTTTCCGGCGAAGGATCGGTGGTATTAAAGAAGTAGAAAAATTCAGGTGGCCCGGCAGGCACATCGCGGGCGCTGCCATTAATGCCCCTGGCATTCACACTCCGTGTCGAAAACCCACCCATGGCAGTCAGATTATGGTCTCCAAACCCTTGCTTGTAGGTGAGGGTATGGTCAAGATGTATGCTGCTATGGTATGAATGGGCCTTGTAGAGATTGGAGTTTTCATTTTTCAGCTTGTCGTCGACAAAAAAGACCGGCGAATAGGACCTGGAGTCACCTGTTCTGAGCTCATGGCTGAACTGGCTCCGAAAGACCAGCCGGTCATCGCCAAGGAGGTTTACCTCGGCATGGGCATTGTACATCAGGTTGAGTCCCCGGTTGAAATCATGATTGCCCGTGGCAAAATGGAGTTGTGCCACCGGGTTGTTTACCGGTCCCACATGGTAGCCTGCCTGGAGCACGCCTGCAAAGTCACCGTCGGGTTCTCTGACGGGGATTATGGGTACGGCATTATACATGCCTCCCCATACGGTGGCCTGGTCGCGGGAATGGGTATGGTTTAGCACCAGGTTGGTCCCTACTTCGAGAAACCTGTAAGGTGTAAAGTTAATGTTTGCAGTGAGGTTGGTGCGCTGAAAGCGATGGTCAGAATCCAGCAATCCGTTTTCCTGGAGGTAGCTGCCCCCTACGTTATAAGTCGTGCGCTCTGTTCCGCCCCTAAACGAGAGTGAGTGATTCATCTTTTCACCGATATCCAGGAGCTCATCATACCAATCGGTATCAGTGTCCGGGATGGTATATTCTTCACCAAGATGCGTAAAAGGCCGGCCACCCCATATGTCAATGGAAGGCTCAAGGCGCGACCAGGAGCCTTGCTCGATCATCATGGTGGCATATTGCTCTGTGTTGGACATCTCCATGATGTTACTTGCTCTGTTAAATCCGGTATATCCGTCATATTCAATGATGATGCCCTCATCCCGGCGTCCTTTTTTGGTGGTTACCATAATCACGCCTCCTGCGGCCCTTACCCCGTAGATCGAGGCGGCGGAAGCATCCTTAAGTACAGCTATCGATTCAATATCATTAGGGCTCAGCCAGTTGATGTCGTCATAAAACATGCCATCTACAACATACAGTGGCTGTGCGCCTTGCATAGATCCTATGCCCCTGACAATGATCTCAGGAGAGGATCCCGGGGCACCGCGGTTGATTACCTGCACGCCCGGTACGGCGCCCTGAAGCACGGATGCAGCATTGGTAGCAATGTTGCGCGTGATATCCGCCGCATCTATCACAGGAATTGGAGAGGTGAGGTCGGCTGAACGAGCGGTACCATAACCGATCACAACCACTTCATCCATGCCGATGGCATCAATTTCCATGGTTACATTAATCTCCTCTCTGCCATCTACCGCCACCTCCTTTGTGCGCATACCGACAAAAGAGAATATCAGCACAGCATCCTCAGGTACGTTCTGTAGCTGGTATCTGCCGTCAATGTCAGTAACCGTGCCAAATGTTTCTCCGCTGACACGCACCGTCACTCCCGGTAATGTCTCTCCGTCCTCTGCGCTGGTAACCGTCCCGGAAACCGCAACCTGTCCCAGGGCAGCAGATGAGAAACAACCAAGAAATACCAGTAAAATAAATATTTTGTTCATGTGTCTATCATTTTAAATTTCGGTCACATGGAGCTCGCCATGCAAAAAACATTGTCGTCTGTATGCCAATTGACAAACAGCCGGGGAGTAAATACACCCCGGCTGTCTTACACACGCCATATTACTGCACCAGTATTCTTTTGGTTACAAAAGCATCCTGATAGTCAGTTCTGATCAGGTATATTCCGGGTGATAATCCCGAAATTGAAAACAGGGTATTTCCATCAATGGCTTCCATGCGCTCCAATGTGGTGCCGGTAACGTCGATCAGGGATACCGTGGCCCCTTGAGGTGCATCCACACGGACCACATCACGCGCCGGGTTGGGATACACGTTGACCTCAAACGCACTTTCGGGCGAGATGTCGGGAGCAGATACCGTCGGGTCTTCTCCAAGCCTGAAATTATCAAAATAGATGACAATGTCCTCATCCAGTTCAAGGGGGTCCTCAAAGTCAGGCATGAATGCAATCACATTCCACAAACCGTCTTTCTCAGAGAAATCAAATACGATGGTTTCCCATTCTTCCACTTTGGTTTGTTCCTGCATGCTTTCAATCTCGAGGTCATCGGTCTCGCCTGCCTCTACCTTAAACCGTATCGGGCTTATGCGTGGCTTCCAAACGTCAACATAGACAAACTTGTTCTCAGAAAGATCAAGTGGCTCAGGAAGTGCCGACCAGAACCCGCCCCAAGGCACACCGTGCTGGCTGCGCTCGAATCTCACCACATGGGTGCTCGGGTTGGCATCGTTCATATCGGGATTCGGCACGACATACATACGGCTCTCGTCGTCTTCCCCTCCCAGCATCATATTCAGTGGGATGTGTTCGAAGTTTTCAACCATGTACCCATCTGGATCAAAATCATTGTCATCGTCTTCTACCACGCTGAAACCTACTACATCGACAAGGATCGCTCCTTCATCAGGAGATATGGTTTCGTGTTCAAAGATGAAACTGATTAACTGAAGTTCTGTCATGTCCACATGTTCTTCAATGTCTTCAGCTAAGGAAAGCTCTTCCAGGTCGATCACGATCTCTTCCCATTCGGTACCCAGGTCAAAATGGCCATAACTCCATCCAGGCTCCCCCTCGCCTTCCCAGTTTGCATGATCCCGAAGGTCAACCCTGATGTCTGTAACGGGTGCATCCATGGCTTTGGCATGGATTACCAGGTGTGTGTATTCGCTCAGGTCATCAAAAACCCAGTCGGGGTCCCATGCCCACATCTGGTATCCTGTGTGGGGGAACTCCTCATCTACAGTGTATTCAAGGTGTTTGGCCGTGCCCCCGATAACACCCTCGCCGGGCATGTCGGTGGCTTCTGTCCCGACATTGATCGGTTCACGGAAGCCATCCACATTCGTAAATTCTTCCGTCTCAAAGTCACACCAGACAAATCCTATCTCATCAAAGCCATCCTTTTGAAGCTTCTCTTCTGGCGGACCGCCGACACGGATGTTGTCGAAGTAGATGGTTATGTCTTCCTCCAGCTCAAGGGGGTCCTCAAAGTCAGGCATGAAAACAATTACGTCCCACAAACCGTCTATTTCGGACAAATCAAATACCATGGTCTCCCATTCTTCTACTTTGGTTTGCTCAAACATGCTTTCGACCTCGTAATCAGGGGCATCGCCACCTTCCACTTTAAACCTTACCGGGCTGATTCTTGGTTTCCAAACATCTACATATACATACTTATGTTCGGTAAGATCCAGTGGTTCGGGCAATGCAGAAAAGAATCCTGCCCACGGATCTCCGTCATGCCCCCTGCGGAACTCTACCACATGGGTACTGGGATTTCCTACATCATCCGGGTTTGGCACCACATACATATAGCCGTTTTCGCCCGCAGCCATCCAATTCAGCGGGATGTGCTCGAAGTCTTCAATGACCTGACTTCGCACGATGCCGGCAAATGCCAGCATGATTGCTAAAAATAGTGTACATTTTTTCATAATCATTTGGTTTTTGGTTGATAAAAAGGGAACAAATTCAGTATGATTTAAGTATCATTCGCGTAAAACAAAGGCCGCTTTTTGTGTGTCCTCCACGTTTGTGCCGATAAAGAGATGAAAATCTCCAGGCTCTGCGGCAAACTCATTGTCGGCATTATAAAAGGCAAGGTCTTCCCAGGTGAGCTCAAAGCGTACTTCTTTTGATTCGCCGGGTTCCAGTCCGATTTTTTCAAATCCCTTGAGCTGCCTGACCGGTCGGGTTATGCTTCCGACGAGCTGCCGGATATAGAGTTGTACGACCTCTTCTCCGAACCGGTCGCCGGTATTGGTCACGGTGACCATGACTTCAAGCACGTCATCCATGGCCATTTCATCGCTGCTCAGCTGCACTTCCGAATAGTCAAAGGTGGTATACGAAAGTCCGTATCCAAAGGGATAGAGGGGTGAGTTGGGCACATCCAGGTACTTGGAGGTAAACTTGAATTCGGTTTTAGGCCTCCCTGTGTTCTTGTGGTTGTAGAAGATGGGTATTTGCCCCACATGCCTTGGATAGCTCACAGGCAATTTCCCGGAGGGATTATAATCTCCGAAGAGCACATCGGCGATGGCATCACCCGTTGTGGTGCCCAGGAACCAGGTTTCCAGGATCGCAGATGCTTTTTCATCCACACGTTCGAGTGTAAGCGGGCGGCCCTTCATGAGCACGACCACAATGGGCTTGTTCAGTTTTGCGAGTTCCAGGAACAACTCTTCCTGCACACCGGGCAGGCTGATGTCGGCCCTGCTGGCGGCCTCACCACTTTGCAATGCATATTCGCCGATGGCCAGTACGATCACCTCAGCCTGCCGCGCTGCTGCGATGGCCTCGCCAAAGCCGGTTTTGTCATCATCATCGATGTTTGCGCCCCGGGCATAATGTATGCGGGTGCGATTACCTTGCCTGTTCTCAATGCCCTGCCGCAGGGTGACGCTTTGGGTATAGTCACCGGCAGCAGACCAGGAACCGATCATTTCCCTTTGATTATCAGCCAATGGGCCAATGAGCGCAATGCTTCCAATGTCGTCGGACAGCGGCAGTACATCGTCTTCATTTTTCAACAACACGATGGCTTTACGTGAAAAGTCACGGGCAAACTCCAGGTTCTCTTCCGTCATCACCAGTTCTTCCTGACGCTGCGGGTCGCTGTAACGATAGGGGTCGTCAAAAAGCCCGAGTTCAAACTTCATGGTCAGGATACGGCGCACAGCCTGGTCAATGACCGCTTCAGACACTTTGCCTTCTTCGACCAGCTCTTCCAGGTAGTCATGGAATACGGCACCCTGCATGTCCATATCCACACCTGCATTTAATGCCAGCTCCCCGGCGTGTTTGTCATCACGTGCAAACCCGTGGGGCACCATCTCGTTTATGGAAGTATAATCGGTAACGACAAAGCCATTGAAGTTCCATTCGTCGCGCAGTATTTGTGTCAACAGGTATTCGCTGCCGGAGGCTGGCACGCCAAACAATTCGTTGAAAGCAGTCATGATGGTGGCTGCACCTTCTTCTACCGTGGCCTTAAAGGGTGGGAGAAAGATGTTACGGAGAGTGATCTCAGAGATGTCTACCGTATGATAGTCGCGTCCGGCCTGGGGTTCGCCATAAGCGACAAAATGCTTGGCGGTTGCCAGCATCGTGTTGAGTGCCGTCAGGTCATCGCCCTGGTAGCCGCGCACCTTGGCGCGTGCCACTTCGGCTGTAAGGAAAGGGTCTTCACCGGAGCTCTCTGCGATACGACCCCAGCGTGGATCGCGCGTAACATCGATCATGGGTGAAAAAGTCCAGTGCAGGCCCTCCGCTGTGGCCTCTTCCGCTGCGATGCGCGCCGATTGCTCTATGGCCTCCATGTCCCAGGTGGCTGTTTCGCCAAGGGGAATGGGGAAAATGGTGCGATGGCCGTGCACCACGTCATACCCGAAAAGCAAGGGAATCCCCAGGCGTGTTTCCTCCACAGCAATACGCTGCAGCTCACGGGTATATTCCGCCGTATATGCGTTGAAGATGGCCCCGACCATGCCATTTTCAATGCTTTCCACATAATGGTCGCGCATGAAAGGGCCGGTAACATCCATGTCGCTGGTAAAAAGGACCATCTGCCCAATTTTTTCTTCCAGGGTCATCAGTTGCATGAGTGAATCCACGCGTTCTGCGGTGCGCTCATCGGTAAACCATCCTTCGCGTGCCGGCTCACCAAGGTTACAGGCTGTAAAAAGTGTCGCAGCAAGCAATACCAGTATTTGTCGTTTCATCTTAAGTAGGTTTATTTGGTTACACATCATATGCTTTTCGATCTTTACTGAATGTTTCATCATGCAGGCTGTACACATTAATCGTGATCATAATAAAAGCCCAGTTTGCGCAAACCCTGGTGCACTTCAGGGTTTTGCATAAAGAGTTCCCAGAGCAGTCCTGACCTGTAGTTTTCGATCATCACCACAATGGGACCCTGGTCTATGGCAATGTAGTTATCCGCATACCAGTCATGGTGGATGGAGAAGGCGTCATAAAATCCATACTCGCCCCATAGCTTGTCACCTTTTTCCTCATAAAAGAAGCGCAGGGCTTTCATTGACTCTTCCGGTGTATACGGAAAGGAGGAAAGCGCAGCGGTTGGGGTGATCACTCCTTTGTCGTTGGTGGGGCTGTGTGCGGAATAACCCTGGGGGTTATCGCTTGCGGTCAGCCCCCAGCATTCGGCAGAATAGCCTTTAAACCCATTGGGGTTCTCTATGCAGTGCCTGTGGTTGATCAGGCTATGGTTCCTGTTTTGTTTCCAGTAGCTGGTATGCTCATCGTGCAAGCCACGAGGATCCAACCCGAGGAAAGAGTAGTGCGCGAAGAATAGGGGTCCTCCGTAAGGGAATCCCAGGGGAAGTTTGATGCCATAATAGGTTTCTCCGTTATAGTAATTTTCACCACTTTTCCATCCATTATGATATACTTCCGGTCTGATCGGATGGGTTGGGGAAGAAGCTGCAAGCACATAGGCTATGAGGCACTCATCATATCCCAGGACAGGGTGATTCATTGCCCATTGGTGATTGGGCGACCAATGCCAGTATAAGACGTCTTCTCCACGGGTATACCATGTCCAGTCGACCTCATGCCACAACCGTGTAATGGTGTTTCGCAGGTACTCCTCTTCCGGGTTGTCTGCGGAAAAATACTCCCTTGCCGTGAGTAATCCCTGGATGAGGAATGCAGTTTCCACAATGTCGCCGCCATCGTCCTTTTTGCTGAAGGGGCGCGTTTTGCCGGTAGATCCATAATACCAGTGCGACCAGGCACCATGGTATCGCTCACAGGTATCCAGAAAGTTAACGATCCTTGTGAGCTGCGCCAGCGCTTCATCCCGGGTGATAAAGTCACGCTCAATGCCGGCAATGATGGCCATAATGCCGAAGCCCGTTCCGCCGGTGGTTACTACATCGTTAGAATAATGGTCCTCATTGCTTCGCTCCACAGCCATGCCAGCAACGGGATGTGCAAAGTCGGTAAAATATTTCAGGGTATAACGCTGGGTCTTTTCAAGCAGCTTTTCGTCCGATAAGCGCTTGTTATTTGAAAGGTTCCCGCAGCTTAACGCAAATAAAAGCACGGGAATAATGCCCCCCAGGATTAAAGTGATGTGAATATGCTTGTTCATGTGTTTATAGTTTATACAATGCGGTTAGTCAATGTGCTGTGCTTATGTTTATCGCAGAGGCCCGAAGCGGAAAAATTCATGTGTATGATCATTCCCTGATATTTCCTGATGTCAGTCATGAGCCGCTCAAAAATCAGTTTAACAATTGCCAATGATTGCATACTATCCTTTAATGCACCAGCAGTCTTTGCACTTTAACTGCTTGCAGCTTTTTCACTTTTACCACATATACACCGGGTTGTAGGCCCGAGATGTCAAAGAGTTGCTGGTCTCCGGATGCGTATTCTCTTTTTAGCATCTTCCCGTTGATGTCGTAAAAGGTGATCTCGGCACCGGGGGAGGTCAGCACGGTAACCTTTGCTGAGGCCGGGTTTGGATAAATTGAAAGTGCCGGATATGCTTCCGGGATTTGACCGGCATCTGTCGTCTCTTCCATTAAACCCACCAAATCGACATATACTTTTCCTGCCTGGGGTTGCACCACATCTTTTTCAAACATGATGTCAATTTTCTGCACCTCTTGCATGTTGGGGTGATTATCTGCCCATGGTGCCAGCTCCATGTCATCCAGTGCGACCATAAACCGTTGCCATTCCGTATCTGCATCCATATAGGCAAAGCTCTCTCCATCAACACCTTGATAACCTTCTACATCTTGTAGCCGCAGCGTAATGCCGGTCACTTCCGTTTCCGCTTTAAGATACACCACGAGATGGGAAAAGTCGCTGAGGTCAGCTGGAGGGAAAGCCCACATGTAGTAGAGTGTATAATCCTCCGCATCCTGCAGGTCATAGTCCAGTTCGAGTACCACCCCGCCAAATGCTCCTTCGCCCGGAACATCTGCAGCCTGAATGCTCCCTGCTGCAAATCCAGGAACTTCCCTGAAGCCTCCCACATTTGTATAGGCCGTTCCGTTTTCCACTATGGTAAAGTCGCTGTATATGAAGTAGTCTACGGCTTCCGCTCCCCATCCTGTGAGATCCACGGCGAGTTCATCGATCATGAGCTGTGCTTCTCTCTGCCCGGTTGCTGAGGGAGAAAAAACAACGCTGATCTCAGCAGATTCAAAAAGGCCAAGTGAAAGGGGCTCCTCAAGATCCACCACGCTGAAGTCTGCAGCATTCGTCCCGGTAATTTCCAGGGCGTCCATGCCTATGGTCCAGGTACCTCCTCCCCTGTTCTGTATCGTGAGTTTTTTTGGTTCTGAGCTGGTATGCACGGGCTGCTGTCCAAAATCAAGGGATCCTGTATCCGTGGAGGGTTCTGGTGTGTCGCCGGGCTTTGACAAGTGGATATCATCAAAATCCCACGATACAATATTGTTGGTGATGCCGTCAAAGACCCATGCCAGCCTGAAGCTGTCGCTTCCCACGCCATGCTCCTGGGCAGTAACCGCCACATAAAGCTCCGTTGGCTCGATAAATGCCGGGTCAACCCATTCGTGTATCACATGCTCCTCGCCGCCATCGGTGATGGAAATGACGCTCAAGCTGTATTGGCCGGGGTCCTGAAAATTTCGTACGCGGTATTTGAATGACAGTACCAGGGTATCCATCCCGTGTGTCTCGATCTCAGGGGTGGTTAAATAAAAACGCCCGGTTTTTTGGGGCTCCCACCAGAATACCATCTCAGGTGGTTCACCTCCGGCATTGCTCAGGTTGAATGCTTCCCAGTTCCTGGTGTCACTTTCCCATCCCTTTGGAACGCCGCCCTGCACAAGGGCGGAGAAGTCTTCCTCCCATGGCAGTTCGGTGATGGTTGGATCAAAGCACTGGCCGGTAAGTGCCACCGTCTGGCCATGAATGGAAAGCGAGGCAGGATGGCTACCCGTCTGCCCTGGTGCAAACACCACTTGGATCATCGTGCTGTCTCCACTTTCAAGCTGCACCGCGTCTGATTCCGGAGACAATACATATTGTGCTGCTCCTTCGCCTGATATTTGCATGTCGTCGGGATGTAGAGACAACTCCCCTCCGCCGATATTTTTTAACGTGATCACCAGGGGATCCGATTCCCGGTGGATCTGTTGCATGCCAAAATCGTGTTGTGCGGGAGAAGCTTGCAGGGCGGGAAAGGCATGCAAGGCGATATTGTCTATGGCCCAGAAGTCTATATGCTCCGATTCGCCCTCAAAGACCCAGGCAAGATAGAGCCGGTCAGCACCCACACCATGCAGCCCACTGTCGATTTGATAATCCTGTTCACCAGGAACAATATCTCCCGCATCTGTCCACTCAGCGACGACATACTCCTGATCATCAGCAATTGTGACAAACCGCAAGGAATATGTTTCCGGATGATCCACGGGCTGGGCCAAATGACGGAAGCTAACCTGCATGCTATCCAGGCCGGTGGTTTGCATGGGCGGAGAAATGGCATAAAATACACCCTCTGCTGAGGGTTCGCCGGAGAAAACCAGCTCCGGGGCATCGCCTCCTGCATATGCGGACTGCTGCACTCCCCAATTATCCCCATTGGCATTCCATCCAAATGGCAAGGATCCTTCTTCCGTATCGCTGAAGTCTTCACCCCACGGAAAATCGGATATGGTGGCATCAAAGCCTTCACCGCTAATTTCTGCTGTCGCATCATGGCGCTCTTCCTGCACTGTTGCCTTTTGCTCCGGCGGATAAAGACCTGCACGATCATCATGATTATGTTGCACGGATAAGATTGCTTGTTTTTTCCCCGTGGTTTGCGGCATAAAGCTTAGCTCCACAGAAACACTTTCCTGGGGTTCCAGTTCCACCGCTTCTTCAAAGGCATGCAAGACAAAGTCGACATCATCACCAAAGAGTTTAAACTCAGCAAACACCCCAAAGTGATCATTCTCCATCTCGGGGTCTTCGTGTTCCTGATCCATGATAATCTCCGCCGACAGGGGCAGCATCCTGTCCATGCTGGCCTTATTGAAAAACACATAATCAATCCGCCGCATTTGATGCCCCATGCGGTGGTTTAGCGTTGCATGCTCCGGATCAAGGTGGTTTTCATGAAACAAGGGATATACATCCTGCAGGGTAGCATACATTTGCTGCATTTCATCCCAGTCGGGATTCGCATTGAAGTCGCCGGTAACAAAGATGTATCCGCCGCTGTTTGTTTCCGCAATGAAGTCCAGCAGGTCGGCAATCTGTACTGCCCTGATGTCATGGTCGAGCGGATGATGATGCAGGTGGGTGGTATACTTGTCGACGATATGTCCATTTACGTTGATCCGTGCATGGATGGCGTTGCGATAACGATCCAGGGGCTCAAGTGCACGAAAATTGGTCTCTTCAATGGGATAGCGGCTGACGATCGCGTTACCGTAACGGTGTAC
>Ga0207421_10002165_pt1 | contig 24622 bp, 21 predicted proteins | sample SodLakKL_010_SED_4_FD_187542 | JGI IMG/M metagenome (GOLD analysis project Ga0207421, IMG submission 187542) | Alkaline sediment microbial communities from Lake Tanatar, Kulunda Steppe, Russia - 8KL_010_SED (SPAdes) (version 2) | ecosystem: Environmental > Aquatic > Non-marine Saline and... | reverse complement strand
CCCCGCCGCAGTATTTTACCGGCGGGATTTTTTGTGCACCCTGCCACGAAAAAAACATAAATAAATTGTAATTTCGCGACATTATCACGGCCCCAATGTTGAACCTTTTATAGATTATCTCCATGCCCGATACAGACAGCAGCCCCCCCCGTCTGAGAAAAACAGTTCAGGTTATTGAACGGTATATCATCAAAACGCTGATCGGCCTGATGTCCATCCTGCTGATCGCTGCCACCGTTGAATTGGGGTATGTACTGGTAAAATCCATTCTTCAAAGCGGGACGGATCACCTGATCATTGACCTGGATAACCTGATGCAGGTTTTTGGTGTATTCCTGCTGGTTGTCATCGGCATTGAGCTTCTTGATACCATCAAGGTGTACTTCAAAAAGAACGTCATTCATGTGGAGGTGGTCATGTTGGTAGCCATTATTGCCATTGCCCGGAAGATCATTGTCATGGACTTTGACACTTATGGGGGGGCGGAGATTATCGGAATTGCAGCCATCATGATTGCCCTGGCAGCGGGATATTACCTGATCAAGAAAACGGGAGGGACTAAATTTGTCCCCACAGAAGCAGAAGAAACAGAAGAAATTACCATTGAAGAAAAAGTAAACAGGGATGATAACAGTATTTTGGAAAGAAAGAAGGTGATTAAGAGGAAGAACGAAACAAACCCGTCTTATGACCATGGTCGTTTCGATGTTCCCCAGCCCCTGAAAGACCCAAGGCTATTAAAAAAACCTTACGCAGGGAAACACAAACCCGCGCCTTACAAAAAAGATTCCCCGTAATCTGACAATCTTTTCTTACTTTCGCAGGTTTAATCCCTTTAAGTTTTTTTTAGTAAAAGCGATCAGCCATGGCTTCTTCGATCTCATCAACCAAATATATTTTTGTTACCGGAGGTGTCACCTCTTCGCTGGGTAAAGGAATTATTTCCGCATCCCTGGCAAAACTCCTACAGGCAAGGGGCTACAGGGTAACCATACAGAAACTGGACCCATATATCAACATCGATCCCGGAACCCTGAACCCCTACGAACACGGAGAATGCTACGTAACTGAGGACGGGGCAGAAACAGACCTGGACCTGGGGCATTATGAACGTTTTCTGAACACACCAACCTCCCAGGCCAACAATGTAACTACCGGCCGGATTTACCAGTCAGTAATCGAAAAAGAAAGACGCGGCGATTATCTCGGCGAAACGGTACAGGTAATCCCCCATATCACCGACGAGATCAAATACCGCGTCAAGCTGCTGGGAGAAGAAAACAAGTACGACTTTGTGATTACAGAAATTGGCGGAACTGTCGGTGATATTGAATCCCTGCCTTATGTGGAAGCAATCAGGCAATTGCGATGGGAGATGGGCTCCAGGAGCCTTGTCATTCATCTGACACTTATTCCCTACCTGGCCGCGGCCAAAGAGTTAAAAACAAAACCCACCCAGCATTCAGTAAAAACCATGCTGGAATATGGTGTACAGCCTGATATCCTCGTATGTCGTACCGAAAAACCACTGAACGCAACCATCCGCAACAAGATTGCACTGTTTTGTAACGTGGATGCAACCTCGGTAATCGAATCCATAGACACGAGCAGCATCTACAAGGTGCCTTTGCTCATGCGGGAAGAAAACCTTGATGCAGTGGCGCTTAAAAAAATGAAGATGTCGGTCCGGCCCGCACCAGATATCAGGTCATGGAAAGCATTTATCAAACGGCTTGAATCGCCCAGAACGAGCGTAGAAATTGGCCTGGTCGGCAAATATGTTGAGCTGATGGACGCCTATAAATCAATCATGGAGGCACTGATCCATGCCGGGACCAGAAATAACTGCAGGGTCAACCTGCGTATGATCCACTCCCAGGAAATTGACAGCGACAATGTAACCGAAAAGCTGGCGGGCTTAAAAGGAGTGATTGTAGCTCCGGGATTCGGCAAGCGGGGTATCGAGGGAAAAATTACCACAATCAGGTATGTCCGGGAAAAGAAAATTCCTTTTTTGGGGATATGCCTTGGTATGCAATGTGCCACCATTGAGTTCGCCAGAAACGTAATGAACCTTCCGGAAGCCCACTCCACGGAGATGAACCCGGACACCCCGGATCCGATCATCGACATCATGGAGGAACAAAAAAAAGTACACATCAAAGGCGGAACCATGCGCCTGGGGGCATATCCCTGCACGCTGAGCCCTGATTCACGGGCCATTAAAATCTATGGTACAAGTGAAATATCAGAACGCCACCGGCACAGGTATGAACTCAACAACAACTACCTTGACCGGCTGACAAAGCACGGCATACAGGCAACAGGAATCAATTCCGAATCAGGCCTCGTGGAGATTGTGGAAATGCAGGATCATCCATGGTTTATGGGCGTACAGTTCCATCCTGAGTACAAAAGCACAGTGAACAGCCCGCACCCGCTCTTTATCGATTTCGTCCGGGCAGCTAAAACCATCACCCGCTAACTGCACAAGAGACAACCCCTTGACTGCTAAATTTATGCATTTTTACCATGTCCGGCAAAGGACATTTCCCCTATTTAAACTATATTTGCACTCCAACAAAAAACAGGATCTAAATGACCAGAGATAATATTTTCGGGTTAATACTGATTGCCGCTATTTTAATCGGGTACAGCATCTGGATGGCACCATCGGAAGAAGAGCGCATGGAGGCCAGAAGGGTTCAGGACAGCATTGCTGCAGTACAGCGCGCCGAAGCAGAGGCACAGGCACGGATGGCAGAGGAGCCCGACACACTTCCCGAAGAACTAGCAGATATCCCTGAAGAGGTCGCTGCCGACCAGGAAGCCCTCGACTCTATCAGAATGGTTGCCCAGCGAGAGCAAATGGGGCATTTTTCCGGGGCAGCCACAGGGGAAACGCATTACTATACAGTAGAGAATGATGTTTTCAGGTTCGAGATCAGCAAACAGGGCGGACATTTACACACTGTGGAGCTGAAGAACTATAAGACCTATGACCAGCGGCCCCTGCTTTTGCTGGACGGTGAGGAAGACAAGTTTACTTTCAACTTCTTTTCCGGAAACAGGAATATTACCACCGAGAACCTTTATTTTACCCCATACCTGAATGGACGGCCATTTACAGGAGACCCGGACGCCCCCGTTACCGGAGACGGACCGATGACCTTTTCCATGCGGGCGTACAGCGATTTCCATACCCCTGAAAACCCCAGTTATATAGAATTGAGCTACGGGCTCTCAGAGGGTGAATACATGATCGATTTCAATGTGCAGTTTGTGGGCACCCGGGAAGCGATCGCAGCAAACACTACCTTTATCAACCTGGACTGGCAGGCCAGGTTACCCAGGCTGGAAAAAAACAGGGACAACGAACAGAACAACACCACCATTTATTATAAATATACCAACGATGAAGTATCGCGGATCAGGCCAACCCGTGACGACGAAGAAAGACTGAGCACAAGCGTCAGGTGGATCTCTTTCAAGCAACAGTTTTTCTCTTCGGTACTGATATCCGAAGAAGGATTTGCCAACGCAGATATCGCCTCGGAATCACTGGGTGAAGAGGAAGAGGACTACCTGAAGAATATGTCGGCCTCTATCAATATTGATTATGATGGCCGCACAGACAACTCCTATAATATGCGGTGGTACCTCGGACCCAACAGCTACCGTCAACTCACCACTTATGACCTTGAGCTGGAAAGACAGATCCCTCTTGGATGGGGCTTCTTTTTGACCTCATGGATCAACCGCTATGCCGTCATCCCGGTATTTAATTTTCTGGACAGTTTTCAGCTGAATTACGGGATTGTCATCCTGATACTGACCGTATTACTGAAACTTGTCCTGCTTCCCGTCGCATTCAAGACATACCTGTCGCAGGCGAAAATGCGGTTGCTTAAACCGGATATCGATGAGCTGGGCAAGAAATTCCCGAAGAAGGAAGATGCCATGAAGAAGCAGCAGGCCACCATGAGCCTGTACAAAAAAGCGGGTGTCAACCCCATGTCGGGTTGTATCCCGATGCTGCTGCAGCTTCCCATCCTGATCGCCCTGTTTCGTTTCTTCCCGGCTTCCATTGAATTAAGGCAGGAAGCTTTCCTTTGGGCCGACGACTTGTCATCGTATGACTCAATTCTTAGTCTTCCGTTTACCATTCCCTTTTACGGAGACCACGTAAGCCTGTTTACACTGCTTATGGCGGGATCCATGATCATTTACACCCATATGAACTCGCAAATGATGAGTTCAGGGAACCAGATGCCGGGAATGAAAACCATGATGTATTTTATGCCTGTTATGCTGTTGGGCATATTCAATAACTTCGCCTCAGGGCTCAGCTACTATTACTTCCTGGCCAATGTCATCACGTTCGGACAAATGTTCTTATTCCGATATTTCATTGATGAGGATGCTTTAAGATCCAAAATGGAAGCCAATAAGAAAAAGCCGGTTAAAAAATCCAAATGGCAGCAGCGCATGGAAAATTTGGCTAAGCAGCAGGAAGAACAGAAAAAGAAAAAACGTAAAAAATAAGGATCGCTCTTATGCAAGGCCTTGAAAACATCAGCCCCATTGACGGGCGTTACCGCCGCATTACAGCTCCGCTGTCCGCATTCTTCTCCGAAGAAGCGCTCATCCGTTACAGGGTTTTGATCGAGGTGGAGTATTTCATCGCCCTTTGCAAGCTGCCTCTTCCTCCCCTGCAATCACTGACTGAAAAGGACTTCAAAAAGATCAGGGAGATTGCCTCCGCCTTTTCGCAGGAAGATGCACTGGCGGTGAAAGAGATTGAAAAAGAGACCAATCATGACATCAAAGCTGTTGAATATTTTATTAAACAACGTTTTGAAGATATTGGATACGGTTTTTACAAAGAGTTTGTACATTTTGGCCTTACCTCACAGGATATCAACAACACGGCGGTTCCCCTTTCACTGAAAGAGGCCCTGGAAACGATCATCTATCCTGCCCTGGATGACTTGTTGTCCCTATTGGCAAAACTGACCAACGAATGGCTGCATACTCCCATGCTGGCCCGTACACACGGACAGCCGGCATCCCCCACAACGGTCGGCAAGGAAATGATGGTTTTTTATGAAAGGCTCGATGTGCAGGTCCGGGAGTTGAAGGCCCTGCCCATCCCTGCAAAATTCGGGGGAGCCACAGGGAACTTCAATGCACACCACGTGGCCTATCCCGAAACCGACTGGGTGGAGTTCGGTAATCAATTTACCCGCTCTTTCGGGATGCAACGCTCCCGGGTAACCACCCAGATTGATCATTATGACAGGCTCTCGGCCATATTCGACGCATTCAAACGGATATGCACCATACTGATCGACCTCGACCGGGATTGCTGGAGTTACATCTCCATGGATTATTTCAAACAAAAGATTGTTGCCGGCGAAGTGGGTTCCTCAGCCATGCCCCATAAAGTCAATCCCATTGACTTCGAAAACGCGGAAGGCAATGCCGGGGTGGCCATTTCCCTGTTTGAGCACCTTTCCCGGAAGCTGCCGGTCAGCCGCCTGCAGAGAGACCTTTCCGACTCTACGGTTCTGCGGAATATCGGCGTTCCGGCTGCCCACTTACTCATTGCTCTGAGATCAAGTATTAAAGGACTTGGCAAGATCAGCCTGAATAAAGACAAGATCCACAAGGAACTTGAAAACAATATGACAGTTGTGGCCGAAGCAATCCAAACCGTGCTCAGGACAGTGGGATATCCCAACCCCTATGAAGCCCTGAAATCCCTGACAAGGAAAGACACGGCCATTACCAGAGAAGACCTCATAACTTTTATTGACGGACTTGATATTCCGGAGGAGGTCAAAAGCAGATTGAAAGAAGTGACTCCTTTCAACTATACCGGGATCATCCCGAAGCGCATCGAATAAACAGCCATATTCCGGCAGGCAATTATGTACAACTTCAAAAAGATCCTCAGGTACATTCTTCCTTATTGGACAAAGGTTTTGCTGAATGTGCTGTTCAATTTTCTGTCGGTAATTTTCTCCCTGTTCACCCTCAACATGGTGATCCCGTTTATGAGCATTCTCTTTCAGACTAAGGAAGAGACCTATGAACTGATGCCGTTCCGGCTCGATTTTGACGCCCTGATCAATAATTTCTATTATTACCTGGATCTGATTATCTCCAGATATGGAGAAGTCACCACCCTGATCCTGCTCTGCGTGGTGGTCATTGTGGCAAGCCTGCTCAAAAACGGGTTCAAGTACCTGGCACTGTATCACCTGGCACCGGTCAGGAACGGAGTTGTAAGGGATCTGCGCAACGACATTTACAGGAAGACACTCAGCCTGCCCCTTGCCTACTACTCACAGGAGCGCAAGGGTGACATCATATCAAGGATGACCAATGATGTATACCAGATCGAGATCAGCGTAATCAGCTCACTGGCAATGATATTCAGGGATCCCATCACCATAATTGTGTACCTGGGATGGCTGCTGGTAATGAGTCCGCAACTGACCCTTTTCGTACTCATACTGCTTCCGGTAGCCGGGTATATCATTGGGAGGATTGCCCGGTCACTCAAGCCCACCGCATTGAGAAGCCAGTCGAAGCTTGGAGTTATTTTATCCGTAACCGAAGAAACACTTTCAGGGCTGCGGATCATTAAAGCCTTCAATGCAGAGAAAAAGATGACCAACCGCTTTCTGAGCCTCAACAGTTTGTATACCCGGATCATGAACAAACTTTACCGGCGTCAGGACCTGGCTTCCCCTGTAAGTGAGTTTATGGGCACCACCGTGTTTATCGTCATCATGTTTTTTGGCGGATCCCTTGTACTTACCGGAGAAGCATCCCTGAGCCCGGAAGTCTTTATCGGCTACCTGGCCATCTTTTCCCAGATCATTCAGCCTTCGAAAACCTTCACCAAGGCCTACTACAACATCCAGCGCGGAATGGCCTCATCTGATCGAATTGACAATATTCTGGGAGCGGAAGAGTCCATCAAGGATTCCCCTGATGCACAAACAAAAACCGATTTTCGGAAGGAGATCTGTTTCCGCAACGTCAGTTTCAGGTATGAAAAAGCTGATGTATTAAAAGATATCAGCATCTGCCTGCAAAAAGGTAAGAAGGTTGCACTGGTCGGACAGTCAGGGGCAGGAAAATCCACATTTGTGGATCTGATTCCCCGTTTCTATGACACCACAGAGGGAGAGATCACCGTGGACGGAATCCCGGTTAAAGATATCAGAATTCAAGACCTGCGTGCATTAATGGGCAATGTGAACCAGGAACCCATTCTCTTTAATGACTCATTCTTCAATAACATTGCTTTCGGATCAGACAATGCCACGGAAGAAGAAGTGATGCATGCTGCCCGTATTGCCAATGCCCATGAATTCATTGTCCGCTCCCCGCTGGGTTACTACACCAACATAGGTGACCGCGGCAATAAACTGTCAGGCGGGCAACGACAGCGCATAAGTATTGCACGCGCTATCCTGAAAAATCCACCCATTCTGATACTGGACGAGGCAACCAGCTCGCTGGATACCGAATCCGAGAAACTCGTTCAGGAGGCACTGCTCAATGTGATGGAAAACAGAACCTCCATTGTCATTGCACACCGGTTATCAACCATCATTAATGCCGACCTTATTTGTGTAATGCATGAAGGGCGCATTGTGGAAACAGGAACACACGGGCAGCTACTCGAGAAGGACGGGATTTACAAAAAATTACACAGCCTTCAAATGTTCTCTTAGGGGCTTATGCTGTTGTAAGAATATTACGTAATTTTGATTAACCAAATCTTTTGCATATGGATCTGAGTAAAATTTTAACCATCGCGGGAAAAAGCGGACTTTTTGAAGTGGTTTCTCAATCACGGAATGGCCTCATCGTTGAATCACTGAATGACGGAAAGCGGCAACCTGTTTTCGCCACCAGCCGCTCCAGCATGCTGGAAGACATCAGTTTGTTTACCGATGAAGGAGATGTACCCCTGAAAGATGTATTGTGGAAAATCCATCAGCAAACAGAAGGTCAGCCGGTAGACAACCCCAAAAAAGACCCTGAGAAGGCCACCAGGCTATTTGAAGAAGTACTTCCTGATTATGACAGGGACAGGGTGCACTTTTCCGATATCAGAAAGGTGCTTACCTGGTATAATATTCTGCTCGAAAAAAACCTGATCACCGAGCCTGAAGAAGAAAAGCAAAATGAGGGAGAGTCTGCAGAAGAAGGAGAATCAGAAGAAACGGCTTCCGGCAAAAAAGACAGTTCAGGCAAGAAATAAGATACGTATGTATCAAAGATTTATTCGCCCCATCCTATTTCTTCTTCCTCCTGAACGGATCCACCGGATCGTGGCGACCATTCTTCCCGCTTTATTTGTCATCCCGGGTATGGGTTGGCTGTTCAGGAAATATTTCCAGGTCAATAATCCGGCCCTGGAAAGAGAGGTATTCGGAATCCGCTTCCCGAACCCGGTCGGCATAGCCGCCGGCTTTGACAAGGAAGCCGGCCTGTATAACGCATTGGCAAATTTTGGCTTTGGTCACGTGGAGATCGGGACAGTGACACCCGTCGGACAAAAAGGGAATCCCGAACCCAGACTTTTCCGGCTTCCGAAAGACGGGGCTCTCATAAACAGGATGGGGTTTAACAACCACGGCGTGGAGGCTTTTGTCAAACGCATCAAAAAGAACCGGCCCAGGGTCATTATCGGGGGCAATATCGGGAAGAACACCCAAACCCCCAATGAAAAGGCCGTTGAGGACTATTGTTATGCTTTTGAACAGTTGCACCAACTGGTCAATTATTTTGTGGTAAATGTCAGCTGTCCGAACATCAAAGGGTTGAATAAGCTACAAGACAAAGGGGAACTGCTGAAACTCCTGCATGCCATCCAGGAAATCAACAACAACAAACCAATTCCCAAGCCGGTACTCCTGAAAATCGCCCCTGATCTCAGCAATCAGCAGCTGGACGAAATCCTTGAAATTGTCAGGGAAACAGGACTGGATGGCATTGTGGCCACCAATACATCCACAGGGAGAGAAAACCTCAAAACGAATAAGGATACAATTGAAGCAATCGGCCAGGGCGGACTCAGTGGAAAACCAATCAGAGACAAATCCACCAATACCATCCGCTATCTGCATGACCAATCTGGCGGATCCATACCCATTATCGGGGTGGGAGGCGTTGCCGATGCAGAAGATGCCCTTGAGAAACTGGAGGCAGGAGCAACATTGGTTCAGGTTTATACAGGATTTGTCTATACAGGACCTTCTATTGCAAGGAAAATTAATCAGACAATTGGACAAAATTTAGCCAACAAAAAGGCCGGAAAAACATAATCCTACCATCAGACTAAACTTTGGCCAAGTTTTTGTTGTTATATGGCAACAATGAAAATATTTCTCAGGCAACTGTTTCTGTATCTAATTATTCTGACCATCCATGCCCCTTCCATGGCCTCGGATGGAGGGTTCCGGTTTGAAAGCAACCGCAACAGGGTAAGCTTACCCATTATTGTAAGAAACAACCTTGCGGTCGTCCCCCTCTATATCAACGACAACGGACCTTTTCACTTTATCCTTGATACGGGTGTAAATACTACCATCCTCACAGAACCGCTCATTGCCCACCTGCTCAACCTGAACATTGAAAGCGAGATCATGATATACGGTCTTGGCGGCGAAGGCGTTGTGCCGGCAGCTTTGGCAACCGGCGTTAAAATTGATATGAAGAGAGGAGTAAGGGGGTACGACAAGGACCTCCTGGTAATCCCCGAAGACATTCTTTCTTTTTCCGAAGTGTTCGGATTTCCGGTATACGGAATTATCGGGCACGATTTCTTCAGGCACTTCCCGGTGGAGATCAATTACAGCACGGAAACCATGCGGGTTTACAAAGAGCCCACTTACCGAACAAGGAGAAGGACCACCACAGTGCCAATTCAGTTAATTGATGGCAAGCCATATGTCCAGTCCTCCATTATCAGCGAGCAGGGTGATACCCTCAACACCAATTTGTTGCTGGACCTCGGTGCCAGTCACCCGGTTTACCTCAACCGAAGGTATCAACACCTTTCTGACCAGACCATCAAAGGATTTCTCGGAAAAGGAATCAGCGGAAACCTGATGGGAAAAAAAGGACGTGCAAAAAAAGTGCTGATCGGAGACGTGGAAATACACAACCCGATTGTTGCCTATCCGGACGCAGAGTTCCTGACTTTTTATGACCAGGAGATCAGCTGGGAAGGCATCATTGGCGGAGCCATTCTGAAAAGATTCACCGTTATCATTGACTACCAGGAAGAAAAGCTATTAATGAGGCGCAACCGTTTTTTTCGTCAGCCCTTCAATACCAGCCTCAGTGGCATGGAAGTAATCGCCACAGGCCGGCGCATGGACACCTATACCATTCATTATGTCAGGCCGGGCTCAGTAAGCTATGAAGCAGGTATCATGCCTGGAGATGAAATTATTGCCCTGAATTCACACAGAAACCAGAATCTGACAATGGAAATCATCCTGAATGAATTATCAGCACGGATCGGACATTCCATAAACGTAGTAATCCGGCGGGACGGGGAGATATTAAGAAAGAGTTTCCGGTTGCGCGAAGATTTATTGTGAAGGAAGACTTATTGTTGTGAAACGGTCAACTTATTCATTGCGCAGGTAAGGTATTGTTTTTTCCCGACCTTTTTCCCTCCACTCATCAGGGATGATTAACCAGTTATCCCGGCTCTCCGGAGTATAGGATTCCTGCTCCCTGAAAAACTCAACCATATAGCTGCGTAAATCTTTATCGGTAGTGGATACGATGCGATCGCTAAGCTCACCGTGGGGAATATCAGCGCCATTTGTCAGATGGCCGCCTCCGCCACTTCCGCGGTAGGAATTAATGGCAACCACATAAACGGCTTTCGGATCGAACTCCCCTCCGTTTTCCATTCCCTGAATTTCAACCCTTTCTCCGACAGGCAAACTTACATCCACCGTATACCGGATACCGGCAGCTGAATCAAAATTGTAAGGAGGATTTCTAAGCACCCCTCTGCCACGACGGTTATCGGGCACCCGACCCAGGGCATCCTGATGCACATTCAACAAGTGATCATCTGCATCTTCCATTTCGTTCAGCCACAGACCATAGGAGTATTCCAGGTAATCCAGGATCTCCGAACCGGACAGCTCCATGGTGTATAGGTAGTTCTCATACTCATACAAACGGAAAAAATCCCGCATATGAAGCGGGCCCTGACGGATGGTTTCATTGAAGGCAAGCGGTGCGGTGAATGAAAGCTCTGCATCGGTCAGTGAAAGCTGAATTTCATGCGCCAGATCTGTAAAAGGAGCACTGCCGAACAATGCCTCAATGGACTCCATTGGCAGGGTTAACTCCCCTACCCTTTCATTGGCAAATCTCAGGATATCAGTTACATCATCCTCAAAAGTGCGGACAAATTCGCGGTGTGGTACCACCCTGGAGGTGGAAATCATGTCACCTTCCACACCTTTCAGTGTGAAGGTACGCCTCGCCTCGCGTTCAAAGGTAAGCTCTGCCACAGCCAGATGTTCGGCAAAATGCCCGGGCCCAAGAACCAAAACCGGGTCTCCGTTCACGTTGGTAACGGTCTGCACCCGCCTCCGATGATCATGGGCGGCAAAAATCACATCAAACCCGGGAACATTTTTAGCGACGTAGCCGGAAGCATGTTCCAGGGGATGGGAATCCGGATCAGGATTCAGGGAACCAAACCCACTGTGAAACAAGCCCACAATAGCGTCAGGTTGTTCGTGCTCACGGATATAATCGACCCAGTAAGCCGCAGATTCAACCATATCTTCAAATACCAGACCCTCCCACAAGTGCGGGGGCAGCCATGTGGGAACACCGGTAGTGGTAAGCCCCAGTACGGCTACACGGATACGCTCCCTCTCGATCACAGTATACGGGGTAAAATAGGGTTCCCCACTTTCCTCATCCAATACATTGGCTCCCAGCCAGGGAAAATCAAACTCTTCCTTGAGTCGGTTATATACTTCAGGGCCGGCTTCAATATCATGGTTTCCTACGGTCGCCGCATCAAATCCCACATAGTTCATCACACGGGCAATCAGGTTTTTATCTGTTTCCTGCACAAAATTGGCATAATAAGCCGCCGGTGTACCCTGGATCAGGTCACCGTTATCAAGCAGGATCAGGTTTGAACCCTGACGTCGCCCCATGGCCTGTTTTAAGTAATGAATATGGGCAAGTGACGCACCGGCTGGTTGGTTTTTTACGAAATCATAGGAAAAAAAACGCCCATGTACATCAGCTGTAACAGCAACCTGGATTTTAATTTCCCTGCCCTCGGCCGTGGCAGAAAACAAAAAGAGAAAAAACAGAAAAAGAACGGGGAATTTAAGTAAACAACTTCTCATACTACTGGCCCAAATAAGCTTTTAACAATTTGCTCCTGGACGTATGTTTCAGGCGCCGGATGGCTTTCTCTTTAATCTGCCGGACCCGTTCCCGGGTGAGGTCAAACTTTGCACCGATCTCGTCCAGTGTCAGACCATGATTCATTCCTATACCGAAATACAGGTTGATCACATCGCGCTCCTTTTCCGTCAGGGTAGCCAGTGATCTTTGTATCTCCCTGGCCAAAGATTCCCTGACAAGGGTAGAGTCCGCATTTGGCGAGTCCTGGTTCACATATACATCGAGCAAACTCGCATCTTCTCCCTGTACAAGTGGTGCATCCACAGATACATGATGGGTGGATATTCTGAAAGACTCGGTGATCTTATCTTCATTCACATCCAGGGCATTGGCAAGCTCTTCAGAGGAAGGAGGCCTTTCGTACTGCTGCTCCAGCCTGGAGGCTTCCTTTTTGATCTTATTCAATGATCCTACCTGGTTCAGGGGAAGCCTTACAATACGCGATTGTTCAGCAAGTGCCTGCAGAATAGACTGACGAATCCACCATACTGCATAGGAGATAAACTTAAACCCCCTGGTTTCATCAAAACGCTTTGCAGCCTTAATAAGACCAAGATTTCCTTCGTTGATCAGGTCAGGAAGGCTCAGCCCCTGGTTCTGGTATTGTTTGGCTACGGACACCACAAACCGGAGGTTAGCCTTGGTAAGTTTTTCCAGGGCGACCTGGTCACCCTGCTTGATCCGCTGTGCCAGCTGCACCTCCTCCTCTGCAGAAATCAAAGGAACCTTCCCAATCTCCTGCAAGTATTTATCCAATGACGCGGTATCACGATTGGTGATGGACTTGGAAATTTTTAACTGTCGCATATGAATTTATGTGGTTTTACTTGTGAGTTCTCTCAATCTTGCTGATTTATACTGGTACAAAACAGCTTCAGGGGCAAAAAGCCCCCAAAGGTACAAAAAATCCCGCAAAGACGCAAGCTTCGCGCTAATCAATGCCTATTCCATAATAGGCACGGGTTCCGTCCGGGTAAACACCTTCAATCAGGACCCCGCCGGATTTATCTCCGAGAATTTCGGGAATATCCTCAGGCCGGCGCACCGGTTTATTGGCTATACCGGTAATAATAAATCCGCTCCGGATGCCTGCATCACGAATCAGACCCGGCGAAACGGATGTCACCTGCACACCGTTGTCAATATTCAACCTGTCAAGATCTTCTCTGGGTGCCGTTTCGAACCGGGCACCGAGTATTTCTGTAACTTCACGCCGGTCTCTTGTGACGCTTTCAAGCTCTCCATAAACATTTTGTAATGTAGCACTGGTTTCTCTTTCCCTTCCGTCACGGTAATACCTTACAAGTACTTCATCTCCGGGCCGTTTTCGGGCAACCGTTTCAATGAGCGCCGAAGGATTCCTGATGGTTGTATCATCAATACCGATAATCACGTCGCCTTCATGCAGTCCGGCTTCCTCGGCCGCACTGTTTTCATTCACGCTCTCCACATACGCACCCTGGTTAATGCCGATTCCCATTTCTTCAGCACGTCTGCTGGTTAATTCGGAAATCTGCACACCAAGCAGACCCCGCTGCACCTCTCCGAATTCCATCAAATCCTCCTTCACTTTCAGGGCAATGTTTGAGGGAACAGCAAATGAATATCCTGCAAATGAGCCTGTGGTAGAGGCAATTGCTGTGTTGATCCCAATAAGCTCACCCCGGCTGTTCACCAATGCTCCGCCGCTGTTACCCGGATTGACAGCAGCATCTGTCTGGATAAATGACTCGATGGCCATTTCTTCCCTGAGAATATTGATATTTCGTCCCTTGGCACTGACAATACCAGCGGTGACCGTTGACTCCAGGTTAAACGGGTTGCCAATTGCCAAAACCCATTCTCCTACCATCAGGGCATCGGAATCTCCAAAATCCAGGTATGGAAGATCGCCCGCATCAATTTTAAGCAGGGCCAGGTCCGTGGTGGGGTCATTGCCAACAACTGCTGCCTCATACATGCGATTGTCATTCAGGGTAATCTCAATTTTACCTGCATTGTCCACCACATGGTTATTTGTAATGATATAGCCGTCATGACTGACAATGACACCGCTTCCCGCACCCTGCGAGGGTTGCGGCTGCCTATGGTCAGGGCCCCTTGGCCCGAAAAAGAAATCAAAGAAATCTTCCGGGCCGAATCTGTCGCCGCGCGGGATACTTTGTCTTTCAAATTCAGAACGGATATGCACCACAGCATCAACCGTCATCTCTGCCACCAGCGTAAAATCAGGCAGTGTGGCGGAGAACTCCGGATCTGACAACCGGGCTGCCAAAGCGGCAGGAATCCGATCTCCCCTGTGCGGGATTGTTACCGATACATCCGCACCTCCCTGATTGGATACAGGCAAGAAATAATAATCAATCCCGATGGCCACAAAGCCACCCAAAACTGCCACAAAAAAAAGACTCAGAAATTTCTTCATCTGTTTTTTATTTATTTATTCAGTCAGTAAATTCGTGATGGGCATAACGCCTTCAATTTAGCTGCCACCCGGTAAAACAACCATATTGACAAATTGTTCTTTAAACACACAAAAAACCGCCAATATGGCATAAAACCTTTCATTGTCTTCTTAATCAATAAGTATGCCTTAATAAACAAATAACTCTTAATAAAAACTAAAAATCCGGACGATTCATGGTTAAGATTTTTTTGTTAATTTGGTCTGTTCAACAGGGATCCGAAAACCGGATCCAATCAAATCAGCTGGATAAAACCCGGGAATGAAGTTGTATTTTTCCAAATATCACGGTGCCGGAAATGATTTTATTATCATTGACAACCGGAAAAAAGTGTTTACCCCCTTTGCAGACCGGGCACAATCCCTTATTGCCTCTCTCTGCCACAGGCGATATGGGATAGGCGCTGATGGTTTGATACTCATTGAAGAAGACGCATCAGCCGATTTCATGATGCATTATTTTAACAGCGACGGACGAAAAGGAAGCCTTTGCGGGAACGGGAGCCGCTGTGCAGCAGCATTTGCCTTTCATACAATATTTCCCGGCAGGCAGCAAATTCGTTTTAAAGCCGTGGATGGTATGCATGAAGCCCGTGTCATCACCCCTCACCACTCCCGGCCGCTTGTATCCGTTACCCTGAACCCGGTAAAATATCCGGTAAACCTCTCCCCGGACAATTACTTCGTGAACACGGGTTCTCCTCATCTGGTCCGTTTTGTCCAAAACCTGGGTAGTGTGGATGTTACCAACCTCGGCCGTAAGATCAGGTATGCCGGAGAATGGATCCCCGAAGGGATCAACGTCAACTTCGTTGAAGAAAGGGGTGACAACACCTTATCAGTAAGAACCTACGAAAGAGGGGTGGAAGAAGAAACCCTTTCATGTGGAACGGGGGTTACGGCAGCCGCCATCGCTGCCTGGTCACATCATCACAAGGACTCTCAATATACTGACTACAAAATACTTACATCCGGAGGAAAACTGGAGGTATCATTCCATTCACCGGAAAATCATCATGAAACTTTTTCAAACATCCTGTTGAAGGGTCCGGCACAATTTGTGTTCAGGGGAGAACTGGACATGGAGACCCTGCAACAGGCAATAACAACAAGTAATGAACCTGATGAACAGTGATCGCATTAGTCTGAGACCGGTAGAAATCGAAGACCTGGAGCTTTTATATAAGCTTGAGAATGACATGGAAAGCTGGCATGCGGGAGACCACCTCAACCCGCTGTCACGTTTCTTCCTGGAACAGTACATTTTAAATGCCGCGAATGATATCTACGTGGACAAACAACTGCGGCTGGTCATCACCCACAAATCCGGGGAAGCCATGGGGATCATTGATTTATTTGAGTTCGACCCGCACCACCGCAGGGCAGCAGTTGGAATTATCATTGCCCGGGAAGCACGGGGCCAGGGTTATGCCAACGAGGCACTGAAAATGCTTATCACCTATGCCGAAAAGGTATTGCAACTGAAACAGCTTTACTGCGGGGTAGACAGAGACAACCATAAAAGCCTCCGCCTTTTCACACAAAACGGTTTTGAGCATACGGGTACCAGGAAAGCCTGGAGGTTGTCAGAAAAAATCTGGAAAGATGAACTGGTCCTGCAGCGTATATTCGATTGTCCTGCAAGATCCATGGAAACTGATCAATAAAGACCATGAGTAAAAACCGTAGCATATTTTTTCACCCCTTGCTGCTGACTGTATTGATTGCAATCATCGTCTGCGGGGTTTTGCTGTCTTTCCTGTTTTACCGGGTTGTATATACCCCGAATACCGATCTGGGCAACAGAGAGGTCATGCACCTTTACATTCCGTCGGGAAGTTCTTATGAGGATGTCAGACAATTGATGGAAGAAGAAAACATCCTGGCAAGCATCCGGACTTTTGACTGGCTCGCAAAGAAGAAGAACTACCCCAACAGGGTACAACCCGGCCGGTACCGCATTCAAGAGGAAATGGGAAACAATGAGCTGATCAATTTGCTGCGTTCCGGCCAGCAGGAACCGGTACGCCTCACATTCACGAACATCCATACCAAAGGGCAGCTGGCCGGCACCCTTGCCTCGCAACTGGAAACCGACTCTTTATCAATTATCCGGCTGCTCAATGATGAGGAAATATTGCAGGAAACCGGACTTGACAGGGCAACGATCAAACTGTTGTTTATTCCCAACACCTATGAAGTTTACTGGACCACCTCTCCAGGCCAGCTTCTGAGTCGAATGCAAAGGGAATACAGGGCTTTCTGGGGTGAAACACGCCGGGAAAGAGCATCCGAAATCGGACTCAGCACACAAGAGGTCGGGATCCTGGCCTCTATCATTCAGAGAGAAACCAGCAAACAGGATGAAATGGCAAGGATTGCCGGGGTCTATATCAACCGCCTCAACAGGGGCATCCTCCTTCAGGCTGACCCCACCGTTGTCTACGCCCATGGTGACTTCAGTATCGGTCGTGTACTGAATCGTCATCTTGAAATTGATTCTCCCTACAATACATACAAATATGCAGGACTTCCCCCCGGGCCCATCACACTGCCCGAGCCTCCGGTAATGGATGCAGTCCTGAATTATGAGGAGCACAACTACCTTTACTTCAGTGCCAGGGAAGACTTCAGTGGCTACCACAATTTTGCAGAAACCTATGCCGAACACCTGGCCAACGCGAGACGATACCGCCAGGCCCTCAACGAAAGGAGAATATTCCGGTAACCCGCTTCAAATGCATTCAGCACGAATTAAAACATAAGGAATATGACAAGAATACAATTCGGGACAGACGGCTGGCGTGCCGTGATCGCCAAAGAATTTACCACAGAAAATGTGGCGCGTATCGCGCAGGGAACGGCCATCTGGGCACTCAAACAACATGAAAAACCAACAGTAGTCGTAGGGCATGACTGCCGGTTCGGCGGGGAGCTTTTTGCTGAGACAATTGCAAAAGTTCTGACCGGCAACGGAATCAAGGTGTTCTTATGCAGCGATTTTGTATCTGCTCCGATGATCTCAATGGGATGCCTGAGGTACAATACAAGCGTGGGTGTTTTTGTTACCGCCAGCCACAACCCGCCTCTGTATAACGGATACAAGCTCAAGGGGCATTATGGCGGCCCTTTGCTTGAAGAACAGATCAGGGAAGTCGAAAATCATATTCCTGACCGCTTCACCGACAGCCTGGACGAAGTCAGGCTTGAAGACCTTCAAAAGCAGGGGTTGTTGGAATATGTGGACCTGGAAAGCATGTACTGTGACTACCTGGAGGGACAATTTGACCTGGAAAAAATACGCAAATCAGGGCTTCGTTTTGCTTTTGATGCCATGTACGGATCGGGTCAGAATGTGATGAAACGGTTGTTTCCTGACAGCCTCCTTATGCATTGTGAGCGACAACCTTTGTTTGACGGGATCCCCCCGGAGCCCCTGGAGAGAAACCTGGGCAGATTCCTGGAACGTATCCGGCAGGAAGGGAATATCGACTGCGGGCTGGCAGTTGACGGGGACGCTGACAGAACAGCCCTGGCAGATCAATCAGGAAACTATATCGATTCGCACCATGTAATACTGTTACTGATCCACTACCTGCATCATTATAAGAAGAAAACAGGCAAGGTGGTTACAGGCTTCTCCTCTTCTGTGAAAATCCAAAAACTCTGTGAAGCCTACCAAATACCGCTGGACGTGGTCAAAATCGGGTTCAAGCATATCTGCGAAATCATGCTTCATGAGGAGGTACTGGTGGGCGGAGAAGAATCGGGCGGTATTGCAGTGAGTGGTCACATTCCGGAACGTGACGGAATATATACCGGGCTGATCATATGGGAAGCCATGGTTGAAACAGGGCTTTCACTGACCGGGCTGATCGATGAAATATACGCCATCACCGGTCCCTTTGCTTTTGAACGCGCCGACCTGATCGTCAGCGAGCAGGACAAGGAAAGAATCGTAAAAAACTGTCAGCAGGGCCTTTATGAACATTTCGGGAAATACACCGTCCGGAAAACGGAAACCCTGGACGGCTTCAAGTATTATTTCAGTGACAGTCAATGGCTCATGATCAGACCATCAGGGACAGAACCCGTGCTGAGGACCTATGCAGAAGGCCGCAACAGCGAGGAAGCCCTTGACATTCTGAAAACGGGTTACAATACCATCATGCATCAAGGTGTCTGACCATTCAATCAACAACCTATTTTTTTAACCAACACACACACAAATGAACGCAATCAAGTCAATTAGTTTTTGTCTGATTTCATTGTTATTGTTTTCTGTTTCCACTAACGGCTCAGATACCATAAAGCCCAGTGCCGGTTCAGATATCGGAGACCCGGTACTGACAACCCCGGCAGACTTTTTCGGGTTCACCCCCGGTGAAGACAGAATGCTCTTTTTGTATGAACCCCTGATTGAATACCTGGAGATCCTGGACGATGAGTCCGGCATGATCACTTTGGTTGAAAACGGTGAGTCTCCCATGGGACGCCCCATGTATATTGCCTTTGTATCATCCGAAGAAAACATCGATAACCTGGAAAGGCTGAAGGAAATCAACCGCCGGCTTGCCCTGGACGGCAACATCCCGGAAGATGAGCGCAGGGAGTTGATTGAGGAAGGAAAAGTGTTTGTCCTTGTTACCCTGTCTATGCACGCCACCGAGGTGGCTCCCGCCCAGGCTGCCCCACTGATGGCCTATAACCTGATCACCGGCACTGACAGCAATCCGGCACACCTGAAGGATGTGGTATTCATGATGGTACCCAACCACAATCCCGACGGGATGAACATGATCGTCAACCACTATAACCAATACCTGGATACCCCTTATGAAGGGAGTTCTTTGCCCGGCGTATATCATAAGTACGTGGGACACAACATAAACAGGGATTTTGTCACACTTACACAATCAGACAACCAGGCTGTTGCCGACATTTACAACCGTGACTGGTTTCCGCATGTGCTCGTGGAAAAACACCAGATGGGAAGTACCGGCCCAAGGTATTTTGTACCCCCCAGCCATGACCCCATTGCACAGAATATCGATGAACTGCTTTGGAACTGGACATGGATATTCGGCTCCAATATGTCGCGGGACATGACTGCCAGCGGATTAAAGGGAATCAGCCAGGCTTATCTCTTTGATGACTACTGGCCGGGATCCACCCAAACCAGTGCATGGAAAAATGTGATCAGCTTGCTTACCGAAGCCGCCAGTGTGCAACTGGCTTCTCCCATTTATATTGAAGCCAATGAACTCCAGGTAAGGGGCAAAGGTTTGTCGGAATATAAGAAAAGTATCAATTTCCCGGCTCCCTGGCCCGGCGGATGGTGGACATTTGACGATCTGATCACCTACGAGCTGGAATCCGTTTACTCACTGGTCAAGACAGGAGCTATTCACCGCGAGGATATTCTTACATTCCGAAACGAATTGTGCAGGAAAGAGATTGAGAAAGGTAAAAAAGAACCCCCGTTTTATTATGTACTGCCTGCTCAGCAACAAGATGACGGAGAGCTGGTTGCCCTGCTTGAGCTACTGGATCGCCACGGCATAGATATTTACCGGTTAAATGAAGAAACTACCATGGAAGGCAGGCGCATCATGGATGGAGACTTCATCATCCCGCTGGCCCAGCCATTCCGTGCATTTATCAAAGAAATCATGGAGGACCAGACCTTCCCCGAAAGGCACTACACGCCCGGAGGCGAAATGATACGGCCCTATGATATCACCAGCTGGTCGCTGCCTTTACACCGGGGATTGACCAGTATTGAAATCAATAATTATTACCCGGATGATTCCTTCTCCCACAGCAGGATATACCCGGAAGCCCTCACCTACAGGGCAACACTGCCTGAAGACAATAACTACCTTATCTTCCCGTCACGCAGAAACGAAAGCTACAAAGCAGCTTTCATGGCCATGGATAAGGGCGTTGAGGTTCAGCGCAATTCCCATAACCTGATACACCGGAACGAAGAAATTCCGGCCGGAAGCTTCCTGGTTGAATTGAACGGCAATAACCGGGATGCCCTGGAAGAGGTGATCTCGGAACTTCATACACAACCCCTGGTAACAGAAACAGCACCAGGCGGATTCAGTTCTCTGCAGATGCCAAGGATCGCTTTGTGTGAAACCAACTTCCATGATATGGATGCAGGATGGACGAGGTTCCTGTTCGACACATACGGAATCCCTTATACCGTGTTGAACCCCGCAGATTTCAAAGATACATCACTTCAGGAAGATTTTGACGTGATTGTATTTCCGGATGCCACCAGGGATCAGATCATCGACGGACATACCACCCGGGGAGGAGAAGTGTATATCCCGTTTTATAACCCTGAATACATTGAAGGAATGGGGAGTGATGGATGGCAGAACGTGCTCAGGTTCATGAACCAGGGAGGTCACCTGATATCCTGGGGTCGTTCGACCAACCTTTTCTTCGGGCTGATGCGCCCTGAAAACGATGAACCTTTCCGGTTTCCGGTACGTGACAATTCCACTCAGTTAACGCGGGAAGGTTTTTATTGTCCGGGATCCTTTCTTAAGATCAACCTCCTGGGAGATCACCCGCTGACCCTGGGAATGCCCTCAGAAATCGGGGTTTTTCATCGCAGTAACCCGGTTTTTGCCACCTCAATTCCTACATTTGGGATGGACAGGCGGGTTATCGGACAATTTCCCGAAAACACCAGAAGCATTATGCTGAGCGGTTATGCGGAGAATGAAGACCTGCTGGAAAGACAGCCTGCCATTGTCTGGCTGGAAAGAGGGGAAGGACAGGCTACCCTGTTTTCGTTTGTTCCCAATTTCAGGGGGTCCACACCGGTTTCGAACAAGCTGATCTTTAATTCACTGCTTATGAACTAAACTCTCCGGGAACATCCGGCCTGGCAAATAATTCATACTCGGTCGCTCCCGTAATCAATACATTGGCAAACCGGCCCCCGGAAATCCCGGGGGCTTTTTCGATCAGTACTTCATTGTCCACCTCAGGAGAATCAAACTCGGTACGGCCAATGAAGTATTCCGCCTCTTCCCTGTCAACCAGTACAGGGAGATGCTGCCCGATCTTCGCACGGTTGATCTCCAATGAAATACCGGACTGCATTTCCATAATGGCAGCGGCTCTCTCTTCTTTTACCTGCTGCGAAACCGGATCTCCCAGTGCATAAGCTGCGGTACCTTCTTCGGGTGAATAAGTAAATACCCCCAAACGGTCAAAACGAACCGTCTCCACAAACTCCTTCAGTTCACGAAAGGCCTCTTCAGTTTCACCGGGGAAACCCGTCATCAGCGTTGTCCTTACGGCAATGCCCGGGATCCGGCTGCGCAGTTTCTGTAAAAACCTCAGGGTACCGTCACGGTCATGCCCCCGCCGCATCGCCCGCAACAGCTCATTGTTAATATGCTGCAGGGGGATATCCAGGTAATTGCAGATTTTTGGCTCAGCCGCCATGACCTCCAGCACTTCTTCGGGAAACTGACGGGGGTAAGCATAATGAAGACGGATCCAGGAAATCCCCTTCACCGCAATCAAAGCTCGCAGCAGGGGAGCGAGCATCGATTTACTGTGGGTATCAACTCCGTAATAGGTCAGTTCCTGGGCAACCAATATCAGTTCCTTCACACCGCGATCAGCCAGCATAGCTGCCTCTTCCACCAAATGGTCAATGGAAAGGGAAGTAAAAGGTCCCCTGATCATGGGAATGGCGCAGAACGAACAGCTGCGATCACAGCCTTCTGCAATTTTGAGGTACGCATAATGGGATGGCGTACTCAGTATTCGTTCCTTACTCCCGGCTGTATATGGTTCTTTAAGATAGTCAAGGATGTCAGCCGGCTGATTGACTCCGAACCAGGCATCTACCTCAGGAATTTCCTCCTTCAGGGCATCCAGATAGCGCTGCGAAAGACAACCACTCACCAGTACTTCCTTTACAATGCCTGCTTTGCGTGCCTCAACCACCTCAAGGATGGTGTCAATACTTTCCTGTTTAGCATCCTGGATAAATCCGCAGGTATTGATAATTACCACGTCGGCCGCTCCTTCACCTTCATGCAGGAGATGGTAGCGATTGGCAGGAAGCTGTCCGATCAGTTTTTCCGAATCTACCTGGTTTTTTGAGCAGCCCAGGGTAATGACCCGAATGTTTTTTTTGTTCACGTGTCAGAAATTGTCTATTGAAAAAGGGTATCCACAAAAGCTTCCCTGTCAAACACCTGAAGATCATCAATGGCCTCACCCACTCCGATGTATTTAACAGGAACACTCAACTGGTCGCTAACACCAAGAACAACTCCTCCTTTGGCTGTGCCATCGAGTTTGGTAATTGCCAGGGCATTGACTTCTGTTACCGAGGTAAATTGCTTAGCCTGCTCAAAAGCATTTTGCCCGGTAGAACCGTCCAGGATCAGCAATACCTCATGCGGGGTTCCGGGAATCACCTTTTGCATAACCCGTTTGATTTTGGCCAGCTCATTCATCAGGTTTACTTTGTTGTGCAATCGACCAGCTGTATCAATAATGGCCACATCCATTTCGTTAGCCTTGGCATAGGCCAGGGTCTCATATGCCACGGAAGCAGGATCAGCACCCATGCCCTGAGAGACAATGGGAACACCGGCACGTTCAGACCAGATAGTCAGCTGATCCACTGCCGCAGCCCTGAAAGTATCAGCAGCTCCCATCACCACCTTTTTCCCGGATTCCTTAAACCGGTGGGCAAGTTTGCCGATGGTAGTCGTTTTACCGACGCCGTTTACCCCAACGACCATAATGACATAAGGGCGGGTTTCCGCCTCGAGAATACCCGAAATTGTATTGGAATCATTCTCAAACAATAACGCTTTTACCTCTTCCCGCAGGATTCTGTTTAACTCATCTGTGCCCAGGTATTTATCTTTTGCCACCCTTTCTTCAATCCGTTCGATGATCTTAATGGTCGTGGCTACCCCCACATCTGAACTGATCAATACCTCTTCCAGGTCATCCAGCACCGAAGCATCCACTGTTGAACGGCCAGCCACCGCCTTGCTCATACGTGAGAATAAATTGGTGCGGGTTTTGGACAACCCCTTGTCGAGTTTCTCCTCCTTACCCTTGGAAAACATATCAAATAAGCCCATAGTTCATACAGTTGCCGGTGGGATACAAAATAAAATCAGACCTGCACCAACAATATGGAACAGATCTGAAAAGACACGCTCGTCCAGTAAAAACCTACTTCTTTTTTGCAAGATATTCCTTTACTTTATCAGAAGCTACAATTTCTTCCTCAAAAGCATAGGCACCTGACTTTTCAGATTTTTGCATCCGGATTACTTTGGCATAACCTTTACCCGATCCGGTTTTCAGTGTTGCAACAACTTTCTTTGCCATGATATCTCAGTTTATTTGGTTTCTTTGTGAATGGTCATCTTCCGGAGTATGGGATTGTATTTTTTCATTTCCATCCTGTCCGGGGTATTTTTTTTGTTTTTGGTAGTGATGTACCTGGAAGTACCCGGCACTCCACTGCTTTTGTGCTCAGTGCATTCCAAAATAACCTGTACCCTTGCGTCTTTCGATTTCTTAGCCATGATATATTGCCTTTATATTTCAGGAGCGCAAAGATACACTTAATTCTTGAAAAAACACAAGCTT
>Ga0207421_10002164_pt1 | contig 24625 bp, 28 predicted proteins | sample SodLakKL_010_SED_4_FD_187542 | JGI IMG/M metagenome (GOLD analysis project Ga0207421, IMG submission 187542) | Alkaline sediment microbial communities from Lake Tanatar, Kulunda Steppe, Russia - 8KL_010_SED (SPAdes) (version 2) | ecosystem: Environmental > Aquatic > Non-marine Saline and... | reverse complement strand
GCCGGTCGCGGGTGAAAAATATAGTGGGGGATGGTTTTTGGATCGGCGCCACGGATCAGGCCGGGTGATTCCCTTGCAGGGTAAAGCTCAAAAGGGAATTTGGGTTTTTGGGTTTGGTCCTTTCAGGATTAAAGAAGAGAGCAATACATAAAATTATACATACTTGCTTGTTTGTATAACTTGATATAAACTTGAGTAAGGTTTTTTAACTGGTCAGTTTTAGCAATTAGATGAGGTGAATAATTATTTTCAAAAAGACACTTCTTAACTCAGGTGCGATTAAATGAGATTAGTACCTGTATGGGCTTTGCGCCCCGGAATGAAAGTAGCCAGAAGGGTTTCCAGAGGTAACGGGGCCCCTCTTTTAAATGCAGGGGTAAAACTTGAGATGGAATATATCCAACAGCTTAAGAAACTTAATGTTCGGGCTGTTTATATTCATGATAATCTAATTCCCGACATAGAAATTGAAGATGTTATATTGGATCAAACCCGGGAGAAGGCTATTTATTTGGTAAATAATACTATGAATAGCTTGAAAGAAGATGATCATAAAAAATTAAGTAGTCTTTTCCTGGCCAAGAAAGAACTATCCAGTCTCCTTGATGATATAGTTACTCAGCTTCTTAGTAATAAAAACCTTACCGTAAATCTTTCTGATATAAGGTGTACTGATGATTATACTTTTTCGCATTCTGTAAATGTAGCGGTTTTATCTATAATGACAGGTATATCTATGGGTATCAGTAAATCAGAGCTCAAAGATATTGGATTAGGTGCTTTTTTACATGATCTGGGGAAAGTGGTTGTTCCCCTTTCGATTTTAAATAAACCTGACCGCCTTGAAGAAGACGAAAGGCTGGAAATTGAACGGCATCCGGTTTATGGAATAAACTTAGTAAAAGGAAGGCATTTGTTTAATGGGCCGATATTTTCAATTATCCACAAACATCATGAAAGGATAGATGGTAGTGGTTATCCGCAGGGCCTTCAGGGGCATGATCTGGATCTTTACCCAAAAGTATGCGCTGTTGCTGATGTCTATGACGCCCTGGTATCCGATCGACCTTACAGGCAGGGATTCAAGCCTCACGAGGCTATGGAAATCATGGATTCGGAATGCGGAGGTTATGATTTGCAGGTGATGCAAAAATTTTATCACCATCTAGCTGCTTACCCGATTGGAACTATTGTTGGTCTAAATAATGGTTATATCGGTGTGGTAGTCAGCAATACCCACGGTTATCCTTATCTGCCGCGAGTCCGTATTATTTGTGAGCGAGAGTATTTTGCACCGCTGGAGAGCTTTGAAATAGATCTCCTGGATACCATGAATGTTGCTGTAGACAGGGTTTATAATGATCATGAATTGCCCGGAGATCTATTAAATCGCGAACCTTCTTGATTCTTAAAAGTCAAATATTAGGGAGTTGTGCTTTCATGGAACTGAAAAATGTGATGGAAGAAATCGTGTCCCAGACTATTGATGATGTCAGGAAATACCATGATTTCTGTGATTGTCCGCAATGTCGGTTAGACATCAGTGCTATTGCCCTTAATAAGGTCCCTGCCCGTTACGTGGTTTCTAGCAAAGGTGAGACTTACGGTCGGGCTGAACTGTTGGCTATGCAGCAAGATCTTGATGTGCTGAGTATTGTCCTTGATGCTGTGAAGTTAGTACAGAAGAATCCACGCCACTGATAACCGATTGTATTGCAACCCTATCGTGAATAAACTATAATGATCTTAGATTTATATTAGCGATAGAGGAACTGGTAATATTTATGGGGGGCGATGATATCATGGATACTGCTAATAGGGTTTTGCTTGCTTTGGAAGATGGACAGGTGAAAATATCCGGCACATCCTCTGAAGTTGAAAGTGGTGCATTAATTCGTCCTGGTAAAGGGGTTTCACTTTTTGTAAATGGCACTGAGATCACCGATCGTCAGGAAGTCTTTCCCGGAGATCACATTGAAATAAAGCTCCTGGAAGAAACTAAGCAAGACCAGCTTGAGATCAAGATTACTGCTGATGGAATGAAGGCGGAAGCTTGTTATATTCCCGGTATCCGGGAGACCCATGTTGTTGATGATCATCCTCACACCGATGATTTAATAGTTAAAGGCACTCCCCTTCAAGAACCCTATAAAACTTTCACCATAGAGAAAATTGTCAAAGCCTTGAAAGAAAAACGGGTTGTCTACGGTCTGGATGATGTTGCGCCGGCTAAACTGCTTGAAGAGAGTGAAACATGGCATTCGGTAGCGACCGGCAAGCCCGTAAAACCTGGTAAAGACGGTTGGGTTGAACCGCTATTTAAGGGTGCAGCGAAATCTGTTTCTTATGACGAACAAGAATCCCGGGTTGATTTCAGAAACCGCTTTGAGATTGAACAAGTTAATAGTGGCGATGTGATTGCCCTGATTCATCCCCCGGTAACCGGTGAATCCGGTAAAACGGTAACCGGTGAAGAAGTTCCTCCGGATCCGGTAACCCGGGCAGAGATCAATTTTGAAGTCGGCACTGAGTTAAGCTCTGACCAAAAACAGGTGGTAGCTACTCACACTGGTATCCCTTCTTACAACAAAGGGCGGGTTCCCACCTTCAGGGTTGATAACCTTTATACTCATAAAGGCGATGTAAATATTAAGAGTGGAAATATTGATTTTAGGGGTCATTTTAAGGTTCAGGGAAATGTTACTGAAGGAATGAAAGTTTCTGCAGATGGTAATATCGAAGTTGGCGGCAATGTATCCGGTGCAACGATTTTAGCGGGTGGCAGCGTATTACTCAAAAGTAATTGTATTAAATGCACTGTCAGTGCTGGTTGGGTGGATATGCTTTTGAAAGACATTTATGCCACCCTGGCTAATATGAGAGAAAGTGTAACCCTTGCTCTTAGTGCATCCGATGAATTAGCCAGGGCACTTGAACAGAAAGGCAAGCATTCAGATCAAATGGAAGCTGCAGTTGTTCGTTCACTTTTACAGAGTAAGTTTGTGGAACTTCCAGAGTATGCAAACAGCCTGATGAAATCATTGAAGGCAGCCGGTAAATCGCTGCCTGGAAACCTGACCAGACTGATCAATGATATCGCACCCCATTTCGTTGACTATCAATACAGCCAGTCCCTGGGGCGCCCGGTTTTACGTGAGATACATGAGAAATTAGAAGAGAATAAAGGTCTTGGAGAAAGTAGTTTTGAGAAAGCTGATATCACTGCTCCATATGTTCAAAACAGCACCATGAATTCTACTGGCAATATCATAATAAATGGTCCAGGAGTCTATAATTCTGAGTTGAAATGTGATGGGGAAGTAAGGATTTCCAAGTTGTTCCGCGGTGGCACTATCGAAGCAGGTGGAGATGTTTATATAGGTGAAGCTGGATCGCCGCGCGTGCGATCAGAACAAGGCAAAATAAGTGTACCTTACAAAAGCAGAGTTTACCTGGGCAGTATTTATGAAAATGTAAGAGTGAGATTTGGCAATACTGAATACCGCTGTGATCAAACCCTTAACAATGTTCGCATTATTCTCGATCAACAGGAATTTGAAGTTAAAATCCTTCATTGGGAAAATTAACTCCTTTTTTCAGTTTACCCCTTAACTATTTCTTCAAACTGACGACCATTAGTTATGAAAGAGTAAATAGCTAATTTTAAATAAGGAATTAGATGTAGATTTGATATTTTAAAGAAAGAAGGGAACAAAGGTGAGAATAAGCTCGAATTACCTGCAACTAATCAATCGTATTCTGACCGAAGAGCCCGGTAAACCTTCAGGCAATTCCCAAAAGGCCACGTCTAAGGAAGAAGACCGCAAAGAGCTTTCGAAGTCAATTACTGGTTTGCAGCAGGAAATGGAGCGGCTTGAAGAAGAATCCGGCCCTGATCGGGCAGCCCAGCTGAAAAGCCTCTCTGAGAAGATTGAGCAGGGCAGCTATCATGTCGATAGTGAAAAGCTTGCGGAAGCAATGTTGAAGTTTATGGGCAAAATCTAGTTTTTAACAGAAAGGAAGGCCAGTCATGGTCATGCCTTCTTACAGGAAGAAGCTGATTCTGCTTGAGGAAATTATGACCGACGGAGTCAGGCTTTTTAAGAAACTACTTGACTCAGAAGAACAGCTTCGGGAACAACTGATAGCGGGGGATTACCAGGCTCTGCTGAAAGCGGACCAGAAGCGTTCTGACCTTCAGCAGGAGATTAATACCCTTGAAGAGAGACGAAAAGCCCTCATTTCTACGGATAGAAGTATGCAAAGTTTCATTAAAACAAAAATCGGTAAAAGCAGTCAGCCTGGTTTATTGGAAAAACTGGCTACTGTTCAGGAAACATTAAAAAAAATCCGGGTTGTTCATGAAGTAAACCGTAACCTTTTGGATGAACGGCTCCGATTTTCAAGAGAACTTCAGGATAGATTGCTGGCCACCAAAGTGACATATTACAACCAAAGAGGCCAGTTAAATAAAGGAGAAGCAGGCCCTTCAAAAAATATTGACCGTAATTGTTAACCGGGCTACTGATGCAAAGGAGATTAAGCAATGACTATATTCGGTTCATTTGAAATCGGCCGTAAGGCACTTAGAGCACAGCATAAGGGAATGGAAGTGAGCGGCCAGAATGTGGCTAACGCTAATACCCCGGGCTATAGCCGTCAAAGAACTAATCTTGTCTCAGTTGAATCTCCTATTGTTGCTAATGCTGATATGGCTCCCGGTGATGGAGTCAGAGTTTCACATGTGGAAAGAATGTACAATGAGTTTTATCAAGCCCAGGTAGTCAATAGTGGTTCTTACAAAGCATATTGGGATATGCGCAGGGAAACTAGTATAAGCGCTGAATCAATCTTTATGGAACCCGATGATTATGGGATCAATAAGTCTCTTGGAGAGTTTTTCGATACCTGGCAGGAATTAAGCTCGTCCCCGGAAGAAGCCGCAGTGCGTTCAGGTTTACGCGAAAATGCTGTTAGCCTGACTGCTTCAGTGGAAGATGTTTACGAACGTCTGGAAGATATGCGACTTGACAAACTGGATGAACTTGATATGCGCGTCGGTGAGGCGAACAGGGTGATCGATGAAATTGGCGAGCTTAACGATAAGCTCCGTTTTGTTGATGCGCTGGATAAAGATTCGAATGAGATGCTTGATAAGCTGGATTTGGCCATTGAAGAATTATCTGAGTTAATTGATATTCAGGTTTATCGCAAAAGTAGTGGAGCAGTAGATATTTTTGCAGGTGGACAGCTCATTGTCCAGGAAGATAGGGCTTTCCATATGGAACTTGAAACTGCAGGAGAAGAAGGGGTGGAAGTGGTTAATCACCGCGGTAAAGCATTGAATTTAACTGCTGGCAGAATAACCGGTCTTACTGACGCTGTTAATAAGGATCTCCCTCATATCCAGGAAGAATTAGACAAGGTTGTGGAAGCCCTTGTTGAAGAAGTCAATGGGTTACACAGAGAAGGGTTTGGACTGGATAAACAAGAAGGCGGTATTGATTTTTTTGAAACGATTCCCGAAGATGCCACCTCTGCTGCTCTTAATTTTAGGGTTTCCCAGGATATTCTTGATGACTCCTCAAAAATAGCTGCTTCAGCAGAACCCGGTGAACCGGGAAACGGTGAAATAGCTTTAAAAATAGGCCAATTACGCGACTATCGTGAGGAAGGGCGCCTGGACAGCGTTTCTATCGAAGAGTATTACAGGGGATTGATTACTTCGATGGGCGTCGAAGCCCAGGAAAGTGAGCGGATGGCTGAAGCTTTCGGGCGAACCAAGGATGAATTTGAAGAGCTGAAAAGCTCAGCATCCGGGGTTAATATGGATGAAGAAATGCTTAAAATGACTGAATATCAGCATGCCTGGAACGCTGCTGCTCGTTACCTGAGTACCGTTGATGAAATGCTGACCTCGCTCTTTACCGAGCTGGGACGCTAGGAGGTTACGTGATGAGGATAACCCACAGTATGGTTTCTCAGAATATAAACAAAAACTTGCAAAATAATTTGAAAAAGCTCGAATTTTATGGTCATCAGATGTCAACAGGCAAGAAGTTTACAAAGCCCTCTCATAACCCGGTCGGGGTAGGACGGGTAATGGGTTATTCAGCCTCTATTGACCGTAACGAACAATTTCGGCTTAACATGAACCAGTCCCGTGGTTGGCTGGATAATACAGAAGGCAGTTTAAGGAATGGTCTTGATGTTATGCAGAGAATACGTGAACTTGCTATATACGGAGCTAATGATAGCCTCACTGCTGAAGACCGTCGTGCTATAGCTCCCGAGGTTTTGGAGTTTATTGATCATTTAGTAGGGGTTGCTAATACCGAGTCAAACGGGTTATACCACTTTGGCGGAAATCAGACATTAAAAGCACCATATATACGGGAAAACACTTACAATATCGTGGTCCATGAAGATAGCGGTATTCTGAACGATGAAGACCATCAGGTTATTGCTGAAGGGATGCAAAACGGGGACTATCAACTCGAACAAACTTCAATTGAATCAGCTGAAGATCTGGATGCCCGGATAGAAGCTAGCCAGCAATACTTGCAGGGTGCTGCCCAGTCGATTTTTGGCAAAGATACTAATGCTGATGTTGATCCCGATCCCGATTCAGAATTTAGTTCATCAGTATTTCTGGAAGTTACCGGGGTTGACGCTGACAGTGGAGTGGTCGAATACAGGTATTCATCACATCAGTATGACCTTAACGGGGATTATGAAAATAAAGAGGGCACATTTGAGCTTGTGTATGGCGGGGATGAGGAGCAAACAGTCTCTATCGGCAATTTTGACGTAGATATATCAGGTCTTGATGAACTTGATCCTTCTGATGTTTCCAATTTAACGGTTGGCGACCGCGCTATATACAATAAAGAGCCGTCCAGAACAGATGGTGAGACTTATGATCAAATAACCCTGAGCGGTGAGCACAGGGGCGGTAATTCGGAGAATATTTATGTTTTTAGCGAAGGGGTATTAAACGATCAAGAGGTTGAACTGCATTATCACAGCCTTGATACTTTCGAGCGTTCTCCGGAAAAAGGAGCAGTTTATGATGGCAAGCTCAGCCTGCATTACGGCACCTTTGAAGATCAGGACGATCAACCTGCCTCAACCTTTTCATACGATAGTGCCGGATTTCCGGTTTATTATGGAGACGACAAAGACCGTATTCAGGAAATTAGTCCACATCAGCAAGTAATTATGAACTTAAGCGGAAAAAAAGCTTTTGGTGAGAACGAGCAAATTTTTGATGCTGTTTTTGAAGTATACAATGCCCTGATGGATGATGACCGGGAAGCTCTTGGAGATAAAGCCCTGGAAAAGATGGATGCTTCGGTTAATCATCTCCTGGAACAATTAGCCCAGGTTGGGGCTCGTTCAAATCGAGTGGAAGCAATGTACGATACACTTCATAGTGAAAACCTGTTTTTACGAGAAGTTCGTTCAGAAATTGAAGATATTGATTTAGCTGAAGTAATTACCGATTTTACTATGCAGGAAAATGCTTACCGGGCTGCACTTGCTACTGCGCAAAGGATGCTTCAGCCCACCCTGGTTGATTACATGGGTTAATCGCTTCAAGAATAGGAGGTTTGTAATGTCAGCAGAACAAACTGCCGTAGAAACCAGTCAACGCAAAATTGTTGAGTTCGTATTTCCCCGCGGTATTCCGGGTCTTGAGCTTTACAGGCGTTTTTTAATTGAACCGGTTCCCGGCAACAGGCTTTTTGCCATGCTCATTGCTTCTGAAGATCCCTCAATCGGTATGATCCTGGTAGATCCCCTGCCTTTCTTTCCCCGGTACAGTGTTGATTTACAGAGGAATGATCGTCGGGATTTAATGCTTAAGAAGGAACAGGATCTGGTTGTATTCACCACTGTAACAGTTGATGAAAAACAACTTTACACAAATCTTGCTGCTCCTATAATGATCAATGTAGCCCAAAAACGCGGTAAGCAATTGATTGTGCCCTATAGATGCGATGACATGAGGGTGCCGCTGGATACAGTTGCCGGTCCCGAGAATTAAAAGTGAGGTGAGTAATATTTCCACCCAAAACAAAGATTTTGATCGTTCTTTAGAACTGTTATCTGCATTGAAACTTGTGCTGGACGAAGAATGCGCTGCTATTGATGAAATAGACGATCAAAAATTACATAAGGCAGGAGAAAAAATTCAAAAGCTGTTAGAAGAACTGGATGCACTTTTACCGCTTAAAAATAATATAACTATTGAACAATCAGATCAATTAGTTCAATTGTTAAAAGAAGCCAGGATCAAACGAGAAAGTAATCAGCAATTCCTCGAAGAATCCGCTCATAAAATGGGCCTGGTTATTCAAAATCTTGGGATAGGCCGCAAAACCTTAAATGCCTACCAGAGCATCCGCCCAAAAGATGCCGGTCAGGAATTATTTTTGAAAAAAAATTGCTAAATAATATTCGGCCATCATATATTTTCTTGTAATAACTATCTTCAAATAACTATCTTTAATATGAGACCCTTTCATTAAACCTATTAAACAAGGATTTACCGTTACTATGCCCTCAATATAAGGCATTTCTCTGCTAACATATAAAGTTTTTAAAAAAACTTTGTCAAAAAGCAGGAACTGCTAATTTAACAGCGAAGAATTCTACTTACAAACTTGTTAAGATATTTATAATTAATGAGAAGATTTATTAAAAAGCTACTTGACCATTGATTATCTTCTCTGCTATAATATAAAAGCATGTATAGAGTTTATGGCTAAAGGTAAGACTATAAAGACTGTTAAAGGCAAACTCATAGCGATGTGAGGGCGCAAAGTCTTGGGTCCAGTGGTTTTGGATCGCCAGGCTGCCAGTCTATAATAAGTTATCAGGGGTAACCCTAAATTGTTATAGAGAGGCAGCCAAGTTGGCAGCCTCTTTTTTATATTGTTCGATTAGGAGGACAGGGAAATGTCTATTTTTCGTGATCATACAACATCCGAGATTCTAAAAGGACTGGATGCAGCTTCCATGAGGCAGCAGGTGACTGCAAATAATCTGGCTAATTTAAACACCCCTGGTTTTGAGCGAAGCGATGTCTCTTTTGAAAACCAGTTGGCAAAAGCCAGGTCAGAGCTTAATTCACCCCTGGCCCGGACTCATGAAAAGCATTTCCCCCAAAAGAGCCCGGGTGATGTAGAACCAAAGATTAAAAAGGATACTACTACGACCCGGCGCATAGATGGAAATAATGTTGATCTAGAGCGTGAGATGCTTAACATGGTCAGTAATCAGCTTCGCTATAATGCATATACGCAACAGTTAAATACCAGGTTTGATAACTGGCGCTTTGTAATTAATGAAGGGAGGCGTTAAATTTGAGTATGTTTCCTGAATTTCGCATATCCGGGTCTGCATTAACTGCAGAAAAAACGCGGCTTGATTTAATTGCCGGCAATATAGCAAACATGAATACAACCAGAACCGAAGAGGGCGGGCCATACCAGCGTCGCACTGCTGCATTTTCCGAGGATTTAGCCAATGCTCAGGAGCGCAGCAGGCGGATGATTCATGAGCCATTTGTGCCCAGCCAGGCTGTACCTGAATCAGTTCAGGGACAGGGAGTCCGGCTGGATCGCATCTTTGCTGATGATGAGGATCCGATGATGGTTTATGATCCAGAACATCCGGATGCCCAGGAGGATGGGTATGTGCTTTATCCCAATGTTGAGCTGGCCAAAGAAATGACTGATATGATTACAGCTCATCGGTCCTATGAAGCGAATGCTACTGCAGTGCAAACTGCTAAAAGTCTTTATACGAAAGCATTGGAAATTGGACGTTAAAGGGGGACATTTTAGTGATAGATAATATTGGAACAAATGCAGCTCCTTTTATTGATCGTAATCATGCCCTGAAACCCAATAATGATAAAGATAATGAAGATGTAAAGGGTCAGAAAAACTTTGCTGATACCCTCAATGAAGTACTGGGTGGAGTTAATCAACTGCAGCTTGACGCAGATCTAGCAGCAGGGCAAATGCTAACCGGAGACATTGAAAATATTCATCAGGTTATGATTAAAACGGAGGAAGCCAGGTTAAGCCTGCAGCTTACCGGGCAGGTTGTAAATAAGGTGCTTGATGCTTATCAGGAAATATCTAGAATGCAGATCTAGGTATTTTTTTATGGGGTGTTAATAAAATGGCGGATGAAAATAATTTCCAATCAACCGAAAACAATGGGCAGTCAGCCGAGGTAGAAGATAAAAGCTATCTGAAGCGTTTATGGAACAACTTGCGCCCGCCCGTCCGTCTGGGTGTAATAGTGCTTGGAAGCTTGGTTTTTGCTCTAATATTATTCTGGTCTGTAACCATTTCTACGGCTGATCAGTATGAAGTCTTGTTTCACCGGCTTGATCTTGGAGAAGCCCAGGAAGTTGCTGCCGCACTTGATGAAAAGAATGTTTCTTATGAATTAGAAGATGACGGGACTACCATATTGGTTGCGCCTGAACAGCGTGATCGGCTGCGTATCTCACTTTCTCCGGATCTTCATGCCCGGGGGATTGGCTTTGACCTATTTGAAGAAGGAGCACTTGTGGCCAGCGATTTTGAGCGTCAGGCACAATGGCAAATCGCGCTGGAAGAAGAGCTGCGACGCACAATTGCCAGCATTGATGCTGTTGATCAGGCCAGAGTGCATTTGGTTATTACTGATGATGGTGTTTTTATAAGAGAAAGAGAAGATCCTTCAGCATCGGTTTTTCTGAGGTTAAGTCCACTGGCTTCTTTAACTGAAAACCAGGTCAGGGGTATTTCAAGTTTGGTTGCCGGCAGTGTCGAAGGGCTTAACCCGGCAAATGTAAATATTGTTGACGCCAATGGTAATGTGCTTAACGATGCTTTTGCTGCATTGGAGGACCGGTCAGTATCTAATTCTGTGGAAGAGCAGTTTTTACTGAAAAGGCAATTTGAAACAGAGCTGGAAAGCAGGTTGCGATCTATTCTAGAGCAGGCTTATGGCCCCGGTAAAGCCGTGGCCATGGTTACAGCTGAAATGGATTTCGATGTTCGGGAACAGACCAATATTGCGTATAATGAAGAAGGAGTGCCCCGTTCTACCCACCGTATTGAGGAAGAGTCTGAAACTATAGACGCACCGGCCGAGGAGGTTGGTGAACCGAATATTCCGGGCCAGGCTGCAGCTGAGGGTGGTGGGGGAGAAACAAGCTACGCGCATGTAGAAGAAATTGTGAACTATGAAGTTGGTGAAACCCGGGAGTACATTGAAGCTGCGCCGGGGCAGGTCACAAATATTTCTACGGCGGTAATGATTGATAATGACGGGGACGATCCCTTTATGGCCGAGCAGGTTACTGAACTGGTTGGTTCTGCGGTTGGCCTGGATGAAGCACGGGGCGATAACCTGAGTGTCCAAATGGTTCCATTTGAGCCCCCCGCTGTTGTGGATGAGCCGCCACCGGTAGCTGAAGAATTACCTGTTCCTTTATCGTGGATTATTGGCGCTTTAGCCTTGTTATTAATACTGTTAGCGATATTCTTAATATTGCGGGCCCGGGCTAAGCGGCGACGCGAGGAAGAAGCATACGAGATGGATCCGCTTAACCTGGAAGAACAAATGCAATCCAGGGTAGATAAAGAAATGGAAGAGGTTCCTGATGAGGCTGAGAATAAAGCAAAAGCGATTCGTGAAATGGCCAAGGAAGAACCTGATTCTGTGGCCAATTTGCTTAAAACTTGGTTGATGGAGGAGTAAGTTGGAATATGGTTACCACTAGCAAAATTTCAGGATTAAGAAAAATAGCGGTTTTTCTGATGGCTCTCGGTCCAAATGTTTCAGCCGGTGTTCTGAAGCATTTTAACGAAGCTGAGATCGAAAAGATCAGCATGGAAATTGCTAATACTTCAAGAGTGGAAAGAGAAAGTCTGGATGAGATTCTAAATGAATTTTCTGCGATCCATGAGGCTCAGCAGTATATGGTCAATGGAGGATATGATTATGCAAAAGAAATACTAGAACAAACCCTCGGCCCGCAAAAAGCCGGCGATCTCATGAAGCGGTTGAGGGAGTCAAGCAAGATCAAACCATTTACTTTTGTTCGTGATGCTGATGCAAAGCAGCTGGTAAACATGATTAGCCAGGAGCATCCTCAGACCATAGCTTTTATCCTTTCTTATCTTGACTCAGACCAGTCGGCCATGGTTTTATCTGAGTTGCCTCAGGAAATTCAAAGTGATATTGCCAGGCGTATTGCCGTGATGGAACGGACTTCGCCTCAGATTATTAAAGGGGTTGAAAGCGTAATGCAGGAACGCCTGTCAACTATTTTCCAACAGGATTTTACTTCTGCCGGCGGCATAACAGCTATAGTTGATATCTTGAATAATGTTGACCGGGGTACAGAGAAATTAATCCTGGAAGAACTTGAAAAAGAAGATGCTGAACTGGCTGAAACAATCAGGCAGCAGATGTTCATCTTTGACGATATAGTGAATCTTGATGATTCTTCAATTCAGAGAATTATTCGTGACCTTGATAATAACGATATTTCCCTGGCGCTTAAAGGGGCAAGTGAAGAAGTAAGCAGCCGGATATTTAAGAATGTTTCCAAGCGGGCCGGGGAAATACTGCAGGAGAACATGGAATTTATGGGGCCGGTCAGGTTGCGTGAAGTTGAAGAAGCCCAGCAGCGAGTAGTAGCTGTAATCAGACGCCTGGATGAAAGTGGCGAAATTATAATTTCACGGGGTGGCGACGATGCCATTATCGCTTAAAACTGTTTATAAGCAACCTCCGATTGATGGTGACTGTTCGTATGCTTTTGATCGAGAAACTGATCTAGCAAAGTCAAAGCAGTTTTCGTCGAACCCGATTGCAGGCGGTCAGTCAGATGATTCGTTTTCTGAGGATAGGGCAGTGGCAGTTTGGCCCGGTTTTGAAGAAGATAAAAAAGAAAATGCCACCGCAGGAGATAATTTGGATTATCAGGCTGGACACGATGCTTATAATCGTGGAGGTTTGCTTGAGGATATTGACCAATCCGGTCCGATTGACGAACAAAAACTCAGCCCCGAGGAGATAGAAAAAGCTATCCTGAAAGAAAAAATGGATCAATGTATCCAGGAGGGTTATGAAAAGGGCAAAGCAAAAGCTGAAAAGGAATGTCTAGTTATGCAGGAGGAAGCTTCAGCAAAACTAAAAGAAGCTAAATCCAGTCTTGATGAATCGCGTCGGCGGTCCGAAGAGATTATTGCAGCTTCAGAGAAAAAAATTGTCGAATTAGCTGTAGCAGTAGCTGAGAGACTGGTCCGTAAACACTTAGAGATTGATCCTGAAGCGATAACTGGCACAGTTCGTGAAACCATGAATATCTTAAATGGGGGAGAGCAGGTTGAAGTTTATGTCAATCCGTCCGATCTCGACCCCTGTCTTACCGCACGTGAACAGTTAAAAGATGAGTTTAAGGAAATTATAAAACTAGATATTTTTGCTGATGAAAATATGCCCCGGGGGAGTTGCCGTGTTGAATCTGAGAGCGGGGTTTCTGAATATATCATTGATCAGGAAAAAAACCAACTCGAGCAACAACTTTTGAGAATAGCCCGGAAAGAAGAATCAGGGCAAGCCGAGGAGGAATAATCTGCTTATGGCCGGCACCGAACCATGTAATGGAAAGTATTTGAATACACTAACTGCTCTGCCCGGAGGTCGGGTCAAAGGGAAGGTTCGCCAGGTAATAGGCCTGGTTATTGAAGTCAGTGGAATCCGGCCTTTTATCGGTGAAATCTGTAATATTCGTTCAACTTCAGGTGAAACTTTTGTGGCTGAGGTTGTCGGGTTTCGGGAAAAGTGTACTTTGCTTATGCCGCTTGGAAACCTGCAGGGCATATCCCCCGGTTGTGTGGTTGAACCTATCGGAAAAAGTTTTTCGGTCCGGGTCAGTGAACAGCTAAAGGGTAAAGTTCTCAATGGTTTAGGCGGCCTTTTGGAAAGTGGATTACCACCCTTAAAAAAGGATGAAGGTAGTGAATGTCAGGTTAACAACAATCCGCCTAATCCAATGGATAGGCGGCCGATTGAGTCTGTTTTACCGACCGGAGTAAAGGTTATCGATGGGCTTTTAACTTGCGGAGAAGGGCAGCGGGTTGGAATATTCTCCGGTAGTGGTGTTGGTAAGAGCACTATGCTCGGGATGATTGCCCGTCATAGTGAGTCGGATGTTAATGTAATCGCGATGATTGGTGAACGGGGCCGGGAAGTCGGGGATTTTATTCGTCGGGATCTTGGTGAAGAAGGTCTCAAGCGTTCTGTGGTGGTTGTATCAACTTCAGATCGCCCCGCTTTGGAAAGAGTTATAGGCGCTTTGGTAGCGATTACCATAGCTGAATATTTCAGAGATCAGGGTGCAAAAGTGATTTTTATGATGGATTCTGTCACCCGCTTTTGTATGGCCCAGAGAGAAATTGGCCTGGCGGTCGGTGAACCACCTTCTACCAAGGGTTATACCCCATCGGTATTTGCCCTGATTGCCCGCTATCTTGAACGGTCCGGCACTTCTAGCCAGGGAAGTATAACCGGTTTCTATAATGTTTTAGTTGACGGCGATGATTTTACTGAACCGATTACCGATGCAGTCCGCAGTGTATTGGATGGGCACATTGTTTTAAGTCGTGATATTGCCTCTCAAAATCATTTTCCGGCAGCAGACGTTCTCAACAGCAACAGCCGTCTGATGCTTAACTTAATTGATGATGATCATAAAGATATGGCTGCGGAATCACGTAAGTTGTTATCTAAGTATGAGTCCATGGAAGACCTGATTAATATCGGCGCTTACGTGCAGGGATCACAACCGGAAGTTGATCGGGCAATTCAAAAAAGGCCTGAATTGATGAAATTCTTACGACAGGAACCGGATGAACGTTATGATTTGAAAGAAATCCTGAACCAGCTGCAAAAAATACTTGTTTAAATGATTCATGGCCAGGCTTTAAGATTTAAGTAATAGAAGGGAACGGTTGAATGAAGTCATTTAATTTCAGGTTAGAGCGGTTGCTTAACTTTCGTAATATGCAGGAAGAGGAAGCAAAAAGAGAGTTAGGCTTACGCTATATGGCTTTGGAAGAAGAAACAACCAGGTTAAGCGGCCTGAAAAAAGAAGAAGAATTCTTAATCAACCAATGGCAGAAGCAGGTGGAGAAGGATATTGAACTGCCCTGTTTGCAGGTTACCCAGCAGTACAGTCAGCGGCTTGAAAATATTTTAGTGCGTCAGGCAGAACAATACAAAAAGACGAAATCAAAAGTAGAAGAACAGCGTGAAGAAGCTAAACACTGCTGGCAGAAAAAAAAGGTGCTTGAAATATTAAAGGATAAGGCTAATAGTGAGTACCGTTATCAAGAAAAGTTAGAAGAACGGAAGTTAATAGATGAGTTAGTGCTCAATACTTACAACCGGAAAGGAGGTGATTAAAATGAAAGTAGATATGCAATTCCTGGAGCAGCTTGAAATTGGCCTGAAAGGAGATGCTGCTCTTGTAAAAAGTGCCGATGAAGGTGTCTTTGCGGCTGCGCTTGAAGAAGCTCTCGCCGGTAAAGTTAAAGCTGATGGCAAAGAAGTTGGTGAGGTTATTGAAAAAATCGCCGCCAGTTTTGAATTAACAGGTGAAAAGCTGCAGGAGTTGATCGACCTGGAGGAGTTATTAGCTGAGGGCGATTTGCTGAAAGGCAATGATAAAGAAGCTGCGCTGCAGTTACAGCAGATTGCTGAAAAAATTCTGCTGGTATTTCCCGAAGAGTTTGTTAAAGATAATTCTGCAGACACTGCCGGTACGGCCAGGCAGGTTGATTGGTCCGCAATTGCCGCTGATCCTAAGGGGAAAGCATTGCTATCAAAGATTATTGGTGATATTACTGCCAGTAATGATGGCGAGCTAAAACTTGAACTGAAGGAAGCCTTAAAAGAAGCCGGCTTATTTGATCAAAAAGCTAAAGCTGCTTTAAGCGGCGCTGACCCCCCGCGAGAGACTCTTAAACCAATTTCTGCGGATGAAGCAGCAGTGCTTAAAGAGGCTATTAAAGCCAGGGGCGCTGATAAAGCCGTCGAAGGGAAAGATAAGCCTGCAGTTGCTAAAGAGCCGTCTTTCGAAGAGAAAGATAAGCCTGCAGTTGCTAAAGAGCCGTCTTTCGAAGGGAAAGATAAGCCTGCAGGTGCTAAAGAGCCGTCTATTAAAGGCAAAGCCGGGTCGGAGGATCTGAAGGGTTTAACTAAAGGCCTTGAGCAGTCTAAAAAAAGTAATACTGAAGAATCAATCGTTAAACCAGAATATACCAGTAAAAATGATGCACAATCGGCAGCATCTCAACTTAAATCTGAGTTTGGTTCTGAAAAAGGAACTGAGCAGGCCAAAGTAGCTAATGCTGAGAAAGTAGCCTCGGAGCAAGCTACTGCAAAAGCACAGAAGGTTCCACCGACTGTCGGTCAGGATGGCCTTTTTCAGCAGGCGGCCGTGCAGGGGGATGATCCACTGCAGCCCGGCAAGACCCTGCCGCCACAGCTTGAAAACTTACGTGAAAGTGTTATGCAGCAGCTTGAAGGGCGCTTAACTTACTTCCGTGAGACAGGCTCTACCCCGTCAGAAATGCGAATGACTCTGCACCCGCCGGAACTGGGTAAAGTGACAGTCCGTGTATTTTCTAGCAAGGGTCAGCTTTCCGCTTCGATTTTAACCGAATCTTCCATGGTTAGGGAGCTCCTGGAAAGCAGTATAACCGAACTGCGCCAAAGGATGAATATGGTTAACATTCAATTTGAACAACTGGGTAGTTCGGCATCTGAGCAGCACTTTAGTGGTTCAGAACGTTCTGCTGCCGGGAAACACTACGGTGGGAATTCCTCCGGCAACCACAGTGAAGAACACGGAGCTTTTGCGGAAGAGAATGAATCTGGTCCCTCGCGTGAACCCCCTGATCAGTTAAGCAGTGGCATTGAATACTGGGCATAAAGGAGGCATGGTGATATGAATGATCTAACAGGAGTGAATCAGGAAACTCCGGTTCAAAGCAGTTCTTCCGCCGGGCCAATGCCGGGGCAGAATTTTGACAGTGATATGTTTCTTCAATTGCTGGTTACTCAACTGCGTTATCAGGACCCCATGTCTGAACAACAGGATACCGGGGATATGATTACTCAGTTGACAATGTTTACTATGCTTGAGCAGGTCATGAGTCTGCAGGAATCTTTGGAAGAGCAGACTGAATCATTGGGCAATCAACAAGCCCTTGGCTTACTCAATCAGCAGGTTGAAATAACCGGATTGGATGGTCAACCGCTAAAAGGAATAGTCAGTGCAATTGACCTCAGCAGTTCAGAGCCTAAAATCACAGTTGGTGGACACGATTATCCGGTTAGTTCGGTTGTAAGGGTGGAAGGAGTAGGTGCTGAAGATGGTTGATAAAACTGGACCGCACATCAAGCCTACTGATCCGGTAATTAAACCAAAAACCGGAAAGACAACTCAGAAAGCCACGCAAGGTAAAGAGTTAAGTTTTCACCAGCTTCTGGATCAGGTTCAGGAGAAACGGGAAGTTGTTTTTTCTGCCCATGCCCGTGAACGCATGGAAAGCCGCAACATTGACCTTGGGGCAGAAGATATGAACAGGATTGAAGAAGCGATGGATAAGGTAAAAGAAAAAGGCTCCCGTTCTTCGCTGCTTATGTTCGGCGATGTAGCTCTATTGGCCAGTGTGACCAATCGGACGATTATAACTGCGGTAGACGGGGCAGATAATGAAGGCGAGCAAGTTTTTACAGGTATTGACAGCGCGGTTATTTTAAGGTAAAGGCCGGACCTCCTTTCTGAGGAAGCCTTGTTTTGCCGAATGATCGAAGCAGAACGCCGCGTAGCTTCAAAAAAGCTAGGTCTGCTAAACAGACCGCAAGGAGGTTATTTTAATGATACGTTCAATGAGTGCTGCTGTTACAGGCCTTAGGGGCCACCAGCAAAAACTTGACGTTGTCGGTAATAATATTGCCAACGTTAATACAACCGGGTTCAAGAAATCGCAGGCCCGTTTCGAAGATCTTATCAGCCAGACTATGCAGGGCGCAACAGGGCCCGGAGACGATAGAGGGGGGATCAACCCCTCCCAGGTTGGTTTGGGCATGACCGTTTCCTCTATTACAGACATACATACCCAGGGTGCAATCACAGATACAGATCGTGAGACTGACCTGGCTATTGAGGGTGAAGGTTATTTCATTGTCAGCGATGGTGAGCTGGAATACTTTACCCGCGACGGTTCTTTTGGTACGGATTCCAATGGAAGAATAGTAAACGATAACGGGCTTGCCGTATTGGATGTTGATTTAAATCCGATTGACATCCCGGTCGGTGATGATATGGTTGCCCAGGCCACCCAGAACATGAATTTTGCCGGCAACCTGGATGCTGATATTTATACCAGGGCCCAGGCAGGGAGAGCCGCCGGTTCGGAACCATTGGTAGGCCAGGGGTTTGCTGCAGGTGATCAGGATCTGGATGACACTGCTATTGAGGGTCTGGACGATGATATTAATATCACCTTTACCATAGACGGGGGAGATCCCCAGGAATTGACTCTTGCAGAGTTTGGAGACGGGGCAGGAGAAATTGGCACACAAGCGATGCTTCTGGATGCCATTAATGACGGCCAGTTTACTGATATTAATGATGATACGGTAAATGTTGGTGACTGGGACGGCCTGGAAGGAGCAACAGCTTCATTCGACAACAGTAATCTGGTAATCACCTCGGATGATGAAAGCGCAGATTCTTCGGTCGCCCTGGGCGGAGATGATCTAGCAGCTCTCTTTGGTGCCCCTGTAGAAGTGAGCGGTGCAGACGTTACTGTTTATGAACTAGAAGATAATCTTGGAGTTGATATAACTGTTGACGGTGGAGACCCCCAGGAATTGACTATTGTCATGGGGGACATCGAAACCAGGGAAGATCTTCTGGAAGCCATTAACGAAGAGCTGGATGGAGCAACAGCTTCATTTGATGGCGACCGCCTGGTGATCACCTCAGATACCACCGGTGATGAATCATTGGTGGAATTGGAAGCTAATGGCGATGATGAGGGTGCTTTTGAAGTTCTCTTTGGTGAACCTGATACAAGTAGTGGGGAAGTCGATATTCAAGAGTTCCCATACTATGTTCATGACTCACTGGGGCGGCGCTATGATGTTGACTTTTCTTTCACGCCGGTTGATGACAATGTCTGGGACTATGATTTGGAAGTTACTGATGCTGAAGGCAACCTGATCCCCGTCGCTGCGGGGGCTGGAAGCCTGGTTTATGACGAGAACGGCGGGCTTAACGAAGACGCGTCGGATATTCCAAATATCGTTTTCGATCCCCCCGGTGAAGCCGCACAGGTCAATGTGGCCCCTGATTTCGGTGCTACTACACAGTTAGCCGGTAATCAAAGCATACGGGTTCGTGACCAGGACGGTTATGCAGCGGGTGAACTGGCTGCTTTTAGTATTGGCCGGGACGGAATGGTGGTCGGTACTTACACCAATGGTATGAGAGAAGAATTCGGACAGATTGGTATGGCTAATTTTTCTAACCCGGAAGGGTTAAGAAAAGAAGGTGGCAATCTTTTCTTGAATACTGATAACTCCGGAGACCCGCAGATTGGTGCACCCGGAGCCGGAGGGCGCGGACTGATTCAGTCTTCAGCGCTTGAGCTGTCCAATACAGATCTTTCATATGAATTCACCGAGCTAATAACGACCAGCCGGGCTTTTCAGGCTAACACTAGAGTAGTGACCACCTCTGATGAAGTGCTCACAGAAGTTGTTAATATGAAACGATAATAGTTTACCGGTAATGACCGGTGGGTTAATAACCCACCGGTCACCCGGATCAACGCACGGAGAGATATGTTATGAAGAGCACTGATTTGCTGACAATATTTGGAATATTGCTGGGTTTTGGCCTGGTACTAATGGGCATCCTGGTTCAGGGAGGCAGTTTAGGTGCGTTCGTAGATCCGGCTGGTATGTTAATTACGCTTGGTGGATCTTTGGGAGCAACCCTGATTAGTTTTCGACTCAGTGAAATGAAAACTATCTTTCAGGTAGCAAAAAAAGTTTTAATTCCACAGGAAGAATCAATTCTTGACCTGCATGCCCGGTTTATCGAACTGGCTCAAAAAGCCAGGCGAGAAGGGCTGCTTGTGTTAGAAGATGAGCTTGATGAAATTGAAGATCCTTTCTTCCGCAACGGACTGCAGATGGTCATTGATGGTTTTGAACCCGATAGCATTCGCAGCATATTAAATGCTGAGCTGAATTCTCTCGAGGGCCGCCATCAAATGGGTCAAAGACTTTTCAGTACTATTGGCAGTTACACTCCCGCTTTTGGTATGATTGGCACCTTAATAGGGTTGGTGATGATGCTCGCAGAACTTGATGATCCTGACGCTATCGGGCCTGGGATGGCCGTAGCCCTTTTGACTACCTTTTATGGAGTTTTACTGGCTAACCTGGTTTTTAATCCCATAGCCGGAAAACTTGCCATTCACAGTGAAGAAGAAGTGCGGATGAAAGAAATCATTATTGAATCGTTGTTAGCCCTGCAGAGTGGAATTAATCCGCGTTTACTGCAGGAACAGATCAAGTCATATTTCTCACCGCAGGAAAAAATGATGTTGGAAGAGGCAAACAAGCGCGGCGATGAGGAGGATGAATTAGCAAATGTCTAGTCCGGATCGGAATGGGCAGGGTAATTCACGTCAGCGAAAAACAGGTCCAGATCAGGCTAAGGGCAGTCCGGCCTGGATGCAGACTTATTCCGACATGGTCACTCTATTATTGGCTTTTTTTATTTTGTTATTTTCGATGTCAGTTATAGATATGGAGCGTTTTCAGACGATAATTATTTCTATTCAGACCTCTTTTTTAGGTGCTGAGGGTATTATGGAGGATTCAACTGAACCTTATGAACCGACCGGGGATGCTCAGTCTCACGTTGAGGGATCTATAGAAGCAGAGCTGCAGGAACAAGCCCGGGAAGCCGAAGAGGTAATGGCGGAAGTAATGGCTTTTCTTGAAGAAATGGGACTGGAAACTGAAGTCGAGGTGGGTCTTGATGAACGAGGTGTGGTTATGGAGCTGCCCGACTATATTTTCTTTGAAAGAGCCAGGGCTGATTTAATACCGGAAGCGCGAGAAGTGCTAGGAAAGTTTTCAGAATTGTTTCGGGAGATGGATCGTGACCTTATAGTTGAAGGGCATACCTGTCATTTGCCAATGAATGTACCAGAATTTCCGACTAACTGGGAACTGTCAGTAATCAGGGCAGTGCGGGTGATCCGCTACCTGGCTGAGGAGCAGGATATTGATCCGGACCGTTTAACTGCAGCAGGATATGGTGAATACCGACCTCTGGAATCAAATGAAACAGCTGAGGGCCGGGCCAGGAATCGAAGGGTGACCATTATTATTTCTGTTTTTGAAAGAGAAAGGCATGTAGAAGCCTATTAGGAATAGGAGGTTGATTATAGTTGGTGGCAAAAGAAGTAGAGGAAAAGGAGTCTGCAGAAAAAAAAGACAATAAAAAAAGAAAACCACTGCTAAAGATTATCCTGATCCTGATTCCGGTTTTTGTTCTTATCGGTGGAGCAGCATTTCTCTTTTTAGATATCGAAGTGCCATTTTTTGACGCAGGTAACGGAGAAGATGAAAGCCCGCCGAGTTATCAGTATTCAATGAAGGAATTTCAGGTCAATCTGGCTGATCCGGGAACACGAAGATTTTTAAGGATGACTATTGATTTGGCTTATGATGATCGGGGATTGACTGGTGAGATAGAAAATCGCGAGCCTGAACTTCGTTCAGAAATTATTGCGATCTTACGCGGTAAATATATTGAGGATTTGGATGAACCGGGTGGGATGGATGCTTTGGAAGATGAGATCCTCGGTAAGTTGAATAGTATGCTCAACTCAGGAGAAGTTAAAGCCATTTATTATAAAGAATTTATTTTTCAGTAAGGTAAAGGGGTTTTTATGATGCCAGGAAGTCCGTGGAATGAGCAGCAACCTTTATTCGGAGAGGCAAATGATCATGGCTATGAAAGTGAAAATGGGCAGCCAGAAATAAAGAAAGTAGTATTTCAACCGTTGTCTGATAGTGCACCGGCTTCACCAAAAAGAGGCATAGTTCCTGAATTTCACGGAGTTAATTTAAATATAAGCGCTGAATTGGGAAAGGTGATGCTCAAAGTTCGCGATTTGATTCACCTGGAGGAAGGTTCTGTGCTTAAGCTGAACCGGGTTGCCGATGAAAAGGTGCTCATATTAATTAATGAAACACCCTTTGCTCATGGGGAAATAGTTGTCATTAATGACCGTTTTGGAGTGCGGGTTACCTCTTTAGTCAGCGAAGAAGAAGATGAAAACGAAGATTCCGGTTCGGGGAAAGAGAGCTAATCATGGGTAACTATGGTCTGATTTTACAAACGATGGGTATTTTGATCCTGATCATCCTTTTAGCGTATTTGGCCATCCGTTACGGATTGCGATCGGTTTACCATGGTCTAAATGGTGGTTATATGAAGGTTTTAGAGAGAGTCCCTCTTGACCCTAAAAGTGGCAGTTCGCTAACCCTTGTCCAGGTCGGTAAGGAAATATACTTGATCGGAACTGCCCAGAATAATGTAAGTCTTCTTAAAACATTTGCATGGACAGATCTGCAGTATGCTGAAGATAGCATGGTTGATAATACTCTGGATTTCAAGGGGTCCTTTTCTAAGATTATTAATAGATTCAGGAGAGATGAGGGGACTAAGTATAAGTAACATGGCAGCAATGGAGATTATCAAGAAGGTAGCGGATCCAAATGATCTTTAGTCTGAAAAGGGGCTATATATATTTCCTTCTTTTTGCGGTAGCTATTATTTTTCTCTGTCCGCTGGTGGGTTATGCCCAGCCTATTGAGGTGCCTCAGATTGAACTCCAAATTGGGGGAGAGGGAGAGGAGGATCCGGAAAGCCTGGTTGGTTTCTTGCAGATTTTACTGATCATGGCTTTGTTGACCCTGGCCCCGGCTTTTGTTATCTTGACGACTGCTTTTACAAGAATTGTCATTGTGCTTTCTTTTACACGCAATGCCATGGCAACCCAGCAGATACCGCCTAACCAGGTGGTAATTGGATTAGCACTTTTTTTGACGTTTTTTATTATGCAGCCGATCTTAAGTGAAGTCAATGAATCAGCTGTCCAACCTTATCTCGATGGAGAAATTGAGCAGGAAGTTGCTCTGGAAGTAGGAGCAGAACCGTTAAGGGGTTTTATGTATTATCATACCCGCGAAAAAGATTTAGCTCTTTTTGTTGATATAGCTGATATTGAACAACCGGAAACGCAGGAGGATGTGCCCTTGTTTGTTCTGGTGCCTGCATTTGTGATTAGTGAGTTAAAAACTGCTTTTCAAATGGGTTTTATGCTCTTTGTCCCTTTTTTGATTATCGACATGGTGGTGGCCAGCACATTAATGTCGATGGGGATGTTTATGCTTCCACCAGTCATTGTATCAATGCCGTTTAAACTTTTGCTTTTTATTCTTGTTGACGGCTGGCACCTTGTAGTGAGTTCCTTGCTGGAAAGTTTTAACTAAAGGAGTTTAGACTAATGACACCGGACGGATTGCTTAATGTAGTACAGCAGGCGATAGTGGTCATTTTGCTAATGGTGGCCCCTATTATAGGATCCGGTCTGGCCGTGGGCCTGACCGTTAGTATCCTGCAGGCTACCACTCAGATCCAGGAACCCACTCTTGCTTTTGTACCGAAAATTTTTGCCGTGTTATTGGCCGTAATGATTTTTGGCGGATGGGTTTTTAGCAATGTAATACAGTTTACAACCCAGCTCTGGAGCGAAGGGCTGACGATGCTGTAGGTGAGATTAAAGAGGGTTCGGGTGGTCTTAACTGTATGGTTAGAGTTTGTATGCTGCAGTGGCTGTTAAAACAAATAGCGCAAGTCTTAAGGGAAAAAGCTTCAGACGAGAGTTGGGGGCGAGGATTTGGAAGCATTTTTTCCCCTTGACTTGGAGTATTGGACAGTTTATCTCTTTGTCTGGGCTCGTTTGATGGGTATTGTTTTCCTGTTTCCTTTTTTTAACTATCAGGGGATCCCTTTTACTTTGCGACTCTGGCTTTCGCTGGTCATAGCTTTGCTAATCTTTTTGTCACTGGAGGGTAGCCACCCGGTCTTAAATTTTCGCGGTCCGTTAGAAATGATTCTTTTATTGGGCAAAGAAGTTTTGGTTGGTCTGGCGCTGGGATATGTGGTTACCTTGCTCTTTTCAGTTTTTTTAAATGCCGGGCAGATGGTTGATTTAAAGTCAGGTTTAATGCTTTCGGGTGTTTTTGACCCACAGTTTGGCAGCCAGGTAACTTTTATGGGGACGTTTTATTATTTGCTGGCATTAGTTTTTTTTCTGAGCTTTAATGGACATCACTATTTTTTAATGTCCCTGGCTGAAAGTTACGTGATCATTCCAATTGATGGACCGGTCATGGCCCAGGCCCAGGCAGAAGGTATTATAAGAATTTTTGC
>Ga0207421_10002163_pt1 | contig 24639 bp, 15 predicted proteins | sample SodLakKL_010_SED_4_FD_187542 | JGI IMG/M metagenome (GOLD analysis project Ga0207421, IMG submission 187542) | Alkaline sediment microbial communities from Lake Tanatar, Kulunda Steppe, Russia - 8KL_010_SED (SPAdes) (version 2) | ecosystem: Environmental > Aquatic > Non-marine Saline and... | reverse complement strand
CAGGTACTCTATCCAGTTGAGCTACGGGTGCATTTCAAGGTGCAGGGTTTCTTGCGTCTTGCGCCTTGAACCTTGTGCCTTGTATCGTACGCCCGTAGGTAGGTAAATATTTACATTAAAACTACCTTAAATGCCGATTATTGCATTGGGCGTCAAATTTTCAAGAAAGGAAAAATACCGCGTTAGGCAAGAAAAAGCAAAGTTTGTTGGACAGATAATTCCAACTGCGATCATTGAATTAATTAGTTGCTTGCAAATAGAAAAAACGGTTAACCATTAAATATAATCTTTCTACTTAAATCAACTTCTTCTTTAACATAAATCTTATCAGCTTTTTCGAAATTTTCACTTTCGAAAAACATATCCTGAGCTAAAGTAAGGGGAAAGTACAGAAAAAACAGAATCTTTAAAGATTATCTGTAAAATGAGTTGACTATGGTAGATTATCTTGATCCCAAATGCCTAAAACTTACAGTGAAACGACAGGTATTTCTGTTCCCGTCATCAACTTCCACATCGGCATGAGTGGCGGATCGTTGTCTTCAGGATTATAATGATACTCGTTAAATGCGGCAATCGGAATGAGGGGAGTCATGCGGTTCCAGTAGAAAATATTATCACTGTTTTCAGGCTCCAGGAGGTGAGTTACAACCCGTCCCAACAATTGTCCTGTGCGGATTACATAGGATCCTTCCGGGATTTCAAATTGCTCATTGATTTCAGAAGCGACATCAATAAGCAACGCAGAACGATGATTATTATCGGTATCCTCGTAGCTCAGTCCGCCAAGGGTATAAGCCGTGGCCTGAACCGTTTTGGTTTCCGTGGTTTGCTCAACTAAAATATTATGCCGCTGAAGCATATCTACAGCATCATATGCATGCGGAGGCAGAACATATGCCCAGGGCCGGTCACGAAATTCTGTCCCCACCGATTTTTTGATGATCTTCGCATTTTCAACATTGATCGTCTCATCCGGGTTATCCGGGTTCTGAATTTCATAGCTCACAAGAAAATCATCAGCCACCATCTGCTCTCGAACAGGTATTTCTCCTTCAGCCTGCCTGCCCAAACGAATGGTCTCCTCACGGGCATCTTTTATCGTTTGAATAAGTTCTTCATTATTGTGACGGGCGAACTCAAGAATTGCGGTATATCCGGCCATTCCGCTTTTTAATCCGGTTTCAGCATCGTGCCATGCGGCCAGTTCAAACAGAATCGACATCTTATTGGCCAGGCCGCCGTAATTCCGCCCCATCCTGGGCGCGTGGCCTCCGCCATAATAGGCGTCTTCATCACCCCGGGCCCAATAGAACGCCCGATACCCCTTATCTTCCATTCGCTCTGTGAGGAAAGGAAAAACAGATTCATCTGCCAAACGAATAATGGATTGATCCGCCCCCGCAAGTGCCGATGTCTGATATAGCAAATTATACGGGTAAGCCCCACCATACTGAACTGCACCTCCATCGTGTCCGTCAACCATTATATGCGGATTCCATCGGTTTATGATGTTGCCGATAAACGCTGCCATTGCGGGCTGCTCGAGCATGGTGTAATCGCGGTTCAGATCGGCACCGACAAAGTTAAACCGGTCATTCAACTCCATTCCATCCGGATTTTTTGATGGAACCACGATCACAATGATATCATCGAGCAATTGATTAAGCGAGGAACCATCCCTGCCAAAATCACTGACCATAATCAGAAGTGCTTCTTTCAAAATATGATTATGACCGTGAACATTTGCACTAAGCACAACGATCGGCATGCCTGTAGAGTACGCCTCAGCCGGAGTAGCCGCCCCGGTTTTGCTAAATATCGCATACATCAAGTCTCTGCCCTTCAAACTTTGTCCATAAGTGCCCAGACTCATAACATCCCTTTGAGCATTTACCCGGTATAAATATTCGACCATTTCCTGATGAGTCGTATACTCCTCATAGTTAGACAATTCATGGGGAGTCTGCAGCTCTTGTGCAATGGCACTTGAGCACATCAGGTAGATAGTAAGAACAATCAGAACAGGGATTACAGTATAAAGCTGTATAATTCTCATCAGTAAATCATCTTTATGAGCAATGAAATGTGGCTTCGGGTACTATTTGTTTTTCACATGTTGATCAAACCAGTCGAACATTTCAACCAGGGTATGGTAGGTTGACTGTTTAGCACCATAGCCGTGATCTTCGTACGGCATCATTACCAATCTCGCCTCTTTACCCATTCCTTTCAGCGCGTGGAACATTCGTTCGGACTGAATGGGAAATGTACCCGGATTCGGGTCTTGCTGACCATGGATCATCAGCAACGGAGCTTCTATTTGATGTGCATTCATAAAGGGAGACATCGCCATATATACTTCCGGTGCTTCCCACAAAGTTCTCATTTCATTTTGAAACCCAAACGGCGTTAACGTTCTGTTGTAGGCCGCGCTTCTCGAAATACCTGCGCTAAACAGGTCCGTATGAGCCAGCAGGTTTCCGGTCATGAACCCTCCGTAGCTGTGTCCGCCAACCCCAATACGCTCCGGATCTGCAAACCCCTCTTCTACAATGGCATCCACTGCCGCTTTTGCACTCATTACAAGCTGGTCTACATAGTAATCATTGGCTGTTTCGCCGCCCAAAATTGCGATCGATGCTCCATCAAAAACGGCATACCCGTTCAAAAGAAAAAACATGTGTGAGTAGCCGCGGTATTGTGTAAACCGGTTATCATCTGCCGGCACCTGCCCTGCTGCATCAGCAGATACATATTCTCTCGGATAGGCCCACAACACAACCGGTAGCCGCTCTTGCCAGTCATAGCCTGGCGGTAAATACGCTGTTCCGGCTAATTGTACACCATCTTCCCGCTCATAAACCAATACCCTCCGTTCGACATCTCTGAGTTGAGGAGCCGGATCTTCAACATGGGTTAGCGCCCTCTCTTCCCCTGCTTCCAAATCGAGCAGCATGTAGTTCGGAGGCATCTGTGCTGACTCTTTACGAGTTACAATTTTTTCTTCCGACATTATGGTAACCGGATACTCATAATAGTCTTCACGACTCTGCCAGATTCGCTTCGTTTCACCATCGGTAATATTGATCTTATCGATGAACGGGCGTGCACCCTCCGGGCTCCGGCCGTCTCCACGCAGATAGATCCAGTCACCATCATTTCGCACGCTGTTGCCACCGCCCAAGGGTGAACCGGGGTCGTCAAATTGATCCTCAGTGCTTCGGTCCCACATCAAAAATGGAGCCTCTTCCGACTCACTATCCAGCACCCATGTTCGTTGCCAGCTTGCTGCCCTGTACGGATATCGATCAACTTCTGTAATTAAAGCTTTTCCGTTATCGGTCCAGAGCATGCTCCAGTAATTATCCTCTAAAGAGAAGATTTTCTCTTGTTCATCATAGGGGTAAACAGATCTGTAAATACTTTCTGTGTAATGATCCGAATCCTCATCCAGCTCAACCCAGATCAACTCCGACTGTACCCCCCGTTTCCAGTGGATATCCCTCGGACCGGATCTGCTCGTATATACGGCAACCTCCTCTGATAGCGGCAGGTTGGCGATCGTGTTGATTTTTTCACCGTTCATATCCCAAACTTCCATATCTCTGGCAAACCAGTCATTTTGCCTCCAGTGATCCGGAACGATATACGAAAAAGGCCCTACCGTTTTTGAAACAAACAGATATTCTCTTTCAGGGGAGAGGCTGACCTGATCAAAAATTGCCGGCTCTCCAATATTTGTAGTTTCTCCGTGATGAACATTCACAACTTTAAGCTGAGAGGTGAAGTAGTACTCAAAAAGATCTTTTTCGTGAGGTGAATCCAGCAGATCCTGAAATGTACGAACGGGCGCCGGGCGGTCTGTAGATTCTTGTGTTAAAGGACCTGTTGGCACATCTGACTCAACAGGTTCATCTTCCCTGCCTGAAGGAACAAATTTGCATAACATTTCATCTGCATTCATCCACGAGCATGGACTTCCTGAAACAGCGTTAAGTCGTTGCTCTGTAACCAATGTCGGCTCTGCTTCGCCTATACCCAGCTTGTATAACAGGTACGATTCTTCAGTAACTAATGAAAAGCTCAGATGCTCACCACCCGGAGCATTACTTACATGATCGATACCGGCATTATCGGGAATATGAACCTCTACCATTTCACCGGTTTCAAGATGCTCAAACACTACCTTGTTAATCAGCGGGGATCTTGAAAGTGAAGCGCCATTATTGTCGGGATTAATCCGGTAACCGGCCAGGTGGTATCTTGGCCTCGATATTTCCGATATATCCAGCATATTCGGGCTGTAGAGTTTCATCATCCAGTCACTCCCTGAACGCAGCCGCACATCCGGCAAACTGGGTGCTTCAAGTATATTCTTTATCTCCGCCGAAGGTTCTTTGTAGAGCTCTTGTGCTTTCGTTTCTATCGAAAAAACAAATGTGCAGATCATCAATGTTACAATACTCACTAATCGTGCATTCATAATGGAAAATATTTTATAATTAAGACAAATAGAGAAGATCATTCGATCTTCTCTATTTTAAAATCACAAGTCTATATTTGGATTAGATCTCTTTTCGTTTTCTGAAACAGGAAAACAGATAGAATTCGCAGACATATCTTCCATTTCGCCCGGTGTGTTGTTATTCGTCCATCTTCTTAAATCACCTAACCTGCGTGCTTCGAGCCATAATACAATTCCTCTTTCTCTTTTCAGACTTGTCCAGGCTTCTTCAGCATTATCAGCACTCCACTCAGGAATAGGATTATTATCAAGATCACTGATTACACCCGCTCTCAAACCATTAATGATATCCATTGCAACTTCCCAGTTACCTTGCAGTAACTCAAATTCAGCTTCAATCAGACGCATTTCTGCACCTTTGCTCATAGAGATATTAGAGTCTCTGTTAGGATACTTTTGCTGAAAATACCAGGGAATATTTTCAAACTCCCCAACAGGGTTACCCTCATCAGTTCCCCACCGAACTCTCGGGTCTCCGGTCGTTTCATAATAAGTTTCATAATAGGTATCCCAAACAGAATGCGCTCTGTAGGGGTTATTGTCATTTGTCCAAAACAGAATATTGTACTGATCGGACGTGGAGGTTGTGTATCTTGCTTCCCAATTGAAATCATCAGATACATTTGCTGCATCACTGACTGCCTCTATAAAGTTATTTGAAAGGGCTCTTACCTGAGCTCTGCCGGCATAAGCAGCCTCTGCTACATCGGCTTCACCGGAGTTTTGAGCTACTTCAATGGCTCTGGTAAAAAAGGCTTCGGCTCTGTCAAAATGAACTTCATGGTCTTCAGCGGGCCCCTCATCAATTACTGCATAGCACATATTCTCTCCAAGAAGCCTGTTGGAGTAACCTGCAAAAAGAAGCGCCTTTGCAGCATTACTATTGCTTTGGAATTCACCTTCAAGAACTCTTTCCAGTCGTTCCACGCCATCTTCGGCCGTCCATCTTGCTTCATGTGATAAAGCCCACTGCCGGTTCACTTCATTATCAACCAGCTGGCCCGGGTTTAGTGGAAGTTTAACCGGATGGACTCTGCCCGAGCCGGTAATTTCCTGAGAAGGTTCTGAGCCTATATACGCTAAGTCGCCTAATGCTCTTGCGAAAGAATAACTCATTCCGTTCACCAGTGCTTCGTGAGCACCTACATTATCCAATGCTGCATCGTCAGTTGGTCCCGGGTTAGTTACTGTAAGGTCACAACTAGCCATTACCAGACCACAGAGAAATAAAACAGTTACTGTCTTTAAACTATTCATAAGAAATCTATTGGTTTGTTTTATTATTTAATTTGATCTGCTACTTAAAAGTCAATCCTTAAGGTTCCGGTTACGGATGCTGGCGCCGGAATATGTTCGCCAATAAACCTTGTTAAATCACCAACCGATCTGTACGTCATTTCAGGATCAAACTCCCAGAAGTCATTATTTTTCCAGGTTAACAAGTTTCTGCCTGTTATTGTAAATGATGCACTCCTTAATTGACTCGTATATTGTCCAATCGGTATTTGAACGGAGACGGATCTCAAACGGAAAAAGTCTGAAGGAAATATCCAGGAATTAGACTGAATATTCTGACGATAGCACCTTGTTCTCATAAGTGCATTTACATTTCCGATATTGGGATGATTATTGGGGTCTCCGGTTGCGTATGGTACTTGATCATATGCTACCTGGCATGAAGGGGATCCGGCTCCTCTGTTAACCATAAATGAAGAAGCCGCAGAGTTTATGTAGTGCCCTCCCTGATACTCTCCCCTGGCGGAAAACAGGATGCCTTTTGGCAGGCCCAGCGTCAAATTAACTCCGATAATATGTGTAGGCTGATTGGGTCCGAAAAAGTGATCGAATTCGAGCTGTGCCTCTGAAAAATCATCCGGGTTCGTCACTTTTGTTCCTCGAACTACCGGGCCGGGCTGGCCTTCAACAATTGTGTAGATATTTTCGCCACCGGTATCTTTCACTTCACTTTTATTTGTATAGATAGTCGTACCAAGATCTAGAAACAGATCGCCTCTTTGAATGAGCGTACCCATTACAGTAAGCTCTATCCCTTGATTGGACAACACACCCACATTTCGCAACTGTGATCCTGTAAATCCTAGCGAAGGAGATTGTGAAACTGCGAACAGCGCATCATTTGTTTCCTGGTTGTAGTAAGAAAACTCAATATTTAACCGGTCGTTAAGCGTGGACGATTCAAATCCAACCTCAAGCTCCGTAGTTACTTCAGGCCCTAATTCAGGATTGCCAACATTTTGAGGTCTAAACGCTGATATACCTCCGTACCCTTCTGCCTGCCATGTTCGAACTGCATCGAAGGCACCGGGAGCACGTCCTGCCTGGCCATATGCGGCTCGCAATCGAAAGCTTCCAAGAGCGTCTGACCAAAAGCTTTCATCAGAAAGCACGTAAGATACGCTTGCTTTTGGATATGGCTGAAGTCCAAAATCATCTCCAAAGGCGCTGTTGCCATCCACTCTTAAACCAACGGTTAAGAAATACCTGTCTAAATAGTCAAAAGTATTTTCAGCAAAAAATCCACCGGTAATCACTTCAAACTCGTTAGCGACTACCACTCTTTCAGCTGCAGCAGTAATTGTATATTCACCCGGTCCGGGATATCCTTGTCCAAAAGCATCAATTTCATGTTGCTTTTGAGTGTTTAATTGGCCACCAAAAGAGAGTCTTGTATTAAAATCATCAGTAATATCGTATCTGTACCTCGTAGCAAAATCTAACGTAATTCCTTCGCTCACCCATCGCTTATCAGTGATAGCTCCTTGTGTTTGAAGTGCAAATCCAAAAGGTCTGATATGGTTGAAACGTTGATCTAATCTGTCATAACCAACCTGAAAACGCATGTCCAGCCCTTCAAGAGGGAAGTATCTTGCTGTAATTGCCGTATTAAACCTGTCATTTCGAGTTGTTATATCCTGATTCAGAATTTTATCTAACTCAGACTTTTCAGAAGATCCAATAGGGTTGTTAGGTGCCCGGTAAACATTAAATTGAAGACCATGAGCATTATTACCCGTAGATGTATTCTCAATAGTATGACTTGAATAATGGGTTTGCCACTGAAGCCTGAAATTTTCAAAAGCTGTAAACCCAATGTTACCCCTAATTGTGTATCTGTCTTCTTTGTCATTGGGTAACACACCAGAGCCATTCCTAAAACTTCCCGAGACTAAATAATCAAAATCTTGCTGCCCACCGCTTACAGAAAGATTATAATTTTGACCCTGGCCTGTACTGAGCCAAGGATCCATACCAATATATTCATCATTGGAAGGGCCAAAAGGTCTCATAAAACTCAGAGATTGATCAATTTGTGCACTCCATCGAGGTTTACCAGTTTGACCTCTTTTGGTAAATACCTGAATAACGCCCGCTGCGGCTTCTGTACCGTATAAAGTAGATGCAGACGGCCCTCTAATTATTTCAATACGTTCAATATCATTGGGGTTAATGTCATTCAGTGGATTTTGCGATACATTTGCACCTCTAAAAAATGAATCACCCTCAGAGTTACCCCTGGGATATTCGTTAGCAGAAAAACGCACTCCATCTATAATAATTAAAGGCTGATTACTCATGCTCAAACTTACATTCCCGCGTAATCTGATTTGAGACCCTGCCCCGATACTCCCGGAAGTATTTGTAACATCTACACCTGCAATTCTTCCTTGTAAAAGTTCATCCGTATTAACTGAAACATCAGGCAAATTATCTGTATTGATTCTTGCAACGGTTTGCCCCATTTCCCTGGTACGAGTTTCGCCTGCAGCTCCGGTAACCACTAATTCATCCAGCCCGATTGCTTCTCTTGATAATTCTACATTAATTTCATTTCTGCCATCAATTTCAACAACTAACCTTTGATATCCAATGTATGAGAATACAAGAGTTTCCTCTAAAGTTGGTACTTGTAGTTCATACTCTCCATTCATGTTCGTTGTAGCTCCAATTGTAGTCCCTTCAATCACAATATTCACACCTGGCAATGTTTCACCACTTCGGGCGTCCACTACAACACCCGTTATTGTCTCTTGAAGAAAATCGTCTAAACTTGCCTCCTTATTTTTTTTATTAATGACAATTACGTTTCTGCCGGATGTTAATGTGAACTCCAAATCTGTACCCTCAAGTACAGTTTCTATCAAAGCAAAAGCAGGCATATTTGAAACATCAAATGATACCGACTTATCCGGGATGATTTCCGGATTGTAGGAAAACCCCACATTCAGAGTCTCCGATATTAGCTCCAATGCTTCAGGAATGGTTGCGCCCATTAAATTTAAAGTAACCAGATTCTGATTTTCTATAAATTTTTGAGACGTTGATACATTTGAATAAAGCTTATCATCCTCATTACTTTGAGATTGATAGGCTAAAGTTTCTTCAGCGGATCCTGCAAATGCGATTATTAGAGCAAAGAACCCTAAAATAAGTTTGTACATATAATTGCTAATTATATCCTTATAAGTATCTGACTTAAACATGGGTTTTATTCTATTGAGTTATTAATTATTGAAAAAGAGTTTCTTGTATCTTTAAATAACATCTTCTTTGTATTTCAAGAATCTTTCCAAATTACTTCTTCTCCTTCCTGAACAAATTCAATGCCCAGCGAAAGTGAAATAACGGTTAGTGTTTTTTCTATAGATTCATTTGAAAAGTTCGCCGTCAATTGAAGATTTTCAAACTTTGGATCGGCATAGTGGCATTTTATATCGTACAGCCTGTTCAGTTGGATACAAACATGGTTGAGAGAAAGATTTTCAAATTCCAGTCTGCCATTTTTCCAGACCAGATAGTTTTCAATGGCAAATTCATCCACAGAAATGGTTCTCTCCAAAATATCCATATACCCATATTGACCTTTAGAAAGTGTCGCTTCAAGATCTTGGGGATTTTCAACTGAAGCATCCTTAAGCAACACACTCCCTTCCATCACTGCAACCTGAATATTAGACTCCCCATAAAGTGAACGCACATTAAATGCCGTTCCAAGCACCTCAACAGTTGACTGGTTAGCATGAATTACAAAAGGTTTTTCAGGATTATGCTTTACATCAAAAAAAGCTTCACCAGTCAGAGTTATTTCTCTGGCTCCTCTCATGAAGTCCGAAGACACGACAATTTTGGAGTTACTGTTCATGCGAACCACAGTTCCATCTCCCAGTGTAATCTCGCGATGCTGCTCATCTTCTGTCTGGAAGAGAACCGGCTCTCGTTCAACAACCTGCTCCACCATATCCTGCTGATGGGTAATTGAAAACAGAGCGGCTATGAAAATGACCAGCATTGCCGCCGCCGCCTTGGCGGCGTACCCCACCCAGTCAGTCCGTCTTATAGAGTACAACACCCTTTTTCGATTAATTTTTTCCTGAATAGATGTGAAAAGCTTCTCTGAGTCCAATTCTGGAATCAAGTTACGAAGATCATTTCTCTCCATCAGATCTCCGTCTGCTTCAATTATTTCCTGCAGAACTTGCTTACCCTCGGGGGTCTTAAACCACTCCAGTACGGCTTTGCTTTCTGCGGGAGTAGTTTTATTGTTAAAATATTTATCAGCTAACTTTTTGGTCATGAAAATACTTCTGGTTCTTTTTTCATTCTACTGCTATTACTAAGACACAAACGAATGGCAAAAGTATTAGAAGAAAATTATTTTTTTATAAAAACCCTCAGATATGCATTTGGAGGGGTATTCATCTTTTATTTATCCGACAGGAATAAACAATTTTGGTTCTGGTCAATCATGTAAAAAGAAAGTATTGAACGGATAGTGTAATATCGGGCACGATATATTGATAATTAAAAAAATTGAAACCTCTGCTATAAAAGCAGATGAGTAGTCCGCTAACCTTTTCCTTACCCGACCCATTTTTTTATAGAAAACAGCTCATCGAGCAAACTATCACAATTGAACAATCGGCCAGGAATATAGCTTAAAGGTAAGCGAACAAAATCAACAATATACCAGCGTGATTCTTTAGGTAGGTTCGTATAAATTTAGAGCTATTATAATAGTGTGTTTTTACAGTACGGACATGTATTTTTAAAAGCTCTGCAACTTCGAGATTGGTAAGCCCTTCTTTAGTTCGCAGCTCAAATACCTCCCTCTTTCGACCGGATAGCTCACCTATTCCTCTCATGAGAACAGCCTCGTATTCTCTATATTGAAGTTTTTCTTCAGTTGAATTATTTAAAGGGAGCTTTTCTTCTTTAACCATTGAAATGGATATCAATTCACTCTTTCTATCTCTCAACGTGTTCAAAACATGATTTCGAACCATGGTGAAGAGATAGCTTTTTATCGAGCTTACGTGATCCAGCTTTTGCCTTTTCTCCCATACTTTCACAAAAATGTCTTGGACTACATCTTCAGCCAGACTCGAGTCCTTAACATACTTTTTTGCTATGTAAAACATCTGAATGTGGTAACGATCGTAAATCTTTCTGAATGCATTCTCACACCCATTACTAATGTCTTGAACTAATACTGTATCGCTCAGATCATGCATTATAAATTAATGAGAGGAATTGTTTACATGTATTATTCAGCTTCTCCTGTAAATAATAGGGTTAAATTATTAATAGCAAACGAGAATTTATATTTATTTATTTGAGTGCAAAAACTGCAAATACATTTTAAAAACTATTAAAATTGCGCTCTTAAAGCATATAAAAGCCAACCCTTAGATCGCTAATAAATAATCTTGCATATCATTAATATTACAGTAATATTTTACTGCATTTAAATTGAAAGATTATATGGCAACCATCGATTACTATCTCAAAAAGAGAAAAGACAAGGATAAGCACCCGATTTATTTACGGATGATTCACAGGCGTGAATCCAATCTTGTACCGGTAAACATCAAAGTAGAAGAGAAACTGTGGAACAAGAAAGAACAGGAAGTTCGAAAGTCCCATCCCCGGCACAAACAGATCAATGAATTCCTGAAACGGTATAAACTTGAAATTGAAACTGAAGTCTTTTATTGGGTCAAGAAAAATCCACAGTTACACTCATCAGATCTCAAACAAAGAATTGTGATGTTTAACAAGACCGGCGGAAGTGATGCCATTCCGGAAATTGACTTCTTTGAGTTCGCAGAAGATATCATCAACGGCTTTGAGAGAACAGGTAAGTATCAGCGAAAGAAAAACTACAATACAGTAATCAGCAAAGTGAAGCACTTTTGGAAAAGGAAAAAACTTCACTTTTATGAAATAGATGTCAAATTTCTGAGAAAGTTCGAACTCTTCTTACAGGAGAAGTATCAGAACAATCCGAACACGATCAAGAATAACATGAAAAAGATTCGGAAACTCTTCAATGATGCCATTAGAGAACGGATTGCAACAAAGGATCTTTATCCATTCGACAATTACACAATGCCGAGCAAAAAGGTCTATAAAACAAAACTCTCAGAAGAGGAGATCAATCAGTTTGCCTCAGTAGACACCATTAAAGGCACGAGGATCTTTGATGCTCAGAAAATGTTTCTCTTTGCTTACTACTGTTGGGGAATGCGTTTCAGAGATGTATTGCAACTGAAATGGGAAAATGTGAAAGATGGCCGCCTTACGTACATAACCTCGAAAAGCTCAAAACATATCTCACTTAAACTGCCACAACCTGCTCAAGAAATTCTGAATCATTATAGAAATGGCGAAAGTCAATCTAACGACTTTATTTTCCCTCTTTTTGATGACAGATTTGACTATTCCGACCCTACTTTTCTGGAAAAACAAATAAGTGCAAAGAATGCACTGATCAATCAAAGGCTTGATGACCTGCAATCCTTGGCAGAAATCAAGCAAAGCATCTCATTCCATATATCAAGGCATTCATTTGCTCAACGAGCACGCCTCAAGGGAATCTCTATCGATGACATTAAAGACCTGTTGGGGCACTCAGACTACAAAACTACTATGAACTATATCGAATCACTTGGCGAAGAGCATTTGGACAAAGTGGCAGCCGGTATATTCGACTAATCTTAAAAGAAACATCATGCATACCGACCAAGAAGTAATCGAACAAAAATTTATGGATGCCATATCAGGATATTATGAATTCTATCCAGATGAGCCATCTAATGAATTCTTATCAACATTCACGAATTCCTGGAATGAGCTCGCCAATCAAATTCAGTATGCAAAGCTTAATGACGACAAGGATCTTCCGGTTGTAATCGTGAATGCCGAACGCAAGAAAATCTCTCTACTGAATACCACTTCCGCTTTTTATGATAAACTTATGAAACGTATTGAGTATATCGTGAGGACTCTTGAACGATTCATCACGCAAAATGAAGTCTCCTTTAAATCCAAACTTGAACTGTCCATAGCAGAATATAAAAAGTGCATTGATGTCCGCTGCCTCGGGATTAATATCTACAATGCAAATAGCATAATAAAGGGAGTACATGATTCCGATTTTCAGGATATAGTCAATGAGATTGGTCAACAGATTACAAGCTTAGAGCGCCTATTAAAAGAGCTTGCCCTCACTTTTGCCAAATACCTGGGAATCCGAAAGTCATTAAACCATCTTGATTTCTATGGTGAACTCCATCGCTATGGGGATGTAGAGCTTGACGTTGATGGAATGAATATTTTCACTTACAACTATTTGACGAATTGTACCCTGAGTGAGCTTTTTAAAATGGGTCATGATGTTAATACTGCAATATGTATTCGATTTCTAAGCCTCAACAAAATGCAAAACATTCCACAGTATGATGCTTATTGCCAAATTCAAGATGAGCTGGAGTTGAGTGGATTACGCACGGACAATTTTCCTAATGAATCAAAAAACTTAGCAGACCGGGCAAGAAGACTGCATGAAAAGCGATTAAAGGAGCTGCGCTCGTTTAATGACTAAAAGAATGGCGCTCAGCGAGAGTAGCGCCATTTTTTCTCTCCGTAGCTTTTAAATGAACAATAAATAACAAACCAAATACGAGGTTCATTTTGAAGCATAATATAACTATACAATTCGATGCAGATCTTCTGCAAACATTTGAAAACATAATTAAAGAAGCTGTTAAAGAACAGCTGCCACAATTACGAAATAGTTTCCAGAAAAACTGGCTCAGCACTGAAGAAGTCATGGAGATGATGAATGTTTCCAGACGCACAGTGCAAAACTATCGAGATGAGGGTAAGATTTCTTACTCGCAAGATGGGCGTAAAATTTTATACCCAAAAGAGAGTATCGAGAAGTATTTACGTGAGAATATGATAAAAGCTTATCGATAAGGAGGGATTTGAAATGAATAGTCGACTAAACGAAGCTCTCGATTTAATTGAGTACGGTTTTCACTTGATTCCCCTTCACTCAGTGAATAAGGACGGAACATGTACGTGTGGTAATAACTGCAACAGTGAAGGCAAACATCCAATGATTCAAGACTGGCCCAATTGTGCCAGTCGAGAATCAGAACAAATTAAAAAGTGGTGGCGCCGCTGGCCGGATGCAAACATTGGAATAGCTTGCGGAAGCATCTCTGATCTGGTTGTTTTGGATATGGACCCCAGACACAATGGAGAAAATTCACTTGATGAATTAGAAAATAGGATTGGAGTTTTTACGCAAACCACTACAATTACAACTGGTAGTGGTGGTAAGCATTTCTATTACAGATTTCCGGGTAAAAACTTGATCAAGAATAGTAGCGGAAAGCTCGGTGAAGGCTTGGATATTAAAACCGATGGTGGTTATGTCGTAGCTCCCGGTAGTCTACATAAGTCTGGCAATACTTATGACTGGTTATTTGATATTAATTACATGGTTCCTTTTCCGGATAAGTTGATTAAAGAGCTGAATCAGCAATCAAAGCAGAAAGGCGTTAAAAATGACTTTCACTCTCTGCAATCAACCGATCCTATTTATGAAGGTGAGCGAAATGATACGCTCTTCGGTATAGGAGTTTCCTTAAGAAACAGAGGTCTCAGCAGCCTACAAATCTACCATGAATTGGCCGATATCAATCGACAACGATGCTCTCCCCCTTTAGATATAGAAGAGCTTAAACTCATCGCATCAAGCGCCAGTAAGCCACCAAATCCATCCAACCCTATATCACAAATGGATAGTGATGATTCTTGTGAACAAAATTATGGCCTGTGGGATACGGAGTTCGGTAATGCCAAAGAATTTGTCGATCGCTATTCTAATAACATTCGATACGACATTGATGAAAAACAGTGGCTCATTTGGGACGGTATACGGTGGAAAGCAGACCCTGATGAACTCAACGTTACCAACTTGTCAAAGCAACTCATTGAATCTCTTTATGATGAGGCTATTGAGATGAATAACGAAGACAAGCAAAAACATGCCAAGAGATCTGCCAACGGCACCAGTTTAAATGCAATCCTTAATTTAGCCAAAACATACTACTCCGTAAAAACATCCAAGGCTGAACTGGATCAGCATCCACTGAAAGTTACCATGGAAAACTTAACCTTTGATTTTCATGTGAATGCTAAAATCAAACCTGCACCAAAACACCTGATCACAAAGAAGCTGCCTTTCAGTTACAGTTCAACTGCAGAAGCACCACTTTGGGAGAATTTCATCGATCAAATTATGGGCGGTAAACAAGATATGATAGACTTTCTCCAGCAAGCAGTTGGATACACCCTAACCGGCCTTACCACTGAACAGTGCCTTTTCTTCCTCTATGGAAGTGGACGAAATGGTAAAAGCACATTTATCGAAATTCTTCTAAAGCTTTTCGGTGAATACTCTATTAAAGCTGATTCAGAAATGATTATGGATCGTAGAAATGGGGGTATCCCCAATGATATTGCACGACTCTGCGGACATCGACTGGTAGTGCTGTCGGAGATCCAAGAAGGGCGTCAACTGGATGAAGCCAAAGTAAAAAATATAACGGGCGGTGACACCATTTCAGCCCGATTTCTTCGCAAAGAGTTCTTCGACTTTATCCCAACCCATAAACTTTGGGTGTTTGGTAACCATAAGCCACTCATTAACGGCACAGATGAAGGTATTTGGCGCAGGCTATATCTAATAAACTTTGGTGTAACCATCCCAAAAAAGGAAGTCGATCCTAATCTTAAAGACAAATTGTTAAACGAACTACCCGGAATATTTAACTGGGCTCTTGAAGGATGCCGCAAATGGATAGAAAATGGCCAAAAATTGCAAATTCCCGGAGATGTGAAGCGAGATACTCTTGCCTACCGTGGTGAGATGGATATTTTAAGCACGTTTTTAGATGAGAGCTGCAATCAAGATCCATTGTTCACCTGCAGTAATAAAGATTTGAGGAATGCTTATGAAGAATGGTGCAGTAATAGTGGCATGTTTCCTATCAGTCCTCAAAAGTTAAACCCCAAATTAGAACAGCGAGGCTTCGAAAAATACAAGTCGAATGGATGTGTACAATGGAGGGGGCTTGAACCGAAGTAGACCAAGTAGAGGATGTAGACCCTTATCAATAACGTTTTTTTATCGAACGTTAAACCAATCTACCTCCTCTACTCTCTCTACTATTCAACATTTCATCAATATTCCGAATTATGACGAACAGTAACCAAACAACTTGTATCGAATGTGGCAATAACATAGCAACGAAGAGAAATGATGCCAAATACTGCGGTGACCGTTGCCGTATGCGCTACAAAAGGCAACAAAAAAAGATCGTTTTGATAGCGGAGCTATATAATCTTTGCGCTCAAATACCGAACCATGTATTCAAAAATGAGAGAACCGTTAGCTCCGTAATGCTTTTTGATGCAAAGAAGCACAACTATGAAATTCTGGACGTAAACAAGCTCTATTCTTTAAATATTTCTCAAATCGAGGCACTGATCGAGCGAAAAAAGCATGAGATAAAGGTCCATTCGTTGGCAAGTCTCTTTATTAGGAAAAAATGAAGTTGCACCAATACGCGTCTAACCAAAAATCCTTAAAACGTTTAACAAATTGGCAATAATAGCCGATTTCGAGCATAAAAAGCTATCATTTATTAAACATTTCCCCCTTACAAAAGGGTTTTCCAAGCAAAAAGACCTGCAAACATTTAACGTTTGAATAGCCAAAAGCGTCATCCATACATGTTTCCTTTGCTGAAATCTCCAAAACGTCTAACGATTTCCCATTTTTATAATCTAGTCAATTCTACAGCTTTGTAAATTATATAAATGATACTCCTATCAGCGAAATCTTTCCAACTTGTGCTTTCTTTTTTGCCAGTCGGGAAGCACTTTATTTAATAAATCATAGAATTTCTTGCTGTGATCGGGATGTTTTGTATGACAAAGCTCGTGAATGATCACATAATCAATGCAGTAAACAGGATGTTTAACTAATTCTGGGTTTAACAATACTTTTCCTGATGGTGTGTAGCTCCCCCAACGCTTATCCATTCTATATAATTGAAGACTTGGTCGTTTAACATCATACTTTTGCATCAAATCCAGACAAATGTTTAACCGTTCTTTAAACTTTTTCTCCGCTTTGTCTCGATACCAGTCATCTAATTGCTTTTTTATATAATGTTTATCTCCTTTTTTTACAGTTTTTATATAATAATACCCCCCTTTTAGCTTCACAGACTCCTCTGCATCCTTAATTTGTATAACTTTTAAGCGATATTGCTTGCCCAAGTATCGATGTGTTTCGCCACTTATGTAATCTTCATGCTCATCCAGTGGATCAAAGCGGTTGAAATACCTTAATTGTTTAACGATCCATCGTCCACGCTTCCTCACTTTGTTAAATATTTTATCCAAATCGGACTCATTCGGAGCCGTAACCCAAACCGTTTGGTCCGGATATACCGCAATCTCTAACGTTTTTCGATTGGAGTAGCTGAGATTGAACGTTATGGTCTTGGTACCATAGTCAACCGTCTGCATATTATCGAGAGCTATAGGTTTGCTTTGACTTGATGATGGTTTCTGCAATGCGTTCGATGGCATCAAAATCTCGTTTAAGGTCTAATTTTCTAAATACTTCAATCATATAATCCTCGATGGCAATAAACATTTTGTTCTTCACATCGGGATTGGTCTCCCAATCTACAATGGTTAAACCATCAATGATATGATCTAACTCAATTCCTGCTTGGGTATACAATTCTTCTCGTTTGCTCTCATCAACCGGCATGTATACCCCTTCAAAAAATTCTTCCATCCCTGATTTGATGGTATTATAAAAGGAGCGGGCTACCGGACGCTCTTTCAGTTCATTTGGGGTTCCATCCCAAATCCCCTGCTGTACACCTTGCTTAATTTGTTTAACTTTTTCGAGGTATTCTTTTTCGGAAATGCGGTCATGCAAGAATTTCTGTATGGTTTGTTCTATCATATCCGAGAACTTGCGGTACATGGCCGGATCTTCGTCCATGCGCTCTTCAATCACCTTCTTGGTCTTACTGGCTATCTCATCGGCCTTGGAAGCATCAGAGCGCTTGGATTGCCCGTTCTGCTTCTCAAAGAACTCTTCGCTGAAAATATCTACCGGCTCCACAATTTGATCGATTCCCTCCGTACCTACATAAGAGTCTAACATTTTTTGAACCCGGTCCTCGTACTCTCTGTGGTCAATGGCCTCTCCATAGCGAATTCTAACAGAGCGGCGAAGGTTTTCAAAGAATTTCAGGTCTTTTTTATACCGTTTGATGTCTAACTCGTCGATATAGTCAAACAATTTGTCGGCTGAAAAAGCTGCCTGAAGGGTTCGGGCAAAATTGGACAGCTTTTCATAGAAGTCATCTCTTATATCATCGGGACGCAGGAAACGCTCCATCGCCTCGTTGTCATTGGTATCCTCACATTCCTTGAAGACATCCCATAAGGCTATATGCAGCTTGGGTAGGGATTCTACTACTTCTTTCATGGGGGTAATTGTCCCCATTAAATCTTGCTGCTCAAAGCCACTCAAAGCCGAATAGGTATTGATCGCATCGGTTAATGTGCCGAGAATTCCCACATAATCTATCACAAAACCGGCATCTTTACCTTCAAACAATCGGTTCACACGAGCAATAGCTTGTAGAAGGTTATGCTCGTCGAGATAGCGGGCCATATACAACACCGTGTTATTGGGAGCATCGAAACCGGTTAGAAGTTTGTACACTACAATTATGAGTTCCACTTCCCGGCTGTCTGACTTGAAGAGGTTCACAATGTTTTGTTCATACTCTTCTTTGCTGCCAAAACGATCCATCATCTGTTTCCAAAATATCTGCACCTCATCGTTGGGATCATCATAGGTATCGTCATGGCCTTCCCGTGTGTCAGGTGGAGAAATAACGAGTTCGGCATTGATCTGCCCTCGTTCTTTGAAGTAGCGATAATAACGCACAGCTGTTTTACGATCAGGCACTGCCAGTTGCGCTTTGTATTTAGTGCCCTTAATGTTTTTCAGAAAGTGATCGGTGATATCATTACTGATCTCTTCAATTACCAGTTGTGCTGTAAGCAGTTTGTTTAACGTAGAATACCGGCGCTTGTAGTCGGAGACCTGATCTTCCGACATACCCTCCATATCCCGTTCAAATTCTCGGTCCAGCTTCTCTTTCCAGGTGTCCAGCTTTGCTGCCCGGCCTTCATAAATGATCGGTACTACGGCTTTATCTTTCACAGCCTGATCCATCGTATATGAATCAATGATCCCGCCAAACTTGGCTGCTGTACTCTTCTCCTTTTTCAAAAGAGGTGTACCCGTAAAACCGATGTAGCAGGCATTGGGCAGTATCTTTCTCATCTCCGCATGCATCATTCCATACTGGGTGCGGTGTGATTCATCAATCAACACAAAGATATTACGTGACTCATTGATCTGATTCCTCTGATTGAGTGCAGCGTTAAACTTATTAATGATCGTGGAGATGTTTTCAACACCTGGATCTTTGATCAGTTCGGCAAGGTGTTTACCTGTTTTCGCCTGGGTGATATCTTTTCCACAACTTTTGAATGTTTTCTTTAATTGATCATCTAAATCTGTTCTATCTGTAACCAATATGATACGTTGAGAGGAAATATCATCCGCCACAGCCAAATTTTTGGACATAAACACCATAGTAATGGACTTACCACTACCTTGGGTATGCCAAATCACGCCTCCTTTGCGAATTCCTTCTTCATCCGTCTGACGAACCCGATTCATCATACGTTTTACCCCAAAATACTGCTGATACCGGGCAATCTTTCGGGTATTGTTATCAAACACGGTGAAATTTCGAGTCAGTTCAAGTAACCGGTCAGGCCGGCAAAGGCTATACAGGTTTACATCCTGTGTGGTGGGCTCCCGCTTCTTCTCCTTTAACTGTGGGCTTTCATAATAATGGGATTGGAGTCTCTCTATCCATTCTGTAGATTGATCCGGCTTAGCAATCAACTGTTTTACCTTTTCTTCAATATCCTCTTCCTCCCTCCAGAGCGACCAAAACTTCTTACTGGTGTCGGTAGCCGCATAAGAAAGCTCGTTTACGCTGGAAGCGATCAGTAGTTGGGTGAAGTGGAAAAAGCCGGGTACTTCTTCCTTTTTTTGATTGCGCAGATGTTGAGAGATGGCCTCATCGAGAGCGTTCTTCTTATCTCTTCGCTTATTCTCGATAGCCACAAAAGGAATACCATTCACAAACAGGACGATATCGACCCGGCGAACCTTATGCTTTCCCTTGATTTCAAACTCATCCGTTACATGAAAGACATTATTCTCCGGGTGCTTCCAGTCCACATAGTGAAAAGGAAAGCTCTTTTTATCTCCCTTGACGACCTGTTCATAGCTTTTCCCCAGCGTTAGTAAATCATAGATCTTCTCATTGGTGTTTACCAACCCCTCATCCAACTGCTGTTGAAGATCATAAGCGGCTCTGCTGATCGCCGGTTTGGGAAAAGACAGGGTTTCTCCTTTATATTCAATTCTGTTGATTGCAGAGAGCTGTTCTTCCAGGATATCCGTGAGTACAAAGCGGGTCAGCAACCCATCCCGCATCTCCAGTGATTTCTCCGGTGAAATGTAGGTATAGCCCAACTGTTGCAGCAGTCGGAGTGCCGGTAGTTGGGAGTCTTTATCTTCTAAGTAGCTGGAATTACGGTTCATCATTTATTGAACTCAGATTTTTAAACAAATACCCAGTAGATCAAATATGATCTGATCTCTGGCTATTCTTGTAATTTTAAAAAGGTAAATCATCGTCTAATTCCGAATCTTCAAGATCATTGACTGATTCTGATTTACTATACTCCTCCGTATTCTTATCATCTTCTCTATCAACAATAAACTTTGCCCTTTCATATAGCTCATCAAACGTGATTACATCTGGATTTGAAAGCCCCCTTCTGTAAAGCTCAAAAGTCGATCTAGCATCAGCTGAATGATTTAATTGATTTGTATCACCAACTATTAAAATTCCCTTTGGTTGATAAGTGAATATATTTTCAGACGTTAATTGTCCAAAGTCATCTGGTCGTTTTGATCCTTCGGTGTACCATCTGTGACAGTTTGATTGTAATTGCGCAACACCGCCGATTAACTCATCATGAAACAAAAGAGCTCCATTTCTATGTTCTTTGAATTCTCTTTTAGAGTTTCTTTGGAAAAGTGGAGTATCAGGTGTCTTGATTTCTACAAGTACTGTAAACCGAATATTTGCCCCAGTGTTCATTAAAAAATCACCCTTTTGCGAGCCTCTGCCGGTAAATTTTCTGCCACCGTAATCAGGTTGGTCTTCCAGTAAATGCAAGAATTGATAGTTCAATCCATACCCAAATATCCAAGTATTTTTTTCAAAGAATTTTTGCCACCATTGTTCATTCAGTTCAGATTTTCTATCAAGCGCCTGGGAAAAAAGCTTGAGAGAATTGATACGATTTTGTTGTACTCTAGCATTAGCCAATTTGGTAGCAAGGTCCGGTTTTTGATCTAACAGCTCATTCCAAATTTCATCTCCAAAATTTTGTTCGAGTAAGCGTTTAACAAAAACTGCTCTATTGGATTCAACTTTGATTATCTGATCGGCTCGTTCTACAGTCCATTCCTTCTCTCCTCGTGGCACTCCATCTTTGGCAATTTCAAACAGATGAGTAAGAGCTTCATAAAGCTTTTTCATCTGTTTACTTCTTAATTGCAGTTTTACTCCCTCACCGCCTTTTAGGGTATTTAAATTGATTGCTTCAGTATCATCCCATTCATCAGTTACATTCTTTCTTTGGTGTATAATATGGCCTCGCACAAAAACTTCTGTCCCTTTTCTAACAATCTGGGACCTAAATATTTTTCTGGTATTACCTGGATCATCATCCAAAATAATATCATCTTCTACCTCTGCCGAATTACGTGAAGTACTCCTTGTTTTATAAGTTGTCATATTTGCCTCATGATTTATTCACTTTTCACCCTCACTTTCCCCGTCAGCAACTGCTGCATTAATCCCTTCTTCTGCTTTTGATACAACCTTACTTCGTTCTCCATTAAAGTAATCTCCTTATCTATCTCTGTGAACACCGAAGCAATCCTATGTTGCTCTTTAATACTCGGTGGAATGCTTAATTTGATTTGGGAAAAGTTTTTGTACTTGAGGTTTAGTGTATCGCTTACCAGTCCTTGTGAATATCTTCGAAATAGATCAACTATTGGTGGATGCTTAAATAGGTAGGACATAAATAAAGCATCACCCTTTTCCTTTATAGGTGTTACAATAGTATAGGCTGGACTAACTATTCCCTCAATTTCTGAATAGCCAGAAACGCCTTGCCACATTCTCATTGTGTTATAACCAATATCACCTGGCAGTATTCGCTTATAATTACTTTTATCGTCACTTGAGGTATCTCTTCTGTCTAATTCATCCCGATCAATGACCCCATTGTTTGTAGTAATAGCAACCAACTTTAGGTCATCGAACCCTTTATCATTTCTTTCGTTGAATACCTTACCTAACTTCACATCAATCCAATCATCCTCTTTAAACTCTATAAACCGCACCTTACCGGAAAGCAGCCGCTGCATAAGACCTTTCTTATACCGCTTCTTGGCTTTGATAAGCATTTCTGTTTTTGAGATGGCTTCGTCCCAGGTTGATATGACAGCAACTATATCTGCCTGTTCTTTTTTTGGAGGGATTGGATAGTATACCTGCTCCAAATCTCCCTGTCCAATATTCACTCTTACTGCTCCTTGACCTTTCGCAATAATTTGTCTTCTTACAGATTCCGACTGAAAACCATAAGCGCTAAATTCAGGTAACAATTTATCGCTCTTTGGTCTACCTCTGATTACAAAACCACCAAATACAGCTTTTTCATTATCATTATAAAGGGCTGTCATGCCAATCTCATCTCTTATCTCAGAGGTCCTATTGAATAGCACATCACCTTGCTGTAACAAGTTCTTCTCTAATTGTTTTTCAGAAATACTTACTGAACCAATTATATTATCATGATTGATGAAGGTATTACCAAATACATCCATCACATTCACAAATTTTACGCCTTTTCCATAAGCGTCCTTACCTGCATTAATGCCATTTTTGAACTCGAATAGTTTTCCCAATTTCTTGACGTCCCAATCCTTAGGAATCAAGCCTATTTTAGTGTTTTTGCAATCTTTCTTATTCACTGCATTTACATCTTTTTCTGTCATTTAGTCTCCTTGAAAGTCTTGTGGAGTTCAAACATCACATTTACTGTCTGGAACACAACTCGTCGGGTGTCTTCCCAGGTTAGCTGCTCCCTTTCTTTTTCTGCCCGGTGTTCCTGCTTTTGGATTAGGCCGCCAACCGCTTTCCAATATTCAAATAGTGAGCGCAGATATTTTCGTACTTTTTTGCTTTCGCACTTCTCGATGATCACCGTTTCAATACGGTTGTTGGTTTGTGATTTGGGGCCTTCATAATCTTTACCCATCATAAGTTTATATAGGGTATCGGCAAAATCCTGCACCGCTTCCCTGCACAGGTGGCCGATTGTGGTAAACTGCTCTTCCTTGTCAGCTGACCAAAGCAGTTCCTCTGCCTGCTTGATCTTTCTATACGCTTCCGGATAAGTTTTTCTGAAATTTTCGAACTCCATATAGCGGAAAGTTTGACTTTCAATCCGCTCAACAGGTTTACCCTGTTCTTTCATCAACCAATCATAATATTTATAACCAACAGGTGAAATAGTATAGCGTTTATTTCCTCTACTGCTATAGTCCATCTGCAACAACCCTACTGTAGTCAATGAATCCGGATCACCATACGCATACCCCGTAATTTCCCCTTTGGGCATAATTAAGCATGTCCCATCATTTGAATTTGCTTCAATCATCGGGCTTCGGTTTTCACGAGGTACACTTCTTACATTTTCAACCATACGGATGAATAGATCCTGTTGCTCCGGTTCTAATATAATCTGATCAAAATTCATTCTTATTACTCACTAATTATTGAACCTGCTCAAGCTTTTTCAAATACTCTTCCATCTGTTTTCGAATGTAGGCCAACTCTGACTCAAGTTCTTCAATTTCCCCTTGTACTTGGGTGATATCCACCTCAGCCTCTGGCTCAAACGTATCCACGTAGCGGGGAATGTTCAGGTTGTAGTCATTCTCTTTCAGCTCTTCCGGAGTAGCCACATAAGAGTATTTATCGACCGTCTCAAATTGCTCAAAAGTGAAAACGATCTTCTCTATGTCCTCATCTCTCAGTTTGTTTTGACGGGTTCCTTTTTCAAAACCCTTACTGGCATCAATGAAGAGCAACTCTTCCCGTTCTTTCGCTTTGTTGAAGATCAGAATGGCTGCAGGTATACCGGTTCCAAAGAAGAGGTTCTCTGGCAAACCAATCACAGCTTCCAAGAGGTTTTCTTTGATCAGTGCTTCCCGAATACGTCCTTCAGCTCCGCTTCGGAATAACACACCATGCGGGACAATCACACCAACTTTGCCGTTCTTCTCTTTAGCCGTTTCGATCATGTGCTGGATAAAGGCGTAATCAGCCCGACTCTTTGGAGGAATGCCCCTTTTGTAACGGTTATAAGGATCATCTTGAGCTTCCTCTTTTCCCCATTTATCCAAACTAAAGGGAGGATTGGCCACCACCACATCAAATTTCATGAGCTGGTCATTC
>Ga0207421_10002162_pt1 | contig 24644 bp, 25 predicted proteins | sample SodLakKL_010_SED_4_FD_187542 | JGI IMG/M metagenome (GOLD analysis project Ga0207421, IMG submission 187542) | Alkaline sediment microbial communities from Lake Tanatar, Kulunda Steppe, Russia - 8KL_010_SED (SPAdes) (version 2) | ecosystem: Environmental > Aquatic > Non-marine Saline and... | reverse complement strand
TCATGGTGGGGTCACCGCCGGGGGAGAGCGGTCGGCCTCACCGAGCCCGGATGACCCAACCTGGAGGTACGGACATGGACATCGACCCCGTCCTCATCGCCGTGGCTGGCGGCATCGGCGTCATCGCCGCGGGGCTTGCGGCGGTGTGGCTGCGCCAGCGCGACCGACTGCTCTCGCTGCCGGTACTGCCCGTCGAGCAGGCGCAGGGTCACGAGGGCGACGCCGTCGTCGTGGGGCGCGCCACGGGTGATGAGATCACCTCACCATGGACCGAGCGCAGCGGCGTGTTCTTCGCCGCCAAGGAGATCGTCGAGGAGCGCCGCAACCGCGGGCGCTCGGGACCGAACGGCTCGGGCACGAGCCGGCGACGGCAGCGGCGTGACCTCGGCGAGGCCGGACTGCCGCTCAGCCTCGCCGGAAACGGCGCCGACACGCTCGTCTCCGTCGAACCCGACGGCGGATGCGACGTCGAGCACCTGCCGAAGCTGCGGACCTCCAGCGACGCCAGCGGCCTGCAGCTCTCGGTGGGCCCGGTACGCCTCGGTGGCGGCGAGCGCGCCTGGCTCGAGGAGCACGCGGCCTTTCCCGGCGACACCCTCTACGTCGCCGGGACGGTGACCCAGCGCTCCGGTGGGCCGGTCGTCACCGGCAACGTGGCGCTCGCTGCGGAGGATCCGGCCGCGCAGGCCCAGGTGCTGCTCGCGCGTGGCGGCATCGCCGCAGCCGTCGCTGTCGCCGCGCTCGGATTCGCGGCGTTCGCCCTGCTGGCCTGAGCAGCCGATCGCGCGAGGTCGAGGACCCTCGGCGGCGCCGTCACCGTGTGGCAGCTCGCCGGATCCGTGCAGGTCGCAGCGTTCGCCCAAGGCGAAGCTCGGCCCCGCTCAACGTCCCCGATAAGATATCTTATGTAAAGTAAAGGAGCGGTGCCGCGACCCGTGGTCGATTTCAGCCTCGCGGTGCGGTCGACGTCCCCACTCTCCCGCCGCCAGGCTCCGGCGGGGACCCTCTCGCCGCCGTTGGCGCCCCGGCCTAGGCGCCGAAGCCCTCCGGCAGGTCGGTCGAGACGAGCGAGGCGTGCCAGCGGGCCTCGATCCAGCGACCGTCGACCTGCTTCCACACGACCGTGACGATGCAGTTGAACCGCCCGGTCAGCCCAGCGACGGTGAGCAACTGGACGAACTCGACGACGCTCATGCCGGTCTCGCCCCAGTCCACGGCGTCGTAGGACGCGATGAGCGTGTCGGTCTCGGCCTCCATCGCCGAGAGCTGGGCGAAGAGCTGGACGAACCAGCTCTCCCACTCCTGCCGGGAGCGGATGACCTCGCTGCCGCCGTTCGGGTCGATGTCGACGATCCCGAAGTCGTCGTCGCAGCGGGCCGAGAGCGTCGTGAGGTCGTGCTCGCGCACCGACGCGAAGAGCTCGGCGGTCTCCGTGGCGAACGGCTCGTCGAGGACGGCAAGCTCGTCGAGGCTGAGGAGATCGACGCCGGTCTGGGCGTCCTCCGTCCTTCCCGACTCGGTGGATGGGGTCATCGTGGCAGGCCTCCGCATCGGCGTCGTCGTTGATGCGAGCCTGCCCACCCCGGTCCGGGCTATGCGCGCGTTAGTCCTCGATGGGGCCGAAGCGCGCGGCGACGTTCGAGAGCGTCTGCTCGATCGACGCGGTGTTGCGCTCGGGGATCTTCGCGAGCTCGAGCGCCGGTGGGGCCTTGGCCGCACCCCAGTCGAACGTCTCGGTGACCCGCGTGCCGCCCTCGACGGGCTGGAGCTCCCAGCGCCAGATGTGCCCGCCGAAGTGCCGCCAGGCGATGCGCCGGCCCTCCTCGAACTCGACGACCTCGTTGGTGATGCGGTACGGCAGCCCCATGCGCATCCGCATCCCGAAGCGCGCGCCGAGGCACAGCCGCTCGTCGTCGGGTGCGAGACCGCCCTTGACCGTGCCGGAGCCGTCGAGCGCGGCATGTCCGCTGGGGTGCGCGAGCAGCTCGAAGATCTCCTCGGGCTGGGCTGCGACCGTCACGCTCCGGCTGACGTTCCTGGTTGACATAAGATGCTCCTCGAGTTGTCGTCGACGGTGGCCGCTGCGTACGCTCCCACCAGCCGCCTGGGTGCTGAGCCGCGCAGAGCCTTCCCCACGTGGCGCCCGCCCATCGCGTGATCGCACCGATGCCTCGATGCTGCGCCGACGGGGCGCCTTGAGCCCGCGCCCTGCGCGCCTGTCCCCCGGAGGACCCACGATGACCGCAGCCCGGACCAAGCCCTCCCGCTACCCCCTCGAGGGTCGCCGCGTCCTCGTCACCGGCGCCTCCTCGGGCATCGGCGAGGCCGCAGCGCGCGCGATCAGCGCCGCCGGCGCCGACGTGGCGATCCTCGCCCGTCGACGGGACCGGCTCGATGGCCTCGCCCGGGAGATCCAGGCCGTGGCCGTGCCGGCGGACCTACGCGACGAGCAGGCGGCGAGCAACGCCGTCGAGGAGGCGGTCCACCAGCTTGGCGGCCTCGACGGGGTCGTGAACAACGCGGGGCTCATGCGCACCGCGCCGATCGGCGACGCCGACGTCGAGGACTGGCGGGCGATGTTCGACCTCAACGTCATCGCGCTGCTCGTCGTCTCGCAGGCCGCGCTGCCGCATCTGCGCGCCGCCGGACGTGGCGACATCGTCAACATCAGCTCCCTGTCGGGCCGACGGGTGCCCAGCGCTGCCGCCTCGGTCTACGCCGCGTCGAAGTTCGCGGTGCACGCCGTGAGCGAGGGTCTGCGCCGCGAGGCGCTCGCCGACGGGGTGCGCGTGACCGTCCTCGCCCCCGGCTTCGTGCGCACCGACCTCTTCGAGGGCATGCACGGCGAGGCGGCCGACCGGCTGCGCGAGCGCGCCGAGGCCGTCGGGCTCAGCCCCGAGGAGGTCGCTCAAGAGGTCGTCCACGCGATGGGCCTGCCGCCGCACGTCCACCTCCGCGAGGTCGCCCTCTCCGGGCTCGGCCAGGAGACCTGAGGCCCGCGGCCGCCGGCTCCGGTCGACCCCGGCTGCGGCCTCGTCGCCACGGTAGGGTTGCGCCCCCATGGGCTACCTCGAGATCGCGATCATCTTCGTCGGCGCGATCGGTGCGGCGCTCGTCCTCGGCACCGGCGCGGCACTCGTGCGCTACCGACGGACCGGCGCGTTCCCCAACCAGCCGACCGATGCCAGCCCCGAGGCGGTGCGCGGAGCCCTGCGCGGCTCGGTGCTCAAGCTCGTCATCGGCGTCGCGCTCGTCGCCGCGGGTCTGCGCATGCTCGCGGGCGTCGGCGCCTTCGGCTGAGCCCGCCCCGCCGCCGGCGCGGGCGCTTCGTGCGCGAGTGGCGGTTCGCGTCGCCGTCAGCGCAGTGGTCCGCCACTCGGCGCGCGGCGAGTCGGCGCTTCGTGCGCGAGAGGCGGTTCGCGTCGTTGTCAACGCAGGAATCCGCCACCCGGCGGCGGCGTGGCGCCGGGTCTAGCTGCGCAGGAGACGCTCGATCGCCTCGGTGGCCTCGGTGACGAGCGCGTCGACCTCGGCGGGGTCGTCGGCCTCGGCGGCCGCTCCGCGCACGCAGTGGCGGATGTGCTCGTCGAGCAGGCCCATGCCCACTCCCCGCAGCGCCTTCGTCACCGCCGAGACCTGCGTGAGCACGTCGATGCAGTAGACGTCCTCGTCGATCATGCGCTGCAGCCCCCGGACCTGGCCCTCGATGCGGCGCAGCCGGGTGAGGTACTCGTCCTTCGACATCGTGTAGCCGCGCATCCTCGCTCCGCTCGCCTGCCTCGATCGGCGTTGACACCGCTGACAATATACCCCACCCTGGTATGGTGTCGAGACGACGACGCATCCGAGGCGTACGCTCGATCACAAGCGCCGTGGCGCCGCGACCGTCCACGGCCTGGGAGGGTTCCCATGTCCAGCACCGATGAGGCGTCCCGCAACCTCGACGTCCCCGTCGAGGGAATGACCTGCGGCTCCTGCGCCGCCCGGGTCCAGCGCATCCTCGAGCGCCAGGAGGGTGTCGCCCACGCCGACGTCAACTACGCAACCGGGCTCGCGCGCATCGAGCTCGGCGAGTCCGCCGACCTCGAGGGCCTCGCCGGCGCGGTCGACAAGATCGGCTACACCCTCGCGCTGCCCGAGGACGACGACGGTCGGTCCTCGGCGATCGCCGGCGCGGGAGGCTCGGGCACGACCTCACCGCCCGACGTCGAGGCGGCCCACGCCGCGGCGTGGCGGCGTCGCACGCTCGTCGGCCTGCCGCTGACGGTCGTCGTCGTCATCATCTCGATGGGCTTCATGGAGGCCCTCGAGACGAGCGCGCCGCTGCGCTGGACGGTGTTCGCCCTCACCGTGCCGGTGCAGTTCTGGGTGGGCTGGCCGTTCCTCGCCGAGGCGGCCAAGCGCGCCCGGCACGCCACGACGAACATGGACACCCTCATCGCCATCGGCACGCTCACGGCGTTCGTCTTCTCGACCGTGGAGCTGCTGCGTGGCGGCGGCGAGCTCTACTTCGAGGTCGCCGCGGGCATCGTCGCCTTCCTCGCGCTCGGGCGCTGGCTCGAGGCGCGCGCGAAGTCGCGGGCGGGCTCGGCGCTGCGGGCGCTCGCCGAGCTCGGCGCGAAGGAGGCGCGGGTCCTGCGTGACGGCGAGGAGGTCCTCGTGCCCGTCGAGGAGCTCGGCGTCGGCGACCTCATGCGGGTGCGCCCCGGCGAGAAGGTCCCCACCGACGGCGAGGTCGTCGATGGCGCGAGCGCGGTCGACGAGTCGATGCTCACCGGGGAGTCGGTCCCCGTCGACAAGGCCGTCGGCGACACCGTCGCCGGTGCGACGGTCAACAGCTCCGGCGCGCTCACCGTGCGCGCGACCGCGGTGGGCGCCGACACCGCCCTGGCGCAGATCACCCAGCTCGTCGTCGACGCGCAGTCGGGCAAGGCCCCGGTGCAGCGCCTCGCCGACCGGGTCTCCTCGGTCTTCGTGCCGATCGTCATCGTCGTCGCCCTGGGCACCTGGGCGTCGTGGTACCTCATCGCCGGTGATGGGCTCTCCGGCCTGCTCGCCGCCGTCGCCGTGCTCATCATCGCCTGCCCCTGCGCGCTCGGGCTCGCCACGCCCACGGCGATCATGGTCGGCACCGGCCGCGGCGCGGATCTCGGCATCCTCATCAAGTCCGTCGAGGTGCTCGAGCGCACCCGTGAGGTCACCACGGTCGTCTTCGACAAGACCGGCACGCTCACCACCGGCGACATGGCCCTCGCGAGCGTGACCGCCGACGAAGGCGACGACGCCGACGAGGCCCTCGCCGTGGCCGCGGCGGTCGAGGCCGACAGCGAGCACCCCATCGGCGAGGCGATCGTCGCCGCCGCCCGCGAGCGGGGGCTCTCCCAGCCCGTCGTCACCGCCTTCGAGGCCGTCGCCGGCCGCGGGGTCCGTGGCGAGGTCGACGGTCTCGGCAGCGTCTGGGTGGGGCGTCGCAGCCTCCTCGCCGAGGCCGGGCTCACCCTGCCCGAGACCCTCGACGAGGCGATGGGCTCGGCGGAGGCCGCCGGCGCCACCGCCGTGCTCGTCGGCTGGGATGGTCGGGCCCGCGGGGTGCTCGCCGTCGCCGACACCCTCAAGGACGGCGCGGCCGACGTCGTCGCCGAGCTCTCGGCGATGGGCCTGTCGGTGGCGATGCTCACCGGCGACAACGACCGGACCGCGCGGGCGATCGCCTCGCAGGTCGGCATCGACCGCGTGCTGTCCGAGGTCCTGCCCGCCGAGAAGGTCTCCGAGGTCGAGCGCCTGCAGGCCGACGGCGAGCGCGTCGCGATGGTCGGCGACGGGGTCAACGACGCCCCGGCCCTCGTCACCGCCGATCTGGGCATCGCGATCGGCCAGGGCACCGATGTGGCGATGGAGGCCGCCGACCTCACCCTGCTGCGCGCCGACCTCGCCGGGGTGCCGACGGCGATCAAGCTCTCCCGGCGGACCTACCGCACGATCGTGCAGAACCTCGGCTGGGCCTTCGGCTACAACGTCGCGGCGATCCCGCTCGCGGCGATCGGCCTGCTCAACCCGATGATCGCCGGCGCGGCGATGGCCTTCTCGAGCGTCTCGGTCGTGACGAACTCCCTGCGCCTGCGACGCTTCGCCGCATGAGCCCCGCGGGCGGCCACGCGCCACGGCGATGACCGTGCGCGAGGAGCGTCCGTCGGTGCGCCCCGCCCTCGCGGCGGCGGCGGCCGGAGCCGCCTTCGCCGTCGGCGTCGTCGCGCTGGTCGAGGCGCTCTCGGGCCTCCTGCCGGCCACGCGCGGCACCTTCGCGACGTGGGGCCCGGTCGCCACGGTCGCCGCCATGGCCGGGGCCCTGCTCGCGGGGCTGCCCTCGGCGGTGCTCGTCGAGGTCGGCACGACCCTGCTCGGCCGGCGCACGCCCCGCACGACCGCGGCGGGCTACGGCCTCGCCGCGGTGCTGTGGTCCGTCGTGCTGCTGCTCGTCTGGCGCGCGCGGGTCGACCCCGGCGCGAGCGTGGCCACCCTCGCGTGGGAGCTGGCGGCGATCGCCGCCGGTGCGGTGCTGCTGTGGACCGGGGCCCGCCTCGCCGACCGCCGCCCGCCCGGCGCCGCGGGGGTGCTCGGCTTCGCGGTCCTCGCGCTCGTCGTGCTCGCGGTGGCCACGGCCTTCGCGCTGGCCTGAGCGGGCGGCCACGGCCTTCGCGCTGGTGTGAGCGGGCGGCCACGGCCCGCGCACCGGTGGCGCGCGGCCCCTTGACCCTGCCCCCGGCAGGGCTGAACCGCGGCGCGCGCGGGTAGACCCCCGGGCAGGCGCGCGCGACGCCGACGCCGTCCGCGCCGCCGCCCGCCCGACCGTCTGCCCCGACGACCCCTCTGGAGGTGCGTGTGACCGCGCCTGCACCCGCTGCCGAGCCGGCCCCGTCCCCGCCCCGATCGGCCATCGCGCTGCGTGGGGTCCACAAGGCCTTCGGGGCGATCCGCGCCGTCGACGGACTCGACCTGGAGGTTCCCGAGGGCAGCTGCCTCGGCCTGCTCGGGCCCAACGGCGCGGGCAAGTCGACGACGATGCGCCTGCTCACCGCACAGGCGATCGCCGACGGCGGCGAGCTCGAGGTGCTCGGGTACCGCCTGCCCGAGGAGTCCAAGCAGGCTCGCGCGCGCTGTGGCGTCGTGCCCCAGCAGGACAACCTCGACGTCGAGCTCTCCGCGCGGCAGAACCTCGCGGTCTTCGCCCGCCTCTACCGGGTGCCGGTGCGCGAGCGTCGCGCGGCGATCGACCGCGCCCTGGCGCTCGCCAATCTCAGCGGCCGTGCCGACACCCCCGCCGACGAGCTCTCCGGCGGGATGCGCCGCCGGCTGCTCATCGCCCGAGCGCTCGTGCACCGCCCTCAGCTCGTGCTCATGGACGAGCCCACCGTCGGCCTCGACCCGCAGGTCCGCCAGGAGCTGTGGTCGCTCATCGACGGGCTGCGCAGCGACGGCGTGACCGTGCTCATGTCGACGCACTACATCGAGGAGGCCGAGCGCCTCGCCGACACCGTCGCGGTCATGGCCGCGGGCAAGGTCGTCGCGCACGGTCCACCGGGCGCGCTCGTCGCCGAGCACGCCGGTCGCGAGGCGCTCGAGGTCTACGGCCGGCCCGACCGGCTCAGCGAGGTCGAGGGACTCGTCTCGGCCGCGGGCTTCGTCACACGGCGCACCGGACCGGCGCTCGCGATCCTCGCCGCCGAGGGCCTGCCCGCCGGGCTCGCCGCCGAGCTCGAGCCGAACGGGGTGCGCCGCGTGGCCAACCTCGAGGACGTCTTCGTCGCCCTCACCGGCGAGGAGATCGCCTGATGGCCGTCGACACCGCCTCCGAGCCCCGCTCCGAGACGGGGGACGGGCCGAGCCGCCGGCTGCGCCGCCTCGAGCCCGCGGCGATCGGCGGGGTGCTCTACCGCGAGCTCACCGTCTACACCCGCTACTGGTTCTCGACGACGTTCTCCTCGATCGTCGAGCCGACGATCTACCTCCTCGCGTTCGGCTTCGGGCTCGGGGCGCTGCTCACCGAGGTCGAGGGCTTCGACTACCTCGACTTCATCGGCACGGGCATCGTCGCCACCGCGGTGATGTTCAGCTCGGCGTTCCCGAGCATGTTCGGCACCTTCGTCAAGCGTCGCTTCCAGCGCACCTACGACGCGATCCTCGCCGCGCCGGTCGACACCGAGGAGCTCGTCACCGCCGAGGCGCTCTGGCTCGCGCTGCGCGCCGGCGTCTACGGCACCGCTCCCCTGCTCGTCGCGATGGTCTTCGGCCTCGAGCCCGCCCTCGGCATGCTCCTCGTGCCGTTCATCGGCGCGCTCACCGGCTTCGGCTTCGCCTCCTTCGGGATGTTCATCGCCGGGGTCGCGAAGTCGATCGACAACTTCAACTACGTCATCTCCGCGGGGCTCACCCCGCTCTTCCTCGTCGCCGGGACCTTCTTCCCCGTCGACACCCTGCCGGCGCCGATCGCCGCGGCGTCGGTGCTCAACCCCCTCTACCACTGCGTCGAGCTCGTGCGCGGGGCGACCTTCGGCATCGAGGCCACCGCCGCGGCCGGGCACGTCCTCGCCCTCGTCGCCTTCGGGGCGATCATGTGGCGCCTGGCGATCTGGCGCCTGCGCGCCCGGCTCATCGACTGACGCTCACTCCCCGAGCAGCGCGCGGCGCGGGGCGGTGACGTCGTCGACGAAGGCGTAGGGGTAGCCGGGCACGACCGGCGCGCTCACCTCGTCGAGACGGGCCCGGGCGTCCTCGTCGAGGACGAGGCCGACGGCGCCGAGGTTGTCCTCGAGCTGGCGCACCGTGCGCACCCCGAGGATCGTCGAGGCCACCGCGGGTCGGTCGGTGACCCAGCGCAGGGCGACCTGGCTCATCGTCGCGTCGTGGGCCTCGGCGACCTCGGCGAGGGCGTCGACGACCTGCCAGGTCTGCTCGGTGTTGCGCAGGTCGTACGCCTCGACGCCGCGGTCGGGGTCCTCGCCGAGGCGGGTGGCCCCCGACGGCCGGGCGTCGCGGTGGTACTTGCCGGTGAGCCAGCCGCCGCCGAGCGGGGACCACGGCAGCATCCCCACCCCCGCGTCGACGCAGAGGGGGCCGAGCTCGAGCTCGAGGCCGCGCTCGAGCAGGCTGTACTGCGGCTGCAGGCTCACGATCGGCGCGAGCCCCTCGAAGCGCGCCGTGGTGAGCATGCGCTCGAGCTGCCAGCCGGTGACGTTGCTCACGCCGAGGTAGCGCACCTTGCCGGACGTCACGAGGTCGTCGAGTGCCTCGAGGGTCTCCTCGACCGGGGTGGCGGGATCCCACGCGTGGGTCTGCAGGAGGTCGACGTGGTCGACGCCAAGGCGTCGCAGGCTCGCCTCGACCGCGCGGGTGAGGTAGCGCCGTGAGAGGCCCTCGTCGTTGGGTCCTGGCCGGTCGACCATCGGCAGGCGCACCTTCGTCGCGAGGACGACCTCGTCGCGGGCGCCGCTGCGGGCGAGCCAGCGGCCGATGATCTCCTCGCTCGCGCCGCGGGTGTAGACGTCGGCGGTGTCGACGAAGGTGCCGCCGGCGTCGCGGTAGGCGTCGAGGATCGCGTGACTGTCGGTCTCGTCGCTCTCCGCGCCGAAGGTCATCGTGCCGAGGCAGAGCTCGCTGACGTAGAGGCCGGTGGGGCCGAGCGGTCGGTGCTGCATGCTCGCTCCTTCGCGTCGTGCAGGTCGTCCGGCCCGCCTACCCTAACGGAGGCCGCGCGGCCACCGAGGGTCTACCGTGGAGGGCTCCGCGCGGTGGCCCGCACCGCCCCGCGCGGCCGCCCCGGCGCCGACGACGAGGAGCCTTCCAGCCATGGTCCATGAGACGATCTCCGTGCCCGAGATCCACTGCGGTCACTGCAAGAGCGCCATCGAGGGCGCGCTCGCACCCCTCGACGGGGTGAGCGCGGCGACGGTCGACATCGAGGCGCGTGCGGTCACCGTCGACTACGACCCCGACGCCGTGGGCCGCGAGGCGCTCGTGGCCGCCATCGAGGACCAGGGCTACGACGTCCCGTAGGCCTCCGGGGGCGGCAGCGTCCGGCGGTAGCGCACCTCGTCGATCTCGACGTCGAAGACCTCGTCGCGGCGGGTGCCGCCGTCGGCCCCCCAGCCCTGCTGCTCGTAGAACGAACGCGAGCGCGCATTGCCGGGATGGACCCACACGACCGCCTCGGCGAAGCCCTGCGCGGCGAGGTGCTCCTGCGCGGCGGCCAGCAGCGCCCGGCCCGCACCCGAGCCCCAGGCCTCAGGGGCGACGTTGAGGGTGTAGACCTCGCCGACGTCGGCGGCCTCGTCGCCACCGGCGGGACCCGCCACGGCGAAGCCGACGACCTCGCCGTCGATCTCGGCGACGAGCCGTACCGTGCGCGCGTCGCGCGGCGGCACCGACAGCGTCTCCCGCCAGCGCTCGGCACGGTGACCCGCGTCGAGGCCGTCGAGGTAGGCCTGTGGCATGAGGCCGGGGTAGGCGGCCCGCCACGCGGTGACGTGGACGGTCCCGAGGGCGTCGGCGTCGTCGGGCTCGGCGCGGCGGACCGCGGGGGCGCGCATCGCGGCTCCTCGGGCTAGACGTCGACCTTCGGCAGGCGCTCGAGGGCCGCGTCGATGCGCTCCTGGGGGTAGGGGCGGTCGATGAGGTCCTCGGAGAGGTAGCGGTCGTAGGCGGCCATGTCGAAGTGACCGTGACCGCACAGCGCGGTGAGGATGACCTTCTCCTCGCCGGTCTCCGCGCAGCGGCGGGCCTCGTCGACGCACTCGGCGAGCGCGTGGGTCGGCTCCGGGGCCGGCACGATCCCCTCGTTGCGGGCGAACTGCACGCCGGCGGCGAAGCAGTCGCGCTGCTCGCGCGCGCGGGCCTCGATGAGCCCGAGATCGTAGATGTGGCTGAGCAGCGGCGACATCGCGTGGTAGCGCAGCCCGCCGGCGTGGATGGGGTCGGGGACGAAGTCGTGCCCGAGGGTGTGCATCTTCATGAGGGGGGTCATCCCCGCGGTGTCACCGTAGTCGTAGGCGTAGGTCCCACGGGTCAGCGACGGGCATGACGAGGGCTCGACGGCGCGGATCTCCGGTGCGCCGCGGCCGGCGAGCTTGTCGCCGAGGAACGGGAAGGCGAGCCCGGCGAAGTTCGAGCCCCCGCCGGTGCAGCCGACGATGAGGTCGGGGCTCTCGCCGGCGAGCTCCATCTGCTTGCGGGCCTCGAGGCCGATGACCGTCTGGTGCAGCAGGACGTGGTTGAGGACGCTGCCGAGCGCGTAGCGGGTCTCGGGGTCGGCGGCGGCGATCTCGACGGCCTCGGAGATCGCGATGCCGAGGCTGCCGGGGCTGTCGGGGTCGGCCTCGAGGATCGCCCGCCCGGCCTCGGTCAGCGGCGAGGGGCTCGGGTGCACCGTCGCGCCGAAGGTCTCGATCATCGAGCGGCGGTACGGCTTCTGCTCGTAGCTCGCGCGCACCTGCCAGACCTCGCAGGACAGCTCGAACAGCGAGCAGGCGAAGGCCAGGGCGCTACCCCACTGCCCCGCCCCGGTCTCGGTGGTGAGCCGGCGCACGCCCTCGATGGCGTTGTAGTAGGCCTGCGGCACGCTCGTGTTCGGCTTGTGGCTGCCCGCGGGGCTCACGCCCTCGTACTTGTAGTAGATGTGCGCCGGCGTGCCGAGGGCCTTCTCGAGGCGGTGGGCGCGGTACAGCGGCGAGGGCCGCCACAGCCGGTAGACCTCGCGCACCGGCTCGGGGATCTCGATGTCCCGCTCGGTGGCGACCTCCTGGGCGATGAGCCCGCCGGGGAACAGCGGCGCGAGGTCCTCGGGTCCGACCGGCTCGTGCGTCCCGGGGTGCAGCACCGGCGGCGGGGGCTCGGGCAGATCGGCGACGATGTTGTACCAGTGCGTCGGCAGGTCCGACTCGTCGAGAAGGTACTTCGTCTGCTGGCCCATGTGCGCTGCCTCCCTCGTGTCGTGGCGCGACCATAGCGCGCCGCGGGAGGTCACGGGAAAGCCCGGGCAACCGTCCCGGGGTGTGCGGTAGGGTGCCGAAACGACGAGATGAGGAGTGTCCGATGAGCCGACCCCGTGTCCTGTCGATCGTTCTTGCCGGCGGCGAGGGCAAGCGTCTCGCGCCGCTCACCCGCGACCGCGCGAAGCCCGCGGTGCCCTTCGGTGGGATGTACCGGCTCGTGGACTTCGTCCTGTCGAACCTCGTCAACGCCGGCTTCCTCAAGATCGTCGTCCTCACCCAGTACAAGTCGCACTCGCTCGACCGGCACATCGCCCAGACCTGGCGCATGTCGGCGCTGCTCGGCAACTACGTCGCGCCGGTGCCCGCGCAGATGCGCCAGGGCAAGCGCTGGTTCGCCGGCTCGGCCGACGCGATCTTCCAGAACTTCAACCTCCTCAACGACGAGCGTCCCGACTACGTCATCGTCTTCGGCGCCGACCACATCTACCGCATGGACCCTGCGCAGATGCTCGAGGCGCACATCGCGTCGGGCGCCGGGGTCACCGTCGCGGGCATCCGCGCGCCGATCGAGCAGGCCGACCAGTTCGGCGTCATCGAACCCGGTGAGGGTGACCAGATCCGGGCGTTCCGCGAGAAGCCCAGCGACCCCGTTGGCCTGCCCGACGCGCCCCACCAGGTCTTCGCCTCGATGGGCAACTACGTCTTCACCACCGAGACGCTCGTGCAGGCGCTCGTCGCCGACTCCGACGACGACGACTCCAACCACGACCTCGGCGGCGACATCATCCCGATGCTCGTCAACAGCGGCCAGGCCAACGTCTACGACTTCACCCGCAACGAGGTGCCGGGCGCGACCGACCGGGACCGGGCGTACTGGCGCGACGTCGGCACCCTCGACGCCTACTACGACGCGCACATGGACCTCATCAGCGTCCACCCGGTCTTCAACCTCTACAACGACCGCTGGCCGATCTACACCTGGAACCCGCCGGCGCCCCCGGCGAAGTTCGTCTTCGACGAGGACGACCGTCGCGGCCAGGCGATCGACTCGATGGTCTCCGGCGGGGTCGTGATCTCCGGGGGGACGGTGCGCCGCTCGGTGCTCTCCCCCGGCGTGCGCGTCCACTCCTACGCCGACGTCGCCGACAGCGTCCTCATGAACGGCGTCGAGGTCAACCGCCACGCCGTCGTCCGCAACGCCATCGTCGACAAGAACGTCGTCATCCCCGCCGGGGCCCGCATCGGCCTCGACCCCGAGGCCGACGCCGCGCACTTCGTCGTCTCCGACGAGGGCCGCGTCGTCATCGGCAAGGGCGACGACGTGCCCGTGGAGCCCACCGAAGGAGGCCAGGCATGACCGCCGCGCCGCTGCGCGCCGCCCTGCTCACCCGCGAGTACCCCCCCGAGGTGTACGGGGGCGCCGGCGTGCACGTCGAGCACCTCGCTGCCGCGCTCGCGCGCCACGTCGAGGTCGGGGTGCACTGCTTCGGCGCCGAGCGCGACGATCCGCTCGTCGCCGGCACCTACGGCTCCTGGGACGCCCTCGACGGCGGAGGTCCGCACATGGCGGCGCTGCGCCACCTCTCCACCGACCTCGCGATCGCCGCGGGCGTCGAGGGCGCCGACGTCGTGCACAGCCACACCTGGTACGCCAACCTCGCCGGGCACCTCGCGGCCCTGCTCTACGACATCCCCCATGTGGTGACCACCCACAGCCTCGAGCCGCTGCGCCCGTGGAAGTCCGAGCAGCTCGGGGGCGGCTACGCCGTCTCCTCCTGGGCGGAGCGCACTGGCGTCGAGGGCGCCGACGCGGTGATCGCCGTCTCCGCGGAGATGCGCCGCGACGTGCTCGCGAGCTACCCCTCGGTCGACCCCGACAAGGTCGTCGTCATCCACAACGGCATCGACCCCGAGGCCTACCAGCCCGACTGGGGCACCGACGTCCTCGAGCGCTACGGCATCGACCCTGCGCGCCCGTCGGTGATGTTCGTCGGCCGGATCACGCGGCAGAAGGGCGTGACCCACCTCCTCGACGCCGCCGCCCACCTCGACGCCGACGCCCAGCTCATCCTCTGCGCGGGCGCGCCGGACACCGTGGACCTCGGCGCGGAGGTCGCCTCGGCGGTCGCCGCGCTGCGCGAGGACCGCGACGGGGTCTTCTGGATCGACGAGATGCTGCCGCGCCCCGACATCGTCCAGTTGCTCACCCACGCGACGGTGTTCGCCTGCCCGTCGATCTACGAGCCGTTCGGCCTCGTCAACGTCGAGGCGATGGCGTGCGAGACCCCGGTCGTGGCCTCGGCCGTCGGCGGCATCCCCGAGGTCGTCGTCGAGGGTGGCACCGGCCATCTCGTCGCCTTCGAGAAGGGTGAGGACGTCTTCGGCTCCCCCGCCGATCCCGACCGCTTCGCCCGGGAGTTCGCCGAGGCCCTCAACCGCGTCGTCGGCGACGCCGACCGGGCCCGGCAGATGGGGCTCGCGAGCCGCGAGCGCGTCCTCGAGCACTTCAGCTGGCAGGCCATCGCCGAGCAGACCGCCGACCTCTACCGCCGACTGCGCAGCTGAGCTGGCCCATGCCCGGTGCCGCGCTCGTCGTGCTCCTCGCGCTGCTCGCCACGGCAGCCGTGGGCCCGACCGCACGCGCCGAGGAGGACGAGACCGTCGTGGGGCCGGAGGCCACGCAGCTGTCCATCGAGCGCCGCGTCGAGGGCGAGGCGCCCGCCGGAGCCCGCTTCGTCGTCGCGCTCGCCTGTGAGGGGCTCGACCGCGTCGAGCTCGACGTCGCCGCTGGTGAGGTCCGCAGCCTGCCGGTGCCGCAGGGGCAGGCCTGCGAGCTCACCGAGGTCGACGACGGCGGGGCTGCCTCGGTGACGATCGCCGTGGGCGAGGTGACGCGAACGCAGGAGCGGACGCTGGCCTTCTCCACCGGCGATGAGGCCGAGCTCACCGTCACCGTCACGAGCCGCTTCGCCTCGGCCGCGGCCGAGGACGGCAGCGACGCCGGTGCGGGCGGCGCCACCGGGCCGGGCTCGAGCCCACGCCAAGGCGAGGAGGACACCGAGGTCCTCGACGGGACCATCACCACGCCCTCGCGGGTCGACGCCGGTGGCGGGGCGCTCGGGTCGGCTCCGTCGGCCGCGGCGCTCGCGGCGGTACTGCTCGTCGTCGCGAGCCTCGCGGCGCTCGCCGTGGCCGCCCGCCGAGGGCGCGGCCGGGCCTAGCGCGGCCCCTGCTCACTCCTCCTGCTGGGCCACGACCTCCCGGGCGATGTGCTCGGGCGTCTCGCCGTAGCCGGCCGGGGCCATCTCGACGCGTGCGGCGCCACTCGTGAGCGCCCGCAGCTCGGGCACGAGGTTCGCGGTCTCGGACTCCGGCACGACGGCGGTGACGACGCTGCGGCCCTGCCCACCCGACTCGGTGCCGACGATGCGTCCGCGGCGGGCGGAGAGGTCGCCCATCGCGTCGCCGACCTGGGCCTCCGGGACGGTGACCTTGACCTCGGCCATCGGCTCGAGCAGGACGATGCCGGCGTCCTGCGCCGCCGCCCGGAAGCCGAGCGAGCCGGCGGTCTGGAAGGCGACGTCGGAGGAGTCGACCGAGTGGTGCTTGCCGTCGACGAGGCGGACCTTGACGTCGACGACGGGGTAGCCGCCGAGCACGCCCCTGCCCATCGCCTCGTCGACGCCCTTCTCGACCGAGGGGATGAACTGGCGCGGGATCACCCCGCCGACGATCTCGTCGGAGAACTCCGTGCCCTCCCCGCGCGGACGAGGTGAGACGATGAGCTCGGCGATGCCGTACTGGCCGTGCCCGCCCGACTGCTTCACGTGGCGACCGAGGCCGCGACCCTCCCCGCGCACGGTCTCGCGGTAGGCGATCGGCACCGGGGCGGTCTCGACGTCGACGCCGAAGGTCCGCTTGATCTTCGCGGCGACGACCGCGACGTGCTCGGGACCGTAGGAGGAGAGCACGAGCTGGCGGCCGCTGTCGTCGCGGCTGATCTCGAGCGACGGGTCCTCCTCGGCGACGCGCGCGAGCGCGCCGGGCAGCTTGTCGTCCTCCGAGCCGCCCGCGGCGCGGACGACGACGCGGTAGTGCCCGCGCGGCGGCCGCGGGACCTCGAGGCTCACCGGGGCGCCGGAGGCGTAGAGCACGTCGCCGGTGACGACGTCCTCGAGCTTCGTGCAGCCGACGACGTCGCCGACGGCGGCCCGCTCGATCGAGGACTGCTCGCGGCCGGTCAGCCCCACGAGGCCTCGCAGGCGGGCGGTCTGCCCGGTGCGGTCGACGACGAGCTGGCCGTCGGGGGTGAGCTCGCCGGCGAGCACCCGCAGGACGCTGATGCGGCCCACGTAGGGGTCGGCGATCGTCTTCGCGACGTAGGCCGCTGGCGGCCCCTCGATCACCCGCGCGGCGTCGAGGTCGCCCGCCGGCCGCTCGACGGGGCTCGGCACGAGGTCGACGAGGGCGTCGGCGAGCATCTTCAGGCCCCGGCCCTCCTCGGCGGAGGCGCACATCACCGGGCAGAAGCTCCCGCTGGCGACGCCGCTGGCGAGCAGCGCCGAGAGCTCCTCGTAGGTCGGGGTCTCCCCGTCGAGGTAGCGCATGAGCAGCTCGTCGTCGTTCTCGACGATCGCCTCGACGAGCCACTCGCGGTTGCGCTCGGCCTGCTCGACGTACTCCTCGGGGATCTCGCCCTCGTAGCGCTGGCCGTCGACCCGTCGGACCGCGCGCCGTGACAGCAGGTCGATGACCCCGCCGAAGTCCTCGCCGATGCCGAGCGGCATGTGGATCGGCGCGATGGCCTTGCCGACCTGCTCCCGCAGCGCGTCGACGTGGGCCTGGAAGCGCGCCTGGGCCTTGTCGAGCTGGTTGAAGACCGCGAGGCGCGGCAGGCCCGCCTCGCCGGTGGCCTCCCACAGCTCGTCGTGCTGGGGTCCGAGACCCACCGAGGCGTCGATGACGAAGAGCGCGGCGTCGGCGGCCGGCATCGCGCCGAAGGCGTCGCCGATGGCCTCGGCGCCCCCGGGGCTGTCGAGCAGCGCGAGGCGCTGGTCGCGCCAGGTCAGCGTCGCGGTGGCCAGGCCGAGGGACCGCTCGCGCGCCCGCTCCTCGTCGTCGGTGTCGAAGATCCCCCCGCGGGGGATGTCGACGCCGGCGCGGGCGAGCAGTGCCTCGGCGAGTGCCGTCTTGCCCGCACCTCCCTGGCCGACGAGTAGGACGCTGCGGGTCGCCTCAGCCGAGTTGCTCACTGCCGTGCCTCCTTGGTCCTCCGTGGACGCTGGGTGTCACGCCTCCGGCAGGCTAGACGGGCGCCGCGAGGCGCGCAGGCCCGATGGTCCCGGCCGCGTCGCCGCCCGCCTGTCCGATGGGCGCGCTCTCGGGTCACGCCACGCGCGACCCTCCGGTCGGATCCATCTCGTGCCCGCTCATCGCCCGCTCTCCTCCGACTCAGCGGCGGTGATCGCCGCCCACGCCGCCTCGACGTGGCGCCGCTCGGTCTGCGTCGCGCCCACACCCAAGCGCAGGACGAGCCGCCCGTCCAGCCTCGTCGTCGTGAGGTAGAGCTCGCCGCTGTCGTTGAGCCGTTCGGCGAGGCCGGCGTTGCGCTCGTCGCCGTCGACGTGGCGGAAGCAGACGAGGTTCGCGCGCACCGGCGCGACGACCTCGAAGGCGGGGTGGGCGCGGACCTGCTCGGCGAACCAGGCGGCGTGGGCGACGTGGCCGCGCACGTAGGCGGCGAGGCCCTCGGCGCCGTACCAGCGCAGGACCATCCACAGCTTGAGGGCGCGGAAGCGCCGCCCGAGCGGGATCTGCCAGTCGCGGTAGTCGATCGCCCCGCCCTGCTCCGACGCGGCGCTGCGCAGGTAGGCCGGCAGGACGCTGAGCGCCTCGACGAGCGGGGCGCGGTCGGCGACGTAGAAGGCGTCGCAGTCGAAGTTCGTGAGCAGCCACTTGTGGGGGTTCGTGCAGTAGCTGTCGGCGTGCTCGAGGCCCTCACCGACCCAGCGCAGCTCCGGGGCCACCGCCGCGCAACCGAGCATCGCCGCGTCGACGTGGAGCCACGCGCCGGCGGCGTGGGCCACCTCGGCGATCTCCGCGACGGGGTCGACGGCCAGTGAGGAGGTCGAGCCGACCGTCGCGACGACGAGGCAGGGGGTCGCGCCGTCGGCGAGGTCGGCGCCGATGGCCTCGGCGAGCGCATCGGGGCGCAGGGCGTGCTCGTCGTCGACGTCGACGAGCCGCAGGCTTGCGGTGCCGTGCCCGGCGATGCGCACGGCCTTCTCGAGGGAGCTGTGCACCTGCGTCGAGGCGTAGACGGTGAGGGGCCGGTCGACGCCCGCGCTCGTGGCGGCCCCACCGGTGACCCGGTGGCGGGCGGCGAGCAGCGCGCAGAGCGTCGCGCTCGACGCGGAGTCCTGGATCACCCCTCCCCCGGCCCCGTCGGAGCGGAAGGTCGCGGGCAGGTCGAGCAGCTCGGCGAGCCAGTCGAGGACGAGGGTCTCGAGCTCGGTGGCCGCCGGACTCGTCTCCCACAGCATCCCCTGCACCCCGAGCCCGGCGGAGAGCAGCTCGCCGAGGATCGACGGGCCGGAGCTGTTGGCGGGGAAGTAGGCGAAGAACGACGGGTGCTGCCAGTGCGTGAGGCCCGGCACGATCGTCGCGTCGAGGTCGTCGAGCACCGCGGCGAACGGCTCCCCGCGCCGCGGCGGCGAGGACGGCAGCGCGGCGCGGACCTCCCCCGGGGCGACCTGGCTGCGCACCGGCCGCTGCTCGAGCGTGGCGAGGTAGTCGGCGATCCAGTCGACGACCTCGTGGCCGTGGCGGCGCAGCTCCTCGGAGGTCATGTGGCGCGGGGCGTCAGGCTCCTTCATGCCGGCGTTGTACCGCACCGGGGCCGCCGCGCGCCTATCGGCTGGTCCGCGCGGCGGCGACCAGGCGTTCGCGCCAGGCGCCCGCGCTCTCCTCGCCGCGCCGGGCGGTGTGCGCGGCGACCTCCAGCAGCCGCAGCCGCCCCAGGGCGGCCTCGACGGGCGCGTCGGCGGCACCGAGCCCCGTGGCGGCGCGCAGGGCGGTGCGCAGCGGCGCGGCGCGCCCCGGGCCGTCGAGCGCGGCGACGACCTGCCACCACGCGGCGTCGAAGCGCGGGTCGGCCCAGCGGGCGAACTCGACGTCGATGAGCGCGACGGGTGTGCCGTCAGCGTCCACGACGGTGTTGCGCGGTGAGCAGTCCCCGTGGGCGAGGACGGCGGGACGGGCCTCGCGGCGGGTGAGCGCGGCGTCGGCGTCAAGGGCGTCGGCGACGTCGCCGGGCAGGGCGAGGCGGGCCAGCCAGCGGGCGACGAGTCCCTCGAGCGCCTTGGGCCGGGCCCAGGCCCGGTAGAGGCGGAGGTCGCCGGGGTCGGCCGCAGTCAGCGCGACGAGCCAGCGCCCGGTGCCCGCGGCGAGGCGCCGACCCTCGGCGGTGGTGCGCACCGCGCTGCCCGGCCGGCCGGGCACCCACTGCCGCAGGAGCCAGGGTGGGCGCCCCTCGGGGTCGGCGTCGAGCAGGCGGGGGCTGGGCACGCCCACCTCGGCGAGCACCACGGGCAGGTGGCGGGCGAGTTCCACGCGTCCGGCCGCCAGCGTCGGCTCCTCGAGGAGCTGGAGCACCGCGGTGGCGCCCCCGGCGCTCTCGAGACGGTAGGTGGCGTTGCGCAGCCCGCCCGCCAACGGCACGACATCCCGCACCGCGGTCCCCACGAGCGCGGAGGCCGCGGCGGCGTCGAGCGCGGCGGGTGGGTCGCTCAGCTCAGCGCGTCGACGACGTAGTCGACCGCAGCGGTGAGCGCCTCGACGTCGGCGAGGTCGACGGCGGGGAAGACCGCGACGCGGAGCTGGTTGCGGCCGAGCTTGCGGTAGGCCTCGGTGTCGAGGATGCCGTTGGCCCGCAGGATCGCGCTGACCTCACCGGCGTCGACGCGCTCGTCGAGGTCGATCGTGCAGACGACGTTCGAGCGCAGCGCCGGGTCGGTGACGAAGGGCCGAGCCCATTCCCGGCTCCCGGCCCAGCCGTAGAGGTGGTCGGCCTTGGCCTTGCACTGCTGGGCGGCCCAGGCGATGCCCCCGCCCTCGTTCATCCAGTCGATCTGCTCGGCCATGAGAAAGAGCGTCGACACGCTCGGGGTGTTGTAGGTCTGGTCCTTGCGGGAGTTGTCGACGGCGGTGGCGAGGTCGAGCATCGGCGGGATCCAGCGGTCGCTCGCGGCGAGCTCCTCGACCCGGGCGAGCGCCGCGGGCGAGAGCAGCGCGACGAAGAGCCCGCCCTCGCTCGCGAAGCACTTCTGGGGGCTGAAGTAGTAGGCGTCGACCTCCTCGACGTCGAAGGCCAGCCCTCCGGCGGCGCTCGTCGCGTCGACGGCGACGAGCCCGTCGGCGCCCTCGGGGCGGCGCAGCGGCATCGCCACGCCGGTCGAGGTCTCGCAGTGGGTGAGCGCGTAGAGGTCGACGTCGTCGACGGCCTCGAGCTCGGGAGCCGAGCCGTAGGGGGCCTCGACGATGACGGGGTCGGCGAGGTGCGGCGCGCCCGCGCAGACCTTCGAGAACTTCTGGCTGAACTCGCCGAGGACGGCGTGGGCGCTGCGCTCGCGCACGAGACCGAAGGCCGCCGCGTCCCAGAACAGCGTCGCGCCGCCGGCGCCGAGGACGACCTCGTAGCCCTCGGGCAGGTCGAAGAACGTCGCGAGACCCTCGCGGATCCGGCGCACCTGCCCCTTGACCCCGGCCTTGCGGTGGCTCGTGCCGAGGAGGCCGTCAGCGACCTCGGCGAGGTGGGTCACCGCCTCCGAGCGCACCTTCGACGGCCCGCAGCCGAAGCGGCCGTCGGCCGGACGCAGCTCGGTCGGGATCTCCAGGTCTGCCATCGCACACTCCTTGTCTGGGCGCCGGGCCACCGCCGGCGCCTCGAGGGTCCACACTGTGCCGCAGCCCGCCCTGCGATCGCCACACGGAGCCAGCATGCACGACGACGTGACCCTCACTCCCCTGCCCGACGGTCCGAGCGTGGCCGTTGACGACTGCGAGGCGGCCTCGGTCGCCGGTGCGAGCGCCTTCCGCACCCCCGAGGGGCGCTGGCTGCTGCCGGCGTTCCGCGGCTACGCCGTCGATGTCGGTGAGGGGCCGCTGCCCGCCGACGACGACGAGGACGCCGTCGCCGACCTCGCGCTGTCATGGGTCGAGGCCGTGCGCGCCCGGGACTGGACCGACCTGCGCGGCGCCGAGCTCGACAGCGAGGACTGGATGGACCTGCGCACGGCGATGGTCCGCGTCGGCTGGGGCCCGGCCGCCGCCCACGCCGCGTGGCGGACCTGCCGCGACCGGCCCTACGCCCGCGACCTGCCGACCGCGGCGGGCTGGGCGGGCGCGGGCTGGGTGCTGCCGGCGGTGCCCGACGAGCCCGAGCCGGCCTTCGCCCGGCCGCTGCTCGAGGCCCGCGGCCTGCTGCGCTGGGCCTACATCGCGCGCTGGCGCGACCCCGTGGCCCCGCCCGACGGCGCCCCCCCGACCGAGCCCGACCCCGTCGAGCCCGGCTGGGCCGACGTGCTGTCACGGCTGCGGGCCGACCACTACACCGCCGAGGCGCTCGAGGAGGCCGAGGCCCTCGCCGTCGAGGTCCTCACGAGCGTCGGGCTCGGGCCGGCCAGCGCCCTCGAGGCCGAGGACGAGCCGCTGCCGGACCGCCACGTCGCCGCGGCGTTCGGCCACGCCAGCGAGGTCGTCCGCGCCGCGGCCTGGTTCCTCCTGCGCGCCGAGAGCGACACGTGGCTGGCCTGCGCCTACGGCGAGTGCCAGCACCACTGGGCGGTCGAGGCCGAGGAGGACGCCTTCGAGCAGGAGGAGGTCCTCGAGCTCGCCGGCCGTGGGGTGAGCAACCCCGTCGACGCCGCCTACCAGCGCCGCCGGCTCCTCACGATGGCCTTCGGCGACATCAACGACGTGCCGCTGGCCGGCGCCGGTGATCTCGACGACTTCCTCGCCTTCTACGAGGGCTGGGTCGCCGCCGGACGTCCCGAGGACGACTTCGCCGACGCCGCGGCCGAGCTCCGCGGCGACGACGACTAGCGGGTCCCGGCGGGTCCGCCCGGGGCCCGGCCGCCCGCGAGGGCCTGGCCGGCGAGCTCGGCGACGGCCCCGCGAACCTCGGCGGTGAAGCGCCGGCGGTCCCTCGGGTCGTCGCGCGGCGGCGCGTGCGGGGTCCCGAAGCGCACGGCGACGACCCCGGGCTCGGGCCGACGCCAGCGGGGCCCGCCCTGGCGTGGCCAGACGGCCTCGCAGCCATGCAGGCCCACGGGGATGATGGGAGCGGCGGCGCGGGCAGCGATGCGGGCCATCCCCGAGCGGAAGCGGCCGAGCTCGCCGGTCGTCGAGCGCGTGCCCTCGGGGAAGAGCGCGACGAGCCGCCCGACGGCGAGCAGCGCGACGAGGGCGTCGAGCGCCTCGGCGTCGGCGGCGCCGCGCGCCACGGGGACCATGCCGAGCGCGGTGACCGCCCGCCCCCACGGCCCCCGCGCGAGCTCGCGCTTGCCGAGGAAGTGCACGGGCCGGGGCGAGGCCGAGGCGAGGAGGAAGTTGTCGAGGTTCGTGCCGTGGTTGGAGACGAGGATCGCCGCCCCGTGGGAGGGCACCGACGCCTCGCCGTCGACCTCGACGCGCAGGCGGCGCAGGAGCGCCGGAGCGGTGAGGCGATGCGCCGCGCGCATGGCCCTCGGGTCGCTGCTCACGGGTGCGTCCTCGGGGTGGCGGTCATGGGCAGGGGCGCGGGTGGGCTCAGGCGAAGAGGCCGCCGTCGACCTGCACGACGGTGCCGTTGACGTAGCTCGCCGCGTCGCTGGCGAGGAACGCCACCACCGCAGCCACCTCCTCCGGCCGGCCGAGCCGCCCGGTGGGGATGCGCTCGGTGATCTCCTCGGCGTCGAGCTCCGCGGTCATCGCCGTGGCGATGAACCCCGGCGCGATCGCGTTGACGGTGATCCCGCGCTTGCCGACCTCCTTGGCCAAGGTCTTGGTGAGCCCGACGAGCGCGGACTTGCTCGCGGCGTAGTTCGCCTGACCGGCGTTGCCGTGGAGGCCCACGACGCTCGTGGTGTTGACGATGCGCCCGTGACGGGTGCGCAGCATCGGCCGTAGCGCGGCCCGCGACAGCGCGAACGCCGCCGCGACGTTGACCTGCCAGGTGCGCGCGAAGTCCTCGTCGCTCATGCCCATCGCGAGGCCATCGGCGGTGACCCCGGCGTTGTTGACGAGGACGTCGACGCCGCCGACCTCCTCCATCGCCTCGAGCAGCGGGGTGAGGTCACCGGCGAGGTCGCAGCCCACCGCCCGGGCCTCGACGCCGCGGGCGGCGAGCCGCTCGACGACCGCCGCGGCGCCATCGGCGTCGCTGCCGTAGTGGACGAGGACGTCGCGGCCGTCGGCGGCCAACGCCTCGGCGACCGCGGCGCCGATGCCCTTCGACGCCCCGGTGACGAGCGCCCAGGTCGACGGTTGACGGCTCATGCGAGGGCCTCCTCGAGCTCCGCGGGGGTCGTGACGGCGTGGCGGCCAAGGCCGCGGTCGGTGCGCTTGACGAGGCCGGTGACCACCGGCGAGGCGCCGAGCTCGACGACATCGGTGACCCCGGCGGCGACCAGCGCGCCGACGGTCTCGCGCCAGCGCACCGGCGAGACGACCTGGCGTCGCAGCAGCGACGGCCAGTCCCCACCGGCGGTGTGCGGGGCGGCGTCGACGTTGGCGATGACCGGCGTGGTCGTGTCGGCGAAGGCGGACGCGTCGAGCGCCACACCGAGCTCCTCGACCGCCGAGGCCATGTGCGGGCTGTGGTAGGCCGCGCCGACCTCGAGTTCGACGACCTTGCCGCGGCCGCCCGCGCTGGTGAGCTCCTCGCGCAGGGCCTCGAGGGACTCGGGGGCGCCGGCGCAGACGACCTGCCCCGGGGCGTTGTCGTTGGCGACGTGCGCGCCGGTCGCAGCGCACGCTTCCTCGACGGCCTCCCGCTCGTGGCCGAGGCAGGCGACCATGCCGCCGGGGTGCGCGGTCGCGGCACGCTCGGTCGCCCGTGCGCGGACGTCGACCAGACCCAACGCCGCGGCGAAGTCGAGCGCACCGGCGGCGACGAGGGCGTCGTACTCCCCGAGCGAGTGTCCGGCCGTCGCGCTCGGGGCAGTGCCACCTGCCGCCTGCCAGGCCTCGAGCAGCACCACCGCGTGGACGAAGAGCGCGACCTGGCAGGCCGCGGGCTCTCGGAGCTCCTCGGCGGTCGCGCTCGTGCCGAGCCGTGCGACGTCGAAGCCGAGTAGGTCGCTGGCCTCCTCCCAGCGCGCGAACGACGGATGGCCTTGCCACGGCAGCGCCATCCCCTCGCGTTGGCTGCCCTGGCCAGCGAAGACCAGCGCGGTCGTCATGGGCTCGCTCCTCCTGCCTCGCGGGTGCGCGGTAACGCGGGCAGCGGGAGCGTAGCGAAGGGCGTGGCGGCTGGCTCGAGCAGTGGCGGCGATTGGTCACCAGAACCTGTGGAAGACCGCAGGCTGATGTCGGAGGGGTCTGGCATGATGCGGGTATGTCGAACATGCGTTCTACCACAGGGCAGGGTGCGGGTGGCGGCGAGCCCGCCGCGGCGGCGGC
>Ga0207421_10002159_pt1 | contig 24658 bp, 24 predicted proteins | sample SodLakKL_010_SED_4_FD_187542 | JGI IMG/M metagenome (GOLD analysis project Ga0207421, IMG submission 187542) | Alkaline sediment microbial communities from Lake Tanatar, Kulunda Steppe, Russia - 8KL_010_SED (SPAdes) (version 2) | ecosystem: Environmental > Aquatic > Non-marine Saline and... | reverse complement strand
AGTTCCAGATCATTTTCTTCCTGCCACTCTTCAATCACTTCAAGCCATTTGTCCTTGTCCATACCAGGGGCATCCTTAAGGACGTTTTCTGACATACTAAGAACGAAGTTCTTTTTCTCCGGCTGCCATTTTAAAGCACTCCACGGGACGGCAAACCACTTGTCGGTGATGTGAAAGAAGCCACCAAAGGCCACAAGTGCAAATGCAACCATCCCTTCACGCATGTCAATTACAAATGTCTGTACCTGGCCCATGTCCTGGTTTTTGGTATTTACTACATCATATTGTGATAACCTTATACTGGGTATAAATCTAGCTGTTTTGTTACTCATTAGTATTTCTCCTTTTTTGTTTTGTTTTTGTTTAACCCTGCAGGCACCAAACCCTTTTTATGCCCTAAAAAGCCCTGAAAACTGCCTTTAGCAGCCATATAATTATCAGTATCACGGCTAGCACCAAAACTATGTGTACCAGCCCTCCGAGGCTGAAGGCAAACAAACCGAGTGCCCACAGTACCAGTAAAATGATTCCGATAATCAGTAATAATCCCATATCAAACCTCCTTTTCCTTTCCGGATAGTATTTTATCTATCGCAGGTTTTCTTCCATAAATACGCATACCCCTCGGTTGGTGTTAAGAAAAACCGCCTTATACGGAATAAGGCCCTGCTGTAGTAAGCTGGTATTTTTGCCATCCAATCCCCTCCTCTTTTTCATTTTCTTATGTTAGTTGCCTGCTTTTTAGCCAGGCTGGTAATATTAACCCCGGTTTAAAAAAGATTTAGTACCGCTTTTAGCAACCAAAAAACCAGAATTATCACGGCAATAACAAGTAATATATGTACCAGCCTCTGGTCAGAAAAACGGCTTCTTCCCCAGCTGGACCGTGTTCCTCCTAGCCATAAAATAACCAGGATAATAACAACAATTAACAGTAAATCCATATTACTGCCTCCCCTTTTGATAACTCTTAAACTTAAAGGCTACATGTTAAAGTAAGCGATTAAGGCCATGATACCGATGATAATAAGATAAATCCCTACCAGGTAATTAAGTATCTTGGGAAATATCATCACAATCACCCCAAAGATAATGCTAGCTATCCCCATCCACAGACCTATAACCGGTAATGTTACTGCTATCATTTAACTGCTCCTCCTTTTATAAGTTATGAGCTAATCCATCTTCAGTTGACTTAAGTATGTTCTCAATGCACCGTGGCAACAAGCCTCTTGAGACTACATTTAGCTGGTCTTTTATTGTGAAAAATGAGGCTATAGAGGGTAACCAAAAATGCTTTACAAAACCATAATCGGGGTATAGAATGGTAGCCTAAAGTGCCATATTCAAGCATCCAGCATAACTGATAAAGGAGGTTATGGTCAAAATGAAGCAGTCTAAACCCAAAAACTTGAGAGTTCTTACGATTGCTTTCAGCCCGGTTGTCCGGGAGGGCTTGCAGGCTATCATGAATACAGACGAGGAGGTTGAGGTTGTTGGAGATGTTGCAAATGGACGTGAAGCTATTCAGCGTATCAGGCAGGCAAAACTCCAGGGCCAGCCGGTTAATGTGGTGCTGACAGAAACACGTAATGGTGATGTTGACGGTGTACAGGTAACCAGGCTTATCAAGGAAGGATTCCCCGAGATATCTGTACTGGTACTGACCGAAAACCTTAATGACACCTATGTAATTGATGCCATTCATGCCGGTGCCAGTGGATACATTTTCTTAAAAGACATGACATCCAGAGTGTTACTGCAAAGCATCCACCGGGCAGTAGAAGGTGGTACTCAGATGACAACGGTATTACTTCGTTCTGCAGTAGAGAATCTGATTCAAAATGGCCGCAAGACACTGGCAGAGCGAACAGCCGAAGCAGCCAACCTTACCCCAAGAGAAGTTGATGTACTGAGGCTTATGGGTAATGGAGACCAGAATAAGGTTATTGCAGCCAAATTGGGCATAACCCTTGATACCACCAAGAAGCACGTGCATAACGTTATTGACAAACTGCAAGCACGAAGCCGCACCCATGCCTCTATTATCGCTGCTCAAGCTGGCCTGGTCGGTAAACCTGTTAATAGTGTTGACTACATTGCCGGGTTGGAGATAGCAGCTTGATAGCTTCCTGAAACAGCTTGTAATGTATACTGACCCCCTGCAATAACCCTTATTGAAGCGAACATGCTACCTCACTGTATTCATTGAATATATTGAGGAACAAGGAATGCATGTAACAGCAGGTCTGATCCGTTATTACATGCCAGCTTTACAACCGATCAGGCTTAAACAATAGCCCATAATGTGTAGCTCAGGCAACAATAGCTTATCTTGTTACCCAATATGTCTGACTTTCGTTACTTGCCGATATTTCACTTCCGATCACATGGCGGTAAAGGCATTATAGATTTACATCACAGTGAGTCATCACCCTTCACATTTTTGGTAATCAATGGTTATAATGTGAGGAATGCCAATAATTACCTGGAAGTGCCTTTGCCATGTCTGTCAGCGGCCAATACAGGGCGGCAGGCCGACTATTCTTTTTGGCGCTGACAGACCTGTAATAGTCGGTATCTGCCACTCAACATGTGGCTATGGAAAACTGCAATATGGTCACTTCCAGATGCGTCCACCCGACTACCTTTCGAATGAACAAATATCCTTCCTAGCACAATTCTATTACCGTCTTTACAATCTCCCTGGGGGGCAAGAACCCAATCGGGAATTGAGGTTTAGTCTTGCGGATTTAATCAGTGACTATCCGGATTCTATGATTACCCCAATGGAATACTTCAGGAAGTTCTTAGATGATCATAGGCGCTTCCGTCACGACTGGTTATATGAAGGTGATCTGGAAACGGACTTCTTGCGTATGCTCGGAGAAATCCATCGAGCTGCCAAGGCATCTCCGGCGGGGTTTGATATCGACTTCCGAACCTAAGAGAAGTTACCCTTGGGATTTAACATCCTTTTAGCCGATAGTTGAGTTAACGAAACTCGGTTTTGTTCACTGTCCGCCTAAATCTGTATTGTTTTCCAATTCTCTCTGTAAAAGCTTTCCAAATAATCCCAAAAACTCCTTGACGGCGGGGGGGGGTGATAGTATAGTCTACAAGCTACAGTTTTGGAAAAACTAAACTGTTACAAATCGTTAATCATAAGATTGATGGATTTACTTAAAACGCGTGGCATTACAACCGTTTTTATGCACCTGACGCGCGGCAGCGAGGATGTAGAAGAAACAGAAATGAGCTTTTCTTCAATTGTAGATACATGGTTAATACTCAAGGATTTACGGACTAAAGGCACACTCAAACGCGGGATTTACGTTTTTAAAATCTCGCGGTATGAACCACTCCAGAGACACCCTTGAATACTTTTTCACGCCCAGCGGTATCGAAATTGACGGGAGGGTTGAGGACAATGAGGGCTAACAGCGATTCTGCAGATTGTGAATTCTACCAGTTAAGGCTGTATGTTGCCGGCACTACCCCCAAAATGAAAGCTGCCTTTGCGAATCTGGAAAGTATTTGTGAGGAGCACCTTAAAGGCCGCTATTCGATTGAGGTTATTGACCTGCTGGAAAACCCTCAACTTGCTGCCGGCCACCAGATTTTTGCCGTTCCAACAATGGTTAGACAACTGCCGGAACCCATCAGGAAAATAATAGGGGATTTATCCAATACCGAGCGTGTGCTTGTAGGCCTGGATTTGCGCCCTTTAAAGTAGAGTAAATATGACCGAATATGAGTACAAGCCAGCTGAACCACAGGAAAGCCTTCGTGAAATAATCTACCGCGACCCCGACGGCAAGGTGGTAGTTGATAATAAGGGCAGGATCCTGTATGCCAACCCGGCTTTTGCCAGGTTGACTGGCCAGAATACCGACACCCTGCATGGTCAGCTATTTGGCTTCCCGATTATAGAGGGCCAAAGCTCTGAGATAGAGATCGCTTCTCCCGAGGGAGGGTACGGAAGCGCCGAAATGCGGGCCGTACAAATCAACTGGCAGGGTATTCCGGCCAGCCTGGTTTCCATAAGAGACATCACCGAGCGTAAGCAAGCTGAGGAAGCCTTAAAGAAAAGTGAGGAGAAGTATCGGGAGTTAATTGAAAACATTTCAGATGTTGTCTGGACTGTAGATAAGAACCTGAATATCACCTATATAAGCCCGTCAATTGAACAAATGGTTGGAGAAACTGTAGAAAACTATATGAAGCGATCGCTAAAGGAATGGTTACCTCCAAGTTCGGTTGAAAAATTATATTCAACGATCTCTGAAGTACTGGAAAAAGAAAAGGATCCAAACTATGATACAAAAACACCCCGTGTAGTTGAATTGGAACACTATCTTAAAGACGGGTCCACTATTTGGGGTTCCATGCATGTATTACCTTTAAGGGATAAAAACGGGAATATAGCTGGTTTTCAGGGCATAACCCGCAATATCACAGAACGCAAAAAAGCCGAGGAAGCCCTCAAACTTGCGGCTGAAGAGTGGAGAACAACCTTTGACTCCATAACAGACATGGTTGCCATTATTGATACCGACAGGAAAATTAAAAGAGTCAATAAAGCATTTGCCCGGGCACTCGGTCTAACCCCGCAATCAATTATCGGCAAAACCTGCTACCAGGTGGTTCATGATCTCAATGAACCTCATCCGTCTTGTACCTTTGACAATACCGTAGGCGCCAACAAAACCTGCCACCATGAGTTATTTGAGCCCAATATGGGGAAGCATCTCGAATGTGCAATGTCTCCACTGAGGAACGGCCATGACGATATCGCCGGAGTAGTGCACACCTTCAAAGACATCACCCGGCGCAAAGAAGTGGAAGCTGAACAGCAGGCACTGAGGGATAAGGCTGAAGTATCAAGCAGGCTGGCTTCAGTGGGTGAAATGGCAGCCGGTATTGCCCACGAAATAAACAATCCCTTAACCAGTGTACTCGGTTTTTCCGAGCTTCTTCTGCAGGAAGACCTGCCGCCTGAAACGCAGGAACATGTTAAGTATATCGCTGAGGGCTCTAAACGGGTTAAAGGCATTGTAAAACGCATGCTTACCTTTGCCAGGCAGACAAAGCACCATAAGACCAGTTTGGATATTTGCGAATTAATAGATAACACTCTGGAGATGAGAAGCTATGTACTCAAAACCGCCAACATCGAGGTAATAAAGAAATATGCTCCCGGCCTGCCGTGTGTGACCGTCGACCCCGGCCAGTTGCAGCAGGTATTTATGAACCTGATTGTCAACGCCGAACATGCCATCAATAAAGCTCGTGATGGAGGAACTCTAATCATCACCACTGAAAGAGAAGATGGCACCATAAGTATTTCATTCACTGATAACGGAACAGGTATGAGCAAAGAAACCCTCTCAAAGCTCTTCCACCCCTTCTTTACCACCAAGGAGCCGGGCGAAGGCACCGGTCTTGGACTGTCACTGTCACGATCAATAATCCTGGAACATGGTGGAACTATCGAGGTTAACAACGATTTCGGGAAAGGGACCACCTTTACCATAAGGCTGCCCGTAACCCAACCGGCTGAAGCGGAAAAGTCAGAAGATAGTGAAACACAGCCTAAAAGCAAAGACGTTAAACCACCAAAAGCTTCTATTCTGGTTGTTGATGACGAACCGGGTGTAAGGGATTATACTCGAGAGGTTTTGGCACAGGCTGGCTACGACGTGGAGGTAACAGGCAAACCCGCCGAAACCTTGGAAAAGCTTGAAGCATCCAGCTATGACGCTATTCTGATGGATATCCGCATGCCGGGGATGAGCGGAAAAGAACTTTATTCCGATATAAAAGCCAAATGGCCGGAAATGGCTCGGAGGGTAGTATTTATAACCGGGGATGTCTCAGATGCAAGCACTGATGAATTCCTCAAGGAACACGGCTTACCTTATATATCCAAACCCTTTGAACAAGATGCACTGCTCGAGAAAGTAAGCGAACTACTTCGAACTTAAAAATTGAGGTTGAGCATCAAATTGCAAAGCACAGTAGTAAACAATACTGGCCTATTGTTTCCCAAGTGGTGTTAAGTTGCCTAAAATAACTTAGGGAGATTAATTGCAAAATTCTGCCATTGCAGCACGATATATAGCTGGAACAGTGGTTAGCCTTTCTGAGTCATCAATTTAGATGATTTCTTCATCGCTTATATATTATGAGATAAGTTAAAATTTGAGCTTACAATCACAATAACAAAGGCTTGCTTGTAAGCATCTTTCAATTCCATGGTTAATATCGTAGAATTACATTGGTAAAGGATGACCATGGATTTAAAAAAGATGTATTCTCAGTTTTCTACTCCAGTGCTCTTGCGTTATGAGGGAAATCCTATAATAAAACCGATTCCGCAGCACAACTGGGAATCAAAGGCCACCTTTAATCCGGCTGCTCTCTATCTCGGACGTCGTGTCCATATTATCTACCGGGCAATCGGTGATTCCGATATCTCAACCCTGGGTTATGCCGCAAGCCGAGACGGCTGTTGTATAGATGAAAGATTGAATTATCCCGTCTATGTACCCCGCGAGCCTTTTGAGGGGACGAGCGTTTCCTGTTCCAATGATACTGAACCTACCGGCGATTACGTGTCAGGTGGCGGAACTTATGGCGGCTGTGAAGATCCCAGGCTAACCATGATCTCGAATAAAATCTATATGACCTATGTCGCATACAATGGCTGTAATCCACCCAGGGTTGCCCTTTCCTCTATCAGCACCAGTGATTTTCTCAACAAAAGATGGCGCTGGAAAAAACCGGTGCTGATATCAGAGCCGGGAATTATCAATAAAAACGCATGTATTTTTCCGGAGAAGATCAAGGGCAAATTCGTGATATTTCACCGGGTATTCCCCGATATTCTGGTGGATTACGTTGATGATTTGGAATTTGATGGCAAGACGCGCTGGCTTGAAGCCAGAGACATGATCAGCCCGAGGGAGGATTATTGGGATAGCCGCAAGGTGGGTGCCGGTGCGCCACCAATAAAAACGGATGATGGCTGGTTATTTATTTACCAGGCTGTAGATGACCTGGATCCGCTTTACCACTACAAAATCGGAGCCATGCTGCTTGACCTTGAAAATCCGGCCAGGGTTATAGCACGAGGTACCGTTCCGGTTCTGGAGCCACGGGCCAGCTATGAGTTCAATGGCTGGAAATCAGGCGTGCTTTACCCTTGTGGTGCCGTTGTGATCAGGGGCAGGTTGCTGGTCTATTACGGGGCATCGGACAAGGTCACCTGCGTGGCCGCCGCAGAACTCAAACCGTTCATTGAAAAACTACAGCAACATCAAAAATAATCGCAACCAATTATTTAGCAGGAGGAAAGCCCGAATAGGCTGGAATATGAGTATTAAAGTTAAGCGCTGGTCCGGAAACCCGATACTAATCCCCAATAGAGAGAATCCATGGGAAGCTGAGGCTACCTTTAACGGATGTGCTGTGGCCGGAGGCGGTAGGGTACATTTCCTTTACAGGGCTATGTCTTTTCCACAGAAACATGATGGCTTAACTATGGAACTCTCAACTATAGGTTATGCTTTGAGCCAGGACGGGATTCACTTTGAAAGCCGTAAGCAGTTCATTCGTCCAGAGTACGCCTGGGAACACTACGGTTGCGAAGATCCCAGAGTTACTAAAATAAACGGTAAGTACTTTATTTTCTATACTGCCCTTTCCACTTACCCCTTCAGTGCGGAGGGAATAAAGATAGGACTGGCCATAACCCGGGACTTTAAATCTATTGAAGAAAAACATCTGGTTACCCCGTTTAATGCTAAAGCTATGGCCCTTTTTCCCTCGAAAATTGAGGGTAAGTACCTGGCCGTCCTTACAGTTGATACAGATAGACCTCCGGCCAAGATAGCGCTGGCATCCTTTCAAAATCTTGACCAGATATGGTCACCGGAATACTGGACTAAATGGTATTCAAACCTTGATCAACACGTGCTACCGATAAAGCAGGCAGCCAAAGACCACATAGAGGTTGGAGCTCCACCGGTAAAAACAATATATGGCTGGTTACTCCTTTATTCTCATATCAGCGACTACCTTTCACCGCCTGCCACCTTCGGCATTCGAGCCCTGCTGCTGGACATGAACAAGCCCAACCACATATTAGCCTGGACAGAGCAACCCCTTTTAATACCCGAAACGGACTATGAACGCTACGGTAAGGTGCCCAATGTTGTTTTCCCGTCAGGTGCTTTACTAAAGAAAAAGAGACTGGATATCTATTACGGAGCTGCCGATACCACTTGTGCCCTGGCTTCGACTAACCTGGAAAATATGATAATGAACATGAAATCCTCCTGGATACCGTATAAGAAAATGGAAAGGTACCCGGGTAATCCGATTCTAATACCCAAGCAGGAACACCCCTGGGAATCCAAGGCTGTCTTCAACCCAGCCGTTTTATATGATGACGGCAAGGTCCATCTTGTCTATCGAGCGATGTCTGAGGATAATACGTCAGTTATGGGTTATGCGGTAAGCTCAGATGGCTTCACTATAGATGAAAGATTACATGAACCAATCTATGTTCCTCGCGAGGATTTTGAAGCCAAAGGAATAGCCAATGGTAACTCTGGTTGCGAAGACCCGCGTCTCACCATCCTGGAAGATACGGTTTATATGCTATATACAGCTTATCGAGGTGACGAGGAACCAAGGGTTGCTCTTACCTCTATTGCCAGAAAGGATTTCCTTGCGAGGCGCTGGGACTGGACCAAGCCCAGGCTTATTTCTCCACCATCAGTGGCTGATAAAGATGCTGCTCTTTTCCCGGAAAAGATAAATGGCCAATTCGCTACCCTGCACCGTTTGGGGGTAAATATCTGGCTCGACCTCAGGGATTCCCTGGACTTTGATAATGATAATTGGCTGGGTGGCGTTGAAATAATTACCCCAGAAGATGGTACCAAGGGCTCATATAAAGTCGGTATTGCCGGGCCACCCATAAAAACCGAAGCCGGCTGGCTTCTTCTATATCATGAGGTTACCAATCGTAAAAGCTCCCGTTACCACCTGACAGCGGCCCTCCTCGACCTTGATAACCCGGCTCGGGTAAAAGCTATTGCAGATAGCCCGATACTTGAGCCTGAGATGACCTATGAAAAGGAGGGCGTTGTACCCGATGTCGTCTTTCCCTGCGGTAACATTGTTATTGGCAACCGGTTATTTGCCTACTACGGTGGTGGTGACAAGGTAATAGGTATTGCCACTATGGAACTAAGCGCCCTGCTTAATCAACTTATTAAATAGAACATAAAAATAAAAGATACTACGTAAAACAGAAAAGGGCGGTCTAGGCCGCCCTTTTCATCATTCCAAATGTATTGTTTTCGTTAGGCTGCGATTGGAGTAGCAGCGATCTTGTGCCACGTTGAGTTGGAAACTTCGTAGGTTTCTACGTGAGGCGTTCCGTCAATTAAGTCCGTCATGTCCTTTAAGACTTCGGGGTACTTTGTGGTGTTATAGGTTTCAGCATTCTCTTTATTGTCCCAAAGGCTTATCGTAACCGCTTTTCTCCCGCCGGAGGTTACAAGCGCGATTTCATCCTGGAAACCTTTCTGTGAACGGAGTTTGGGGATTATCACGTCATCGAGTTTATGGGTGAACTTGGCCTGGCTATCTGCCTTCAAATTCATGGTAACTTCTCTTGCAATCATGTCTATCTCCTCGTTTGTCTCATTCAAATAACCCAACCTAGCTCAGGAAAAATGAAGTAAGTAGAATATTTACTCACATTTATTATATTATCACAGTTTACTAATTTTGTCAAGTAGATTATAATTAATATCGTACTATATTACTATATTAACCTATATTAGTAAATTATTAATGGAGGACCCTGATGGATGTCTCTTTGGTAATCCGGCACCGGCTAAAAGAGTTAGGGCTTGAGCAGAGAGACCTGGCAACCGCTGCCGGGGTTACGGAGTCCTATATTTCCCAGTTGCTGAACGGGAAGAAAGCACCTCCTACAGCTTCCCGGACAGACATATATGAAAAGATGGAGACCTTTCTGAAGCTGCCGGCTGGTGACCTTTCTAAATTGGCTGAAATCCAGCGGATTGAAGAATTGAAGGGCAAACTGGGAGATCTGCCTGTACCCCTGTTTAAGGAGCTTAGAGAGCTGATTCTTGGCAAATGTGTACCCAAAAAAGAAGGGCAGATAAGGACAATTTTTGAGAGGCAACCCTTTGGTGAACTCGAACGCCTCATTGCACAGAAGCTTCTGGACGTGGTCAAGGGGGTAGCCAGAAAAGAACTGGAGAACCAAGACTGGCTTCGTAAGGTGGCTCAAATTAGTAATCAAGAATATGAAGAGATGCGAGTAACCGTTCTGGAGTTTATTGATGCGGATATCTTTCACGTTTCATCTAAAAACCGCATTTCATTTTTAGAACCATTGATTGAATCATGGGACATTGACCTCGAGACTTTTGGTATGGATGTTGTCTTAAATCACCGAATAACCCGGGAGCATATTAAGAAACTGGAATTTGTCGAAAAGGAACCCGAGCAATATTTCAAGGAGGAACCGGGGTTTAGAGAATTCATTAATGACACCAGGCTCAGCGGTAATGCCAGCGATGATGAAATCGAATTTTTAAGCAAGCTGAGATTCAAGACAAAAAGGCCAACCCCGCTCTATTACTACCGGGAGCTGCAAAATCTCAGGGACCCTCTCCATTTTCGTAAGGGATAGCTTTTCCTTTTAGTGCCCTGCCTGGATTCCTTATTATTCTTGTCGGCACGTTGTGGCTTTTGGTTAACAAAAATGAATTTTGTATTATGAAGCATGTAGCCGCCTATGAAGAGAGTATAGGAAGTGTAACCATATGGCTTTTGGTTAACAAAAAATGAATGTTGTTCATTCTGAAAAAGTTGGATTAATTTAGCTTACATCTCTTATTGTCCAGCCAGCACCATTTACTTTCCGCGGTTGTGTTAGTCCGAGAACACTAAGGTGCCTGAGCACTTTCTTGCCATTAAATATCATTTCCCTGGATTTAAGAGCTCGGGTTATCTTCCGGTATCCGTATACCTCTGCATGCCCCTCTCGAACGAAGGTAATGGCAAGTTACCAAATCCATATCGAGGGTTTTGGGTTTTCTGGTCCCCTTTGGCTTGTAGTAGTATGGAACTTGATAAGCCAACCGCTTTAAGGGCTGCCGGCAGCGGCGTTCCTTCTAATGTCGCTCTCTTTACCAGTTTTCTTTTCATCACCGTGGTAAGACCCCGTTTATCTCTTTTTGGGCTTCGATAATCAGCGCCTGAGACCCGACCAGTTCCTTCAGGCGTCAGTTTTCTGCTGCTACCGAATCCGTTTTTCCGCTGCTCCGTTTATCTGATAGAGCTACGAGGCCTCCGGAGAGAAACTGCTCCTGCCACCGGTATGCCTGGGTGGCACTTACTCCGTGCCGGGCGCATATAGAAGCTACAGATTCTATAGCCGAAATACAGAAGAAGCTTTTGAAATTGCTGCGCAATTATTAGATTGGAGGGGGTGCCAGCTTTCTAAGGCAAGGTACAAAGGTGCAAACCAAAATAATTCTATGTTTCCAGTAATGGGCAGCTTTCGGCGGAGTTATACAAATTTAACTCTAATGTGGGATATAAAGAACGGGGAAATACTCAAATTCATGTTATTAGGGTGTTAAACAGTTGCTATAAGACAAACTAATCATAATATATTTGACAAGCCTCTCACCGGAGTAATAATATATGCGTATATTAGCTTATAGTAATATAGTAGAGTAATAATATATGCGGGAATTAAAGGCTTTTAAAGTACTGAGTGATGAAACCAGGCTGCGCATACTAAATTTGCTTTTAGACGATGAGTGCTGTGTTTGTGAAATTATGCAGGCTCTTGGTATGTCCCAATCAAAGGCTTCAAGGGGCTTAATCGCCCTGTACGAAGCAGGTTTTCTCAAAATGAGACGAGACGGGTTGTGGTCGCTTTATTCACTAGATGAACAAGCAGTGAAAGGTTACAAAGCCGGGCTGATTGAAGCTGTGAAAGAATTTTTTAAAAACAGTGAAATTGCAGTGTCGGATAAAAAACGCATGAAGGCCGAAGCTCGCATTGGGCCTGGTTGCATTAATAAATAATATTAGCGCCTTTAAAGCAGGCTCATTAATTTATAGGTAAATAATTATGGATTTTTTTTACTAGTCTTTTACAGTGAGGTTAAAAAAATTTACTGTAAAAACCTCTCCGCCTATGCTATAACCTGCATGGCGCCTGCACTGTTTATCGCCGGAACTGCCCCGGCAGGCACTCAACCTGTTTACAGCTCTAATCATGGTGTATTCCAACATATGGAGAAATTGGGGTAGATATTACTGTCAATGACCCAGCCCACCACTTCACAAGCAACTTGTAAAATAACAAGAAGAGGAGCTATATGACGGAAAAAAGAAGCATAGGGTTTTTTGAAAAATTTCTTACACTATGGGTAATCCTATGTATGGGTACCGGAATCCTGATAGGTCAGTTCTTGCCCCAGGTTCCTGAATTCTTAAGCCAATTTGAATATGCTCAAGTATCGATTCCTGTGGCGATATTAATCTGGCTGATGATTTACCCAATGATGCTTAAAGTGGACTTTGCCAGCGTGGTAGATGTTGGTAAAAACCCTAAAGGGCTGGTTGTTACATGGACAGTTAACTGGCTTATCAAGCCCTTTACCATGTTTGGCATTGCTTATCTATTCTTTTTTGTGATATTTAAAGCCATAATTCCTGATGACCTTGCATATGAATATCTTGCCGGTGCCGTCCTTTTAGGGGCTGCACCTTGTACAGCCATGGTGTTTGTATGGAGCTATCTCACCAGAGGTAATGCCGCTTATACTTTGGTTCAGGTAGCCACCAATAATCTTATTTTATTAATAGCATTCACGCCAATCGTAGTTTTTCTGCTGGGAGTCAGTGATATCACCGTGCCCTGGATGACGCTGTTTTTGTCGGTAGTTTTATTTGTAGTCATCCCACTGGCAGCCGGTTGGCTGACCAGAGTTTATGTTACCAAGAATAATGGTAAAGATTATTTTGAAACCCGCTTCATACCCAAGTTCGGCAATATTACTATTATAGGGCTCTTGCTTACACTGGTTATCATATTTTCATTCCAGGGTGAAGTCATCATCCAGAACCCGCTCCACATTTTATTAATAGCCCTGCCGCTTACCATACAGACATTCCTTATCTTCTCAATTGCTTACGGTTGGGCAAAAGCCTGGAAACTCAGTCATGATATTGCTGCCCCTGCCAGCATGATAGGAGCCAGCAACTTCTTTGAACTGGCAGTGGCCGTAGCTATTTCAGTGTTCGGCCTTACCTCGGCAGCGGCACTTGCTACCGTAGTAGGTGTACTGGTTGAAGTTCCCATAATGCTCACCTTGGTGGCAATAGCCAATCGTACACGTCACTGGTTTCCACGCTCTGTTAGAAAACAATAAAGAAAAAGTGACCGGGAGGGTTAAAATGTATAAAAAGATACTGGTACCGCTGGATGGTTCAGAAATGGCAGAGTGCGCCCTTGAGCATGTTAAAAATATTGCACAAAGTTGCTGCTTGCCGGAGATAATCCTGCTCTTTGTGGCCGAACCTGTATCATCAGGGCTTTATCAGAGTGCAGAAGAAGGAAGAGAGAAGTTAATCTCATGGGGCAAAGAAGTATTGGCAAGAGCCGAGAAAATGATGACAGCCAGTGGCAGTAAGGCCAAAAACCATGTTCTGGAAGGAAAAGCAGCAGAAACAATTGTTGATTACGCAGTCCAAAATGACATAGATCTTATAATTATGGCCACTCATGACCGCTCTGGCTTTTCGCGCTGGGCTTTGGGAAGCGTTGCTGAAAAAGTTATCCGGTCCAGCAACGTTTCAGTGTTAATATCGGTGCCCAAAGAATACAGGAAGGCAGGTTAAAAGATTAACAACACTGCCATGGCATTCATAAAGTTAACTTTTCTAGGTTCTGTTGACTTTCTAACAAAACAGAATTAAGATTAAATCAGATTTATAGCCAGAAAAAACAGGAGGGGAATGAAGATACCCAACCAGCAAATGGCTATTATTCCTGATATAAAGATAAGAGGGTATCTTCTATCCACTTCTCACCCTTATGGACGGCACAAGGCAGCATTTTTCAAACGTTTTGGCTTCAAAGCTAGATATTGGGAACTTATGGCTTCTGCTCTGCGGGTGCATGCAGAGCAGAATGATGTAGTAGGAGTGGAAGAAACGGAGCTTGGGAGTCGTTACATCGTAGAGGGTCCATTAAGAGCACCGGACAGGCGGGCTCCAACCGTACGAGTTGTTTGGTTCATAGAGAAAGGTGATGACCGTCCACGACTGGTAACGGTATATCCTTTGTGAGGGGGAATGTTATGATTAAAGAGCTTGATAATGTCGTCTTAACCGTTGATTTACCTGAGCACGGGCTGAAGAAAGGCGATGTGGGAACGGTCGTGCTGTTACATGACAGCCGCGGGTACGAAGTTGAGTTTATGACTCTCGGCGGTTCTACTCTTGTAGTAGTGTCCCTGTCGCATAACCAAGTGCGTCCAGTAGGAAGCCACGAGATAGCACAGGCTCGCGCACTGTAACGATTAAACGATGCAAGTGAAAACCGTTGATCATTTTTGAGTAACGCCATCTTTAATATGCCTCTATTATGATGATAATATCACATTTTACTTCCCCGAAAACGCCTCCGATTTTTCTTGATTTTTTAGCAAACCGAAGTGGATATATTGAAGACGCATTTCTCTCTGAGACAAGATGAGCGTAGCAACAAAATGGCAGTTCCGTTGCATAGTAATATCTTGAACTGCTAGCATTACCTCTACGGACGCGTAACAGAACTCTCTCAATCTCGCTCCTAGACTGTCCTAAGGACGGGGCCCACCTCACACATCCAAAAATTGTTTGTGAACGACTAGGCCACGCTAGTACTCAGGTTACGTTAGACACTTACTCTCATGTAGCACCGGGGTTTCAACAAGTAGCGGCAAACCGCTTTGATGAGGTTGTTTTGCCAACAAACGGACGGGAAAATAAAACAAATTAGTAGCAAATTAGTAGCAAAAATATAAAATGCCATCATTTGGTTAATAATAATGATGGCATTTTAGCTTTAAAAATTGGTGGAGCCGGCGGGATTCGAACCCGCTACCTTTTGACTGCCAGTCAAACGTTCTCCCAAGTGAACTACGGCCCCGGTGAGGACAAAAAATCCAGAAATTACTTTATCAAAAACACTGCAATTAAGCAAACTTTAGGGCTGCTATCTGGTTGGGCCTTTTACATGCCATCCAGTAGAACCAGGTTTATCTTCGAGTACTACCCCCAATTTACTTAGCTTGTCGCGTATTTCATCTGCCAGCTGGTACTGTTTCTGCTCGCGCAGACGTTTGCGGGTATCTATTAGCAATTCGATGAACGGCCTGGCTTCAACCGGGTCTTCCTCCGTTGCTGACAGGGTAATTCCAAGTATGCTACACAACTTTTTCAGTAGTTGCTGCAGGCTTGTTATATCAAATCCGCCATCACGCCCGGTGTTAATCTGGCGGGCCAGATCAAACAAGATGGATACTGCCCGGGGGGTGTCAAAGTCATCATCCATGGCACTTATAAAATCACTCTCGATTGCTTCAAGGTCAAGCATGCTTGGGCTGCCTTCGGGGCTTGCTAGACTGGCAGCTTTGGATAATCTCTCAGCCCCCCTTTGCGCAGCTTCCATAGCTTCCCGGGAATAGGTTAGCGGGTTGCGGTAATGAGAACTCATTACAAACAGGCGTATGCCGTCGGCAGTAAATGTTTTCAGGGCTTCTTTGATGGTTACCAGGTTGCCCAGGGACTTGCTCATCTTTTCCTCGCCCAGTTTGAGTAAGCCATTATGGACCCAGTAACGAACAAACGGCTTCACTCCGGTGGCACATTCAGATTGAGCTATTTCGTTTTCATGATGGGGGAAAATAAGGTCCTGTCCGCCTCCGTGGATATCAACACTTCCGCCGAGATATTTAAGCGCCATTGCAGAGCATTCCAGGTGCCAGCCCGGTCTGCCGGCGCCCCATGGGCTGTTCCAGTGTGGCTCGCCTGGTTTGGCAGCTTTCCACATTGCAAAATCCATGGGATGTTCTTTCTCGTCGCCTACTTCAATCCTGGCGCCGGCCATCATATCGTCCAGATTACGGCCGGAGAGCTTCCCGTAATCTTCCATGGAGCTCACCCGGAAATAAACGCTGCCACTTTTTGATGCATAGGCGTGGTTTTTTTCGATCAGGCGCCTGATCATCTCTATCATTTCAGGTATTTCGCAGGTGGCTTTAGGAAAAAATTCAGCCGGGCGGATATTCAACGACGCCATGTCCTGCTTGAAACTTTCGAAATATCTCTCTGACAGTTCACTGGCAGGAATTCCATGGCTCAGCGCCCGGTCAATTATTTTATCATCAACATCGGTTACGTTCTGGATGTATTTAACCTCATAACCCCTGTGCTCGAGGTAGCGGCGGATAACGTCGAATGTTATGTAGCTCATGGCATGGCCTACATGAGCATCCATATAAGGCGTAACTCCACAGACATACATGCCAACCTGACCCTCTTTTAAGGGCTTAAACTCTTCTTTGTTGCGTGTAAGAGTAGAATAAATCTTCATTTTCTATTCGGTAGTTATACAGGATACCGCCCATACAGCCATGCCCTCTTCACGGCCAACAAATCCCAGAAGGTTGGCGGTGCTGGCTTTTATGCTTACATTTGAAATATCAACCTCAAGCACGCCTGCCAGTTTCTGGCGCATCTGGTCAATGTATTCTAGAAGACGGGGCTGCTCTGCAATTATGGTTGAGTCTATATTTACTACCCGGTACCCTTTGCTCTTTATTTTTCTTACTACTTCTTCAAGCAGTGACAGGCTGGATATGTCTTTATAAGACGGGTCTCCTGGTGGAAAGTGAGTACCTATATCTCCCATGGCCGCTGCCCCAAGCAGGGAGTCGATAGCTGCATGACACAAAATGTCTGCATCACTCCATCCGATAAGACCTTTATCAAAGGGTATGTTAATTCCACCCAGAACCAGCTTTCGCTCTGGCGCCAACCGGTGGCAGTCATAGCCGATACCTACTCTCATAATATACCCCCTCGATTTTTAATGAGTATCCGAGCTATCTCGAGGTCTAGTAGTGTAGTAACCTTTATATTATCATATGAGCCCGTTGAGAGGCTAACATCTCCTCCGCTCATTTCCACCATCTGGGCATCATCTGTGACCTGGGCGTCGATCATTTCGAAAGCGCGAGTTATAATATCGTAGCTGAAAGCCTGTGGTGTCTGTGCTGCAAAAAGGTTATTCCTGGGCAATGTGTTTGAAACCTGGTTTTTACGTACTGTCTTTATAGTGTCATTTACAGGTATTGCCGGTATAGCTGCACCGCTCACCATTGCTTTTTCAAGTACACTGTTAATTATATCCTGGCCAACCAGGGGGCGGGCTCCATCGTGGATCAGCACCCAGCCAGAACCCTCAGCAAAAATTAAACCGGCTTTGACTGAATCCTGCCTCCTGGCCCCACCGGGTATAACATGTTTTACTTTTGTTAAATTGTAACGGTTTATCATTTTATTTATTTTTTTTATGCCAGTATCACTGGAGACAATTACAATGTTATCCACCTTGCTGTTGTTTTCAAAAGCCACGACCGACCAGTAAATCAGCGGTTTCTGGTATAAGCGGGCAAACAGCTTGTCTAGTCCGTCCATGCGTTTGCTTGTGCCGGCGGCAACGATAATAGCGGTAACTTTCCGGTTGCTAAACAACTTTTTAGTTTTTTGCCTCCATCAAACCTTTTTTAATCGCTTCTCTGAGCGTAGATACTTCTACCAGTTCTATGCCTGTTTTATTAATGCTGCTGGTTTGCTTTTTAGGTACCAGGCAGCGTTTAAACCCCAACCGGGCAGCTTCGGATAAGCGCCGCTCAAGTCTGGGCACCGCTCTTATTTCCCCACTTAGTCCGACTTCGCCTACAGCCGTTAATTTGGGGTCTATGGCACGGTCATTGTAGCTTGAAGCAATTGCCAGGGCAATAGACAGGTCGGCTGCCGGTTCGGATATGCGTATACCACCGGTTGCATTGACTATGACATCCTGGTTACCCAGTTTTATTGAACAACGGCGGCTGAGAACGGCTGCCAGCATAAGCAAGCGTCCGAAATCTATTCCGTTGGCAACCCGGCGGGGCTGGCCGAAAACAGACGGATTGGTTAGCGCTTGAACTTCAACTAAAAGAGGTCGACTGCCTTCGAGTGTAGGCACAACTGCCGAACCCAGGGTATCTGAATGCCTTTCTGAGACAAAGATTTGTGAAGGGTTGGCAATTTCAACCAGGCCCTCCGCAAGCATTTCGAATATTCCCACTTCGTTGGTGGAGCCGAACCGGTTTTTTACCGAGCGAAGAATTCGATAGGCCTGAAAAGGCTCACCTTCCAGGTAGCATACAACATCAACCATATGTTCAAGAACCCGGGGACCAGCGATAGTGCCATCTTTGGTAACATGGCCGGTGATGAATACAGGGCAATTGACACTTTTAGCCCAAAGCATGAGCTTTTGAGTAGACAGCCTCAACTGGCTTAAACTTCCCGGCAGGGCTTCGGCTTCTGGTGTGTATACCGATTGAATTGAGTCAACGATAAGAAGCGCCGGCTCCATTTGTTGTGTATGCTCAAGAATAATTTCCAGGTCAGTTTCAGCCATTATATACAGGTTGCTGCCTGTTATCCCAAGACGTTTAGCTCTGAGCTTTACCTGGTTGGCGGTTTCTTCGCCGCTAATATAAACTACCCTGCCCCGGGAGTCGGAAATATTGGCCGCTGCCTGCAACAGCAGGGTAGATTTACCTATGCCTGGTTCTCCGCCCGTCAGCACAACCGACCCGGGGACAATACCGCCACCCATAACCCGGTCAAGTTCACCAATGCCGGTGGTAAAACGATCTTCGTATTTATTTTCTATAGCGGCCAGTTGCTTTGGGGGCTGGCCGGTTTTTAAAACCGGGCTGTTATTGTGCCGGGCTTTTGAAGACGTTTTTTCAGCGAAACTGTTCCATGCCTGGCAGCCGGGGCATTTACCCATCCAGCTCGGGCTCTCGCGGCCACATTCCTGGCAGATGAACACTGTTTTCTGTCTTGACATGGTTTGACTTTAACTGATAATGAATACACAAAGCAAATGGCCAGTTACATAAATTTTAACTTGTTGCAATTGGGTCCCTGTTTGGCATTGAATAATAGTTGTAAACTTGTTTCCAGGCATTTATAATAATCCCTTATGACTTCTAAAGCTATGGAATTTGATCGAATACTGGTACCGGTGGCCGGCAGCCGGGCTGATGGAGCTGCAATGGAGCTGGCATGCAGTTTAAGCCGGTATAACAAGAAGGCAGAAATATTTGCCGTACATGTTATTCCAGTTGACCGTTCCCTGCCACTGGATGCGGAAATAGTTCCGGCAGTGGATAAGGCCGAAGATATTCTGGAGCAGGTTGTCAGCGGGGCTGAAACCAAGGGATATGATATAGAATCTGATATTCTTCAGGCCCGCGAGGTGGGCCCGGCTATAATAGAAGAAGCTGTATCAAAAAAGGCCGACCTTATCCTGATAGGTGTGCCCTATAAAAAGCATTATGGCCAGTTTTGTCTGGGTGACGTAGTGCCGTACGTATTGAAAAACTCTTCATGTCCCGTTCTTCTGTATCATCACCCGCAGGGGAATGAGGATTAATCTGTGAAGGTAGTTATCATGGGTTGCAGTCGTGTCGGAGCCAGGCTGGCAGAAATGCTGGCCCGGGAAGGGCACCAGGTTGCCATACTGGATATAAACGCCTCCAGTTTTCGGCGCCTGCCTCAGGATTTTACAGGCACTGCTTTACTGGGAAGCGGGCTTGACGAAGCCAGTCTAAATAAAGCCGGTATCAAGACCGCAGATGTTTTTATCGCGGCTACTCAGGGTGATAACCGCAACATAATGGCAAGCCAGATCGCCCGGCATATATTCAGCGTAGAAAAAGTAGTTTGCCGGATATATGATCCATTGAGGCGTGATTTATACGGAGAGCTGGGCCTTGAAACTATAAGCTCAACTACCATTGTTGCCCAGATGATTAAAGATGGATTGGAACAGCAGGAGTCCTGATTGTATATAATTATAATTGGCGGCGGCCGCTTGGGCTATAATCTGGCAAAGTCATTGATTCTCGAGTCATATGAGGTGCTGGTAATAGAAAAAGACGTAGAAGTTGTCGAGCACATAAATGCCGAAATGGGCTCCATCGCAATTGCAGGCGATGGCTGTGAGGGAAAGATTCTTGAAAGCGCCGGTGCCAGACGGGCTGATATTTTCATTGCACTTACAGGTGAAGATGAGGATAATCTGGTTGCCTGTCAGATTGCCAAGCATTATTTCAAAATTCCCCGCACCATAGCTCGATTGCTGGATGAGAGGAACGAACGCCTGTTCAGGAAGCTGGGTATCGATGTTACCATAAACAGCACCGGCATAATACTTGAATATATCAAGCATGAATTACCCTCTCCTCCGGTGATGCACCTTCTTAACCTTAGAGAAGCAGAATACGAAATCGTAGACATTACCATACCATCAGCGGCAAGCACCATCGGTATGGCTTTTAAAGATCTGAAACTCCCCGAGGGTGCGATACTGGCTCTTATTTTACGTAGTGGTAAAAAACCTCTGGTGCCCGGAGACTCCACTATGGTTGAAGCTCTGGATCAGGTAATAGCTGTTATCAGCCCGGAGAACGAGACTCTTTTGCGGCAAGCTTTAACCGAAAAATAGAACTCGTCTATTTGACTTGCCTTTTCAAAATGATATAGCCTTTGGTTCAAGGCCTCATTGATTTGGTGCTTGTATCTTACCGGGAGGCGGTCAATGCAAAAATCCACCTGTTTATTATCCAGCCTGCTTATTTCCCTGGTTCTTGTTGTGTCCAGTTGCGATGACGGGGAGTTAATTGAAATACACTTTTCACAATCCCCGCAGCCTGAGACAATTGAGGAGGTTTATATTGGAGGAGCGGTTCAGGTTCCCGGCATTTATCCGTTATTACCCGGTGATGCCATAGAAGATCTTATAAGTGCAGCCGGAGGGTTTACCAGTAACACCACCACTCGGCGGTGCCTGTTGCTCTTTCCGGAGGATGAAAGCCTTGAAAGCCAGCAGAGGGTTGATATGAACCGGGCCCCTTCCTGGATGCTTGAAGCCCTTCCGGGTGTCGGGGAGGTCACTGCTGAAAAGATCATTGACTACCGGGATAAAAATGGAACTTTCCGGCATATAAATGAAATCCTTAATGTAGATGGAATCGGACAGGCGACTCTCGATAATATATCCGCCAAAATAACCGTGACGGATTTTGGCGGATAATCTACTTTGAAGCTGCTATTATTATGCAGCTTCTGGGTATCGGGTATAGTTCTTGGCAGTTTATTTTCTATACCGGCCCCTCTGTTAATTTTTGCTTTTAGCCCTTTGACCTTATTATTTTTCAAAAGTTTGAGAAGCCGGGCTTTGCTGGCCGTCCTGTGCCTGTTTCTTTTTATTGCAGGAGCTTTGCATTATGAAAACTCACTGCCCGGTAATTGCCCACAAACCCTTGCTTATCATAATGAAAGCCAGGTTCTTAACCTGAGGGGCTTTATAACAGGGGAGGTAAAGAAAAGGGACCGCACGCAACACTTGAGGGTAACGGCAGAGGAAATCCGGGTCGAAGGAGTAAATTACCAGACTGGCGGGGACGTTTTGATATATGCGCCGCGTTATTCGGAGTACAGCTACGGCGATGAAGTACTTGTAGCCGGTGTTCTTGAAGACCCTCCTGTGTTCAGGGATGAAGATACCGGAGAAGTTGAGTTTGATTATGCGGATTATCTCTCTCTGCAGGATGTACACTCAGTCATGCTTTACCCCGATATTGAGGTGTTAAGCAGCGGTAACGGTAACGCTTTTCTCTCCGGGCTTTACATCTTTAAGGACTGGCTTGGTTTATCACTTGCAAGGGCATTGCCAGAGCCCCAGGCTTCACTTTCTCAGGGCGTGTTGCTGGGCATGAGGGACAGTATTCCTGATGATGTCAGAGAAAGCTTCAGCCACACCGGCACCTATCACCTGCTGGCGATTTCCGGACTGCACCTGGGAATCATAGCCACCCTGACACTCAGTGTAAGCCGGTCTTTAACCGGGCGCCGTTACTACCTGTATGTCTGGCTTGCACTGATGGTTGTATGGCTTTATGCCATAATCTCGGGTGCCAATCCTCCGGTAATACGGGCTGCCATTATGACCAGTACTTTTCTGGCAGCCGAACTCACCGGGCGCCAGAAAAATGCGCTACCTGCTTTGGGGCTGGCTGCGGCTGTAATGGTTGCTGTTGATCCCAGGGTGGTATTTACGGCTTCTTTTCAGATGAGTTTTGCTGCCATGACGGGTATCATTTTGTTTTACCCGGTAATTCGCTCATGGGGGTCGGGGTTGATAGGAAAGGGGCCACCCCGGTTAAACAGGCTAACCGGAGTGATGAAAGTGGTAAATGACGGCCTGGCCGTCAGCCTGTCGGCTACGCTTTTTGTGGCCCCCTTAATAGTGTATTACTTTGGGATTTTTTCACCCATCGGCCCTGTGGTTACCCTGCTGGCCTTGCCTGGCCTGGTGGCCCTTATCATTTCATCGAGCCTGATTGCTGTTGTCGGGTTATGGTGGCCGGCAGCAGCCGGATTTGCCGGATGGTTTGGCTGGTTTTTTTCCAGTTATATGATCTATGTTATTGAAACAGCTGCGAATTTTAAATTTGCCTATTTCGAAAACGTAAAATTTCCGCCCCTGGCTATAATCTGTTACTACCCTTTTTTACTTCTGGCTGGCAGGGTGGCCTCCCGGCTGGGTCCGGTTAAAAACAGGTTGCTTTTCAAAATTAAAGGAAGCAACCCGGAGCAGCAGACAGGCTCTGCATCGCCGGTAACTATTTTTGTAATGGCCTTGTTATTTTTACTGATGCTTCTTTTTGCCTTTAACCCTCTGGCATGCCGGCAGGGTGAAAATATACAAATTGATTTTCTGGATGTTGGTCAGGGGGATGCCATTTTACTTTCTTATCAAAACCAGCAGGTTCTCGTCGATGGCGGGCCTAGCCCCGAGGCTTTAATGAACGAACTGGGCAGCATAATGCCTTTCTGGGACAGAACTATCGAAATGGTGGTGCTGACTCACGCTCACTCAGATCACATCAATGGCCTGATAGAAGTTCTCAGGCGCTATGAAGTAGGCCACGTGATTTATCCGGACACTTCTTTTTTTGAAAGCGGATACGATTTACGGGCTTTCGAAAAATGGCTAAAGCTTATTGAAGAGCAAAACATACCTGCAACTATTGCAAAGCCCGGCCAGTATTTCCATCTTGGGAATACGGTTATCACAGTGCTGAGTCCGCCGGTAGAAATGCTTGAGGGTACACATTCCGATGTTGACAATAATAGTGTGGTGTTAAACGTGCAGGCTGGCAAGCATGATTTTATTTTAACCGGGGATCTGATGTGGCAGGGAGAGCTTGAACTGGTACTAAATCGCCTGATAGAGCCGGCAACCCTTCTCAAGGCCGGCCACCATGGCTCCAGAACTTCTTCAAGCACCGAGTTTTTGGCGATAGTAAAACCCGGTTTAAGCGTTATCTGTGTTGGTGAAAATAATTACGGGCATCCACATCCGGAGGCGCTCTGGCGCCTGGGTGAAGTAATGGATGATGGAAATATCCATCGGACTGATAAGCAGGGCAGGGTAACTTTTATTACTGATGGACAAAAACTGTGGCTCAAGGAATAACACATTCTGTCCGGCAGTATCATTTTGGCTGGATTAAGGTTAAAATACTAAAACCCATGGTTAATTAGCACAAAATATTGCCTGCCAGGAGGAATTTATGAGTGGTGAAGCCGGCGATAACAGCCCTCTGGAAACTGAAGAATGCGAAAAGAAAACACGCCGAGGGCCCGGGGAGCAATTTGGTGAATGGGGAAAAGACCTGGGGGACAGGCTGGATGATTATTTTCATTCATCCCGCTCAGGTCGCCTGACCAGCTCTGCATTTGCTATTGCATGGAGCCTGGTTGCATTTGTTTTCTTCTTTTTCTTCCACCGCTTTATTGCGTTTTATGAATACACCACGGTCGAGGGGGTTTCCGGCTGGGTGCGCACGCCCATACTTACCGATGATTATCACCTGTGGCTGCCGGTTCTGGGAGTTGCTCTGGGCCTCAGCATCGCCGGGCATATCATGCTTATTGTCTACGATTCTTCCTGCTATGGAACTTCGATTCTAAGGCAGGGGGTTTTATTGTTCCTGAAACTTTTCGGCATAATGGCTGTGGTTTCACTATTAATACTATTCCCATTTGATTTTAGCGGCATTTCCCACCAGGCCGTATCTGAAGCACTTCCGGTAGTTATTGCTATAGCGCTTCTGGGCATTACCATTGGACTGGTTATCGCTACCATAGTTCATTTTGTAAGACTGATAGTAGCTATTGCCAG
>Ga0207421_10002158_pt1 | contig 24658 bp, 21 predicted proteins | sample SodLakKL_010_SED_4_FD_187542 | JGI IMG/M metagenome (GOLD analysis project Ga0207421, IMG submission 187542) | Alkaline sediment microbial communities from Lake Tanatar, Kulunda Steppe, Russia - 8KL_010_SED (SPAdes) (version 2) | ecosystem: Environmental > Aquatic > Non-marine Saline and... | reverse complement strand
AACCCCCATCTCCAGGGCATGCATTACATTAAATATCCTGTCGCAGTTGGGAACCTCAAGACGGCTCTTTACCTCCCGGATGAAATCTTCTTTTTCTCCGGATTCATCATGCCTCAGGCTTCTTGCTTTATCCACCATTCTACGGCCGTCCGCCCCCAGTCCGAACCTGCCTATTTCAAGCCCCCTCAGGGCTTTCTGAAGCGACTCCTTGAATGTTCTACCTATGGCCATCACTTCACCCACCGATTTCATTGAAGAGCCCAGTGTCTGGTCTGTCTCAACGAACTTTTCAAAAGTAAACCTCGGAACCTTTGTCACAACGTAATCTATAACAGGCTCAAAACATGCCGGGGTCTTCCGGGTTATGTCATTTGGTATCTCATCGAGGGTATACCCCACTGCCAGCTTCGCAGCTATCTTGGCTATGGGAAAACCGGTTGCCTTGCTTGCAAGGGCGGAGGACCTGGAAACCCTGGGGTTCATCTCTATTGCATAAATCTTTTCCCCGTCAGGCTGAATGGCAAACTGGATATTGCTTCCCCCCGTATCCACCCCCATCTTGCGCATTATACGGAAAGAATACTCCCTCATCCTGTGATATTCCCTGTCGGTAAGGGTCTGGGAAGGAGCGACTGTAATGCTGTCTCCCGTATGTACCCCCATGGGATCAACGTTTTCTATGCAGCAGATAACCACGCAGTTATCATTTTTGTCCCTCATAAGCTCCATCTCAAGCTCTTTCCACCCCTTGACGGATTCTTCTATGAGCACCTCTCTTACAGGTGAGGCATTAAGAGCCTGAGAAACAAGCCTCTCCACGTCCTCGGGCTTCTCTACAACCGCCCCGCCGGTTCCGCCAAGCGTAAATGCCGGCCTTATTATCACGGGAAGGCCTATCTCGTCAATTACCCTCAGGGAGTCCTCGTAGCTTCTGGCTATACCGCTGGAGGGAACCTCTATACCTATTTCCCCCATTGCCTCTTTAAATTTCTCTCTTGATTCGGCCCTCTGTATGCTGTCTACATTCGCCGCCAGGAGATCAACACCGTATTTATCAAGTATTCCCTTTTCATGAAGTTCTATTGAAAGGTTGAGCGCGGTCTGCCCTCCAAGTGTGGGCAGAAGCGCCTGGGGCCTCTCTTTTTCGATTATCTTCTCAATGTAATGGACGGTCAGGGGCTCTATATGAACCTTCCATGCCATGTCGGGGTCGGTCATTATTGTTGCGGGGTTTGAATTGACAAGAATTACCCTGTATCCTTCCTCCCTTAGGGCCTTGAGCGCCTGTGTGCCCGAATAATCAAACTCGCAGGCCTGACCGATTATTATCGGGCCCGACCCTATTACCAGAATCTTATCTATGTCAGTTCTCTTCGGCATTTAAAATCTCCTTAAATTCGCTGAATATAAACTCAAAAATATTCGGGCCCGGCCCAGCCTCAGGATGAAACTGATAGCCTAATACCGGAAGCTCCTTATGTCTTATCCCCTCGCTTGTTTTATCGTTTAGGTTTATGTGAGATATCTCAAAATCATCCGGCAGGGTATCCGTATCTATACAGAACCCGTGATTCTGAGTCGTAATCTCTATCTGGCCGGTTCTTAAATTCTTAACCGGGTGGTTTGCCCCGTGATGGCCGAATTTCAGTTTATAGGACTTTGCTCCAGCACCCAGGCCGATAAGCTGGTGCCCCATACAGACCCCGGCCACCGGAAGCCTTTTCTTTCTGTTATAATCGATGAGATCGGAGGCAAGACTTATTCCGTAATCGACTGCAGCGGGATCTCCCGGGCCGTTTGAAAGAAAAACCCCATCCGGCTCATGGGAAAGCACATCATCCAGGGAAGCCTTTCCGGAGAGAATCTTCAAATTGAGGCCCATTTTCTCAAGGTTTCTAACGATATTCATTTTTAAGCCATAATCAATTAAAACAACCTTTTTGCCCGAACTTCCTTCCTTGGGATCATACTTCTCGTACACAGAGTACCCGGAATCGTTCACCTCCCCCACAAGGTTGCGTCCCTTAATATCCGGAAAGCCATCTAACTTCCCCTTCAGGCTTTCAGTGTCAAAATCAAGGGCTGAGATTATTCCCTTCATCGATCCCCTGCTTCTTATTCTCCTTACAAGGCTTCTTGTATCAATCCCCTCAATACCCGTTATCTTCTCAGACTCAAGATACCCGGAAAGGCCCATCTGCGCCTTATAGTGGGAATGAACCCTTGAGTACTCTTTTACAATTAACCCTGATGCCCATATCCTGTAGCTTTCTGAATCATCCAGGTTTATGCCGTAGTTTCCTATATGGGGATAGCACATCGTAACAATCTGCCCGCAATAGGATGGATCCGTAAGAATCTCCTCGTACCCTGTCATTGACGTATTGAAAACGACCTCGCCGATTTGCTCTCCCCTGTGACCGAAATAAGAGCCTTCGTAAAGCGAGCCGTCTTCAAGATATAACACTGCCTTGCCTTTCATTTTGCCGCAAACTCCTTTTCTATATGAATAGTTTCCTCCTCCGAACGCCCCATTGATATGAGGGCAATTTTAGAACCGCTGAGTTCCTGAATTCTTTCCACAAACTTTTTAGCGTTCGCGGGTAAGTCCTCCACCTTATTTACACCTTTTGTTTTTTTGTTCCATCCGGGAAGCTTCTCGTACACAGGCTCCGCCTCTTCCTGCATCTTCCGGGAAAGCGGAAATTCCGTTATTTTTCTGCCCCTGTATTTATAAGCCGTGCATATCTTTATTTCTTCTCTGTCATCAAGAACATCTATTTTCGTAAGAGCCATCTTATCCGCCCCGTTTACCCTTATTGCCATCTTCAGCTGAACCATATCAAGCCATCCCACCCTCCTGGGTCTCCCGGTGGTGGCTCCGTACTCCCCCCCCTTCTCGCGCAGATACTCAGCCTCTGTTCCTTCAATTTCAGTGGGAAACGGCCCCAGTCCAACCCTTGTTGTATAGGCTTTGGTCACCCCTAGAACGGTTTCAATTTTTCCCGGGGGAAACCCGCTGCCTACACAGGCCCCTCCCGATATGGGGTTAGATGAGGTGACAAACGGATATGTTCCGAAGTCGCAATCCAGCATCGTCCCCTGCGCCCCCTCAAAAAGAATATTCTTACCCCTTTTTTCCTCACTGTAAAGCAGGCTTGCCCCGTCAGCGAGAAAATCCTTCAGCCGGGGGAGAATTTCCTCTCTCTCCTTCATTATTTTATCTTTCAGCTTTGTCACGGAGGTGAATTTCTTGATGAATACTTCCTTGCCCCTGAGGTTTCGCTTTAGAAGCTCCTTGAAGGTATCGTCCTCCAGGTAATCAACGAACCTTATTCCAACCCTGGCATACTTGTCTCCGTATGCAGGGCCTATACCCCTTCTTGTCGTTCCAACCCTGGTTTTAAGCTTCTCCATGTAAGCTTCCCTGTATTTGTGGTAAGGAAATATAAGATGGCAGTTTCCGGAGATAAAGAGCCTTCCGTCTGCTTCAATATTTCTTTTTCTTAAAAAATCCAGCTCTTCCACAAGGGCGGCGGGGTCTATCACAACCCCGTTTCCGATAAGGCACTTTTTACCGGGGTAGAGAATCCCGGAAGGAACCAGATGAAGAACATACTGGCTGTTGTCAAAAACCACGGTATGGCCGGCATTATTGCCCCCCTGAAACCTGACAATCCAGTCAGCCCATGAGGAAAGGATGTGGCTGACTTTCCCTTTTCCCTCATCCCCCCACTGCATTCCTATTACTGATAAAGAAGGCATTTTAAATCACCCCCGCTCTCTTGAAAATCTCTTCAACATTCCCTAAATAAGCCTCGGGTTTCATAGCCGCGGCGAGCTCTTCCGGTTTTATCTGGTGTTTTTTCTCCAAAATCTCCTCTATTTCTTCTATACTTTTACCCTGCATGAAAATTTTCTTTGCCAGAGAATACGCCTCTTTTCTTTCAACTCCCTTATCCAGAAGAAGCTTTAAAACAGAAGAAGAGTAAAGCCGCATTCCTGCCTTTTCCAGGTTCTTTTTTATATTTTTTTTATGAACTGTCAAGTTTTCTGCAACATAGTTAATCTTTTCCAGAATATAACAGGTGAGAGAGCTGGCCTCTTCCAGAACAATCCTTTCGTTGGATGAATGCGAAATATCGCGCTCATTCCATAGCGCAATGTTGGAAAGCCCCGTCTGGGTATAGTTCCCCACAAGCCTTGAAAGGCCGCTTATTCTTTCGCATAGTACCGGGTTCTTCTTATGGGGCATCGCGGAAGAGCCGGTCTGTTTTGACATAAAAGGTTCTGAAACCTCTTTAATGAAATCCTGCGAGAGAAGCCTGATTTCGCAGGAAATCTCTCCTGCAAGAGCAGAAATAAGAGAGAGAACAAAAATATATTCACAGAAGATATCCCTCGGCAGTACCTGGGATGCCGCCGGAGCAGGCTTCAATCCGAGGTAATCCAGAGTCTTCTTTTCCTCCCCGGGACTCACCAGTGAATAGGTTCCCACCGCGCCGCTTATCGTACCGACAAGTATTCTCTTTGACGCCTCTTCAACCCTTTCAATATTTCTCATGGCAAAGACGTGCCACCTGGCAAACTTGAGCCCCAGGGTAACCGGCTCGGCAATCTGCCCGTGTGTTTTCCCGCACATGACGGTATCCTTGTATTCCACGGCCTTGTTTTTCAATATGTTTTTCAGCTTTTTAAGCTTTTTCAGGGTCAACTCAAGCGAATCCTTTATCTGCAGCACCCTTGCCGTATCCATAACATCCGAAGAGGTAAGCCCTTTGTGTATCTCTCCGGCCGAAGGGCCTATTCTTTCCTCAAGTATCGAAAGAAAGGCATTGAGTTCATGCCCGCTTATCTTTTCCTTTTCCCGCACCTCTTCGGGATCTATATCCTCTTTAAGAACCAGAAGCGCCAGATCATCCATTCCGCGGGCCTTAAGTACGGCAGCCTCTACCTCCTTCCATTTTCTATAATAGTTCTTCTCGCTCCATATTTCTTTCATTTCTTTTAAATAGTATCTGTCAATCATATCCTCTCCTCACTTACTGATGAATTTCTTTACCGCTTCCGGGTACAGTTTATGCTCTTCTTTGAGCACCCTGCGGGCCAGGCTCTGCGGCGTATCATTATCTTTTACCGGAAGGCGCCTCTGCAGAATAACCGGGCCATGGTCATACTCCTCATCTACAATATGCACGCTGCAGCCCGATTCTTTTCTGCCTGAAGCCAGCACCGCCTCGTGCACCCTTATGCCGTACATCCCCTTGCCGCCGAAATCAGGCAGAAGAGCCGGATGTATGTTCAGTATTCTGTTTCGGTATTCGCTGACTATATTTTTGCCGAGCTTTACCAAGAACCCGGCAAGGCAAATAATATCTGTATTAAATTCTTTAACTTTTTTAAGCAGAGCGGCTGAATACTCTTCTTCACCGGAATAATCCTTATACTCAATCACAAAATGGGGTATGTTCTCTCTTTTTGCCCTTTCTATTGCAAAAACGCCTTTTTTACTTGAAATGACCAGATTTATCTCTCCCGGAATAAAGCCGCTTTTACACCCGTTAATAAGTGACTGAAGGTTTGTGCCGCCGCCTGAAACAAATACGGCAATTTTGGTCACAGAACCCTTCCAATAACCTCAGCATCCGCACTGCGGGCTATTGATTCGGCATTATCGGGCTCAGCGACCGCAATCATACCCCAGCCGCAGTTAAAAACCTTTTTCATCTCCTCTAAGGAAACGCCCTTCTTTTCAATTATTCTGAAGATTTCCGGAATATCGTAATCAAATATTTCAGCCTTCTTTTTACCCAGAAGCCGCTTGAGGGCCCTTTCCATCCCCCCTCCGGTAACATGAGCAAGGTTTTTAAGCTCAAAGCGCGGGTTTATCAGGTTATCATAAATCACGGTGGGAGAGAGCAGCATATCTGAATGCTCTTTCAACTCTTTATCAGAAAAAACATCCCTTATAAGAGAAAATCCGTTGGAGTGGACGCCGCTGGAACTCCAACCGAGTATTTTGTCTCCCGATTCTACTTTTTTGACATCAAATGGCTGCTCCACCTTTCCTACTGCAAACCCGGCCAGGTCATAATCCTCGCCGCCGTACATGCCGGGCATCTCCGCGGTTTCACCTCCGAGAAGAAGGCATCCGGCCTTCTCGGTAGCCTCCCTGATACCCTCCATTACCTGAGAGAAAATATCCTCTCTTAACTTTCCGCAGGCAAAGTAGTCAAGAAAAAAGAGAGGACGGGCGCCTCCGGCTATTAAATCATTTACGCTCATCGCCACAAGGTCAATGCCTATTCCCCTGTGCTTTCCGGCCGAGACGGCAAGCTTTATTTTAGTTCCCACCCCGTCGCAGGTTGCGGCAAGCCCCACCCCGTCAATTTCATATACCCCCGCATACCCTCCTATCGAAGGATACTTTTCCTTTAACTTTTCTACGAGTGATTCTGCTTTCTCTACATCAACTCCGCTTTTTTTATAAAGTCCCATATCTTTTACCTAAATATACTCCTGTATTTCATCTATCAGTTCATCAAACTCCGGAGAATCAAACCACCTGCGCCCTGTAAGCTCATTTACAAACGCACAGTACACATCAGAAATGATTCCGGCAAACCTCTCGGGCAGCGCGGGAGGAGATAAAGAAACCCTTTCTTTCCAACTTGCGCCTCCTGTTTCTCTGGCCCCGGAAACCTCCCGGTACCAGTCAGTTTCCCTGTAGTATATACGGGCCAGCTCCTTGCTTAAAGAAATTTTTCCCTTTCTGAAACGGCACTCATCGGGAGTCCCCAGGACATCCGCCACAACCGGTTCTCTTTTCTCATTAAAAGCAAGTTCAATCTTGCCGTCGCTGTTCTCCATGCCCATTTTTTCCGCTTCTTTCGTGATTATCTTATTTACTTCAAGAAGAATATCCTTGATTTTCCCCGTCTCCTGCTCATCCAGGCCTGCGATATCAGCGGCGGTATCCCAGTCTATGTATCTGTCTGTGTGTTCAAACTTTGTGGATACATCCATAAAAGGCTCGGGCAGCCGGCTTTCCGGCTCAGGTACGGCATCAAACCCCACCTCCCGGGGAGATACAGTCCCGTTTTTCAGTCTTTTAAATATGCTGGAGCCTTCGGGAAGAGAGTTCCTGTATATAACCTCCAGGGGTATAAGAACATTAGAGGGCCTCTTCAGATACCTGCTGTAATCATAAATGCCTTTCTTAAGCCGGGGCTTAAAAACCCGGTAAAGATTCACCTCCATTATATTAGAGGGGGATTTAAGCTCATCGAGTTTTTTTGCCCTCCCGCTTTCAACTATACCGCGGTAATGGGTTTCTATTCCCCTTTCCTGCAGTCTTTCAAAGAAATAGGCCCCCGCCAAACATAAAGCCTTTCCCTTCCTGTCTATATCCTGGGGCATTTTTCCCCAATCAAAAACCGAATACCTGTCAGAAAAAACAAACCTTCCGATGCCGGGCTGTTTTTCCGACGGGCTTTTTATAACTTTAAGATCCTTGACGCTGCCCACTTTTACCCCATTACTCCAGGCCGCCTGGAAGAAACCGCATCAATACTAAAATCCCGCTCATTTTCTCATAACCTCTTTTAACCCGATATCGGTTCTGTAGTGCATGCCCTCAAAGTTTATTTTCTCTATCGCCCCGTATACTTTTTCTCTAGCCCTTTCTATGTCTTTTCCGGCGGCGGCCACGTTAAGCACCCTTCCGCCGTCAGTGTATAAAACCCCGTCTCTTTCACGCGTTCCGGAATGAAAAAGCATGATATCCTCATCAATATCCCCCATGCTTATCTCCATCCCTTTACGGTAGCTCCCGGGATAACCGCCGGATGCCAGGACAACATCCACTACATAACCGTCCTTCCATTTTATATCCGGCTTCCGGTTTTCCATAAGATCCAGCACCGCCTCCAGAAAATCGCTTTCCATCAGACCGAGAACCGCCTGGGCCTCGGGATCTCCCAGCCTTACGTTAAATTCAAGAACACCGGGCTCTTCTGAATGAATCATAAGCCCCAGATAAAGAACCCCCCGGTAATCGATACCCCTTTCTTTAAGCCCGTCTATCACCGGTTTAGTTATTTTCCTGTCAATCTTTTCCATTACAGAGGAACTGATGGCGGAAGTCGGAGCATAAGCCCCCATCCCCCCCGTGTTTGGGCCGTTATCCCCGTCAAAAACAGGCTTGTGATCCTGGGAAGGAGAAAGATAAACATATTTTTCGCCTGATATCATAACCAGAACCGATGCCTCCTCACCCTGCAGTTTGTCTTCGATTATAATTTTCGAGCCGGCCTCTCCGAATTTTTTTTCCTTCATCAGAACCCTAACCGCCTCCCGGGCTTTGCGGGGCGTCTCGGGAATTATTACCCCCTTTCCGCCGCAGAGGCCGTCAGCTTTTATTACAACATCCTCTTTTTTAGAAGAAAGATAATCCTGCGCATCGGATTCATTATCAAAGACCTCATAGCCGGCAGTGGGTATACCGTTTTTTTTCATAAAATCCTTTGCATACACCTTCGAACCTTCCAGCATAGCCCCGTCTTTGACCGGACCGAAAACCATAACGCGGCTCTCTTTAAAGAAGTCTGCAAAGCCCTCAACAAGAGGGGCTTCCGGCCCCACAATTATAAGGTCAATATCCTTTTCTTCGGTAAAGCTCTTTACCCTTTCGAAATCCAGCGGAATACCGGCCGGTGAGGCATCCCTAGAAATGCCGCTGTTTCCCGGCAGGCAGAAAACCTCACCCGCAAGGGGTGATTTTTTCACCTTCCACACAATGGCGTGTTCCCGGCCCCCTGATCCTATCACCAGAATGTTTTTCCTTTTCTTATTCATTTTTATTCTCCCTCAACGGATAATCATTGTTGAAACAAGAAAGGCAGTAATCCGTTTTTTTACAGGCCCTTAAAAGTCCGTCCATGGAAAGATACTGAAGGGTATCCACCCCCAGGTATTCGGCAATTTCATCCACAGAGAGATGATTGGCAATAAGCTCCGAATCGGTCGGGGTGTCTATCCCGTAATAACATGAATGTTTTATGGGGGGAGAAGCCACAAGAAAGTGAATCTCGCGCGCCCCGGCCTTTCTTATCATATTCACCAGTTTCTTTGAGGTTGTTCCCCTTACTATTGAATCATCAATGACAATAACCCTTTTTCCCTTCAGAAGCTGGCCCACGGGAGAAAACTTTATTTTTACCCTGAAATCCCTTATATCCTGATGCGGCTCTATAAATGTCCTGCCTATATAGTGGCTTCTCATCAAACCGGTCTCAAGCGGAATCCCGCTTTTTTTGCTGTATCCCATTGCCTGCATATTTGCGGAATCCGGAACGGACATCACAAGATCAGCCTTTATTTTTTTCTCTCTCGCAAGCTCCCATCCCATATTCAGTCTCGTCTGATACACGCTCTGTGAAAAAACCTGAGAATCGGGCCTGGAAAAATATATCAGTTCGAATATGCAGGGCCTGTGCGGCCGGGGTTCAAGGCTGAGGCTGCGTTCCCCGTTTTCATCTATAACCAGAATCTCCCCGGGCTCTATATCTCTTTCATGCTCCGCATCGATTATATCGAAAGCGCATGTTTCCGATGAAATCACAGCAGAGTCCTCCTTTCTCCCAAGTGAAAGGGGCCTGAAGCCGTAGCTGTCGCGGACAGCAATAATTTTCTCCGGGAAAAAAAGTATAAGTGAAAACGCTCCCTTAAGCCTATCGAGAACCTTTTTCAGGCGTTCTTCCCAGGTCCCTTCCTCCCTCACCAGCATCTTAAGTATAAGTTCGCTGTCGGTCTCGGTTGAAAATATTATTCCCTCTTTCTCGAGTTTTTCCCTCCACTTTACTGCCGAAGGAATATTGCCGTTATGAGCTATGGCTATGGGGGAATTCTGATAATGAACAATTATGGGCTGAATATTCCCGAAAGAAGAACTGCCGGAGGTGGAATACCTTACGTGGCCGATGGCGCTTGACCCCCTTAACCTTCTCATATCTTCGGCATCAAAAACCTCGTTTACCAGCCCCATCCCTTTTTTTGAAAAAAATTCATGCTTGAGGCAGGAAACAATACCTGCGCTTTCCTGTCCCCTGTGCTGAAGGGAATAAAGCCCGAGAAAAACTTTTTCGGCGGCCTGGGGCATATTCCAGACCCCGAAAAGACCGCAAAATTCCTTACGCATTTTTAACTATATTCCTGTACATTAATCTACCCCATACCTTAACATCTCTGCTTCCCCGCGCCGGATGCTGAAAATCATAAAGATACCTTTCCGGATGAGGCATAAGACCTAAAACATTTCCTCCGGAAGAAGTAATACCTGCTATGTCAAGCTCGGAACCGTTTGGGTTATCTATATATTTTACGGGAACCCTGCCCGATTTAATCAGCCCTTTTGCGCTCTCCTGCGCCCCTTTGAATTTTCCCTCGCCGTGGGCAACGGGAAGCTCAATCTCCTCCGGCATTTTTTCAAACCAGAAAAATGAACTGTCAACTTTCAGCCTTACCCATCTGCAGATAAACCTGCCGGAATCATTATATGTAAGTGTCGCCCTATTTTCAAAGTCCTTACCCGGAAGAATACCGGATTTAACCAGCACCTGAAAACCGCTGCATACCCCCATCAACAGCTTTCCCTTTTTAATAAATTTCGTAATCTCGTTCATTACCCTGTATTTTAAAAAAATCGCCAGGACCCTCCCGGCTCCAAGGTAATCCCCGTACGGAAACCCCCCGGGTATCACCAGTATGCCCGCATCCTCAAGCATACCCGGCCTTTGAGCAAAGGAGTTGACATGGACTGTCTCCGCCAGGGCGCCGGCCTCTTCAAGAGCAAACCTTGTCTCCATGTCGTTATTTGTCCCCGGGGCCTTCAAAACAATGGCCTTTTTGGATTTATTCATCTATCTGGCTCTTCCATATTTTTTTCACAACCCCAATGTCCTCTCTGAGAATACCCCTTAACCCGGAATTTACCGTTATCTGCTCATCAAAAGTTGTCTCGCCTATTCTGAAAATCTGCGCTTCCTCAGCCAGTTTCTCAAAATCTTCTGCCCTCTCCGGCTCCACCTCGACTAAAAACCTTGAATTGCTCTCGGAAAAAAGCTTTATCAAATCCGACTCTCGCTCCGAAAATTCCCCGTCCTTCAGTTTTATGCCGCAGATGTCAACGGATGCCCCTACTCCTGAAAAACACATCTCGGACAGGGCGGCGATAAAGCCGCCTTCGGATATATCGTGTACGGAAAGAATAGTTTTTTTTCTCAAAGCCGAACTTATTAACCCGAGCGCACCCCGTGAGCATTCCGGCCTCAAATCAGGAACCCCGCCCCCGGCCCTGCCGGAGACCCTTGAAAGAACCGATCCTCCCATTTCATTATATGTTCTTCCAACCTGGTATATAAAATTTCCGGGTTTTTTAAAATCGCTTCCCACCGCCAGACCTGCATCCTCCGACACGGCTGCGCAGGTTATAAGCAAGGTTCCGGGGATATTAACCTTTTTCCTTTCACCGTCTTGAGAAACAGTCTCATAAAAATTATTAAGGCTGTCCTTCCCCGAAACAAAAGGAATCCCCAGGTCCATACTGGCGCGGTAGCATCCCCTGGAAGCCCTGACCAGCCCGCCCAGCACCTCCTCCTGCCGCGTATCACCCCAGCAGAAGTTATCCATAAATGCCGCTTTTTTCATGTCGCCCCCGGCGGCAACCGTGTTCCTTGCCGCCTCCTCCGAGCAGCTCAGGGCCATTTTATAAGGGTCCAGCCGCCCATAGGAAGGATTGATGCCCAGCCCTACAGCCACCGCCCTTTTCGACCCCGGCTGCGGCATAACGGCGCATCCGTCCTGAGGAGCGTCCTGCTCTTTGCCTGCAAGCGGTTTCAATACCGTCCCCCCCTGAACTTCGTGGTCATACTCCCTTATAACCCTCTCTTTTGAAGCCACATTAAGATCTCCCATAACCTTTTTCCAGGCCTCTGCAAGAGATATGCCTCCGGCCTCAAAATCAGCTGAGGGCTTCTCTCTCCAGACCGCCTTTCTTTTTATCCTGGGAAGCCCCCCGTGCAGAAACTCCATATCAAGGTCGGCATGCTTTTTTTCCTTATAATAAACCTCAAGCCTTCCGCTTGACGTAAACTCTCCCAGCCTCGCCCACTCGACATCCTCCGCATCCAGGATTTTTCCAAGGGCCTCAACAGAACCGGGCGAAACGCTTAGAACCATCCTTTCCTGGGATTCCGACAAAAATATTTCCCAGGGCTTAAGCCCCTCGTACTTAAGAGGCGCGTTCTCCAGGCGCACGAGCGCGCCCGTTTCGCTGCCCATTTCTCCGATAGCCGAAGAGAACCCGCCGGCGCCGCAGTCGGTAACAGCCTCATAAAGATTCATGTCGCGGAGCTTAAGCATAGCATCAGCAAACTTTTTCTCAGTTACCGGGTCTCCAATCTGCACGCAGCCGGAGTCAGTCTCCTCCTGCAGGCCGGCAGAAGAGAAAGTCGCTCCGTGAATACCGTCCCTTCCCGTTCTTCCCCCTATAGAAATAATAACATCTCCGGGTCTGACTTTTTTTTCGATATGCCCGACCGGCATTATTCCAAGGGTGCCGCAGTACACAAGAGGGTTGTAAATGTAATCCCTGTCAAAAATTATCGCCCCGCTGAGGGTGGGGATACCCACCCTGTTTCCGTAGTCGCGAACCCCTTTGACTACACCCTTAAATATTCTTTCGGGATGAAGAACCTCCCCCTCTATTTCTTCCCTTGGGGTATCGCAGGGGCCGAAACAGAAAACATCCAAATTCATGAAAGGGCGCGCTCCCCGTCCGCAGCCGAGTATGTCCCTTATCACCCCTCCCACTCCAGTTGCCGCCCCCCCGTAAGGCTCTATCGCTGACGGATGATTATGTGTTTCCGCCTTTATAGCTATTGCGCTGTCAGAATCAAACCTGATAACCCCGGCATTATCCTCAAATACCGAGAGGCAGTAATCCCTGTCAAGCTCCCTGGCAGTACGGAATACGGTCTCTTTAAGCAGGCTGTTTATGTTTTCCTTTTTTTCCTCTCCCGATATATCTATCCGGGTGTATTCAACAGGCCCCCCCATTGTCTTATGCTTGCAGTGCTCGCTCCATGTCTGCGCAATTATTTCCATCTCCATCAATGAAGGCTCGCGGGATTGTTCCTCATAATACTTTTTCACCGCCTCCATTTCTGCGCCGTTTAGGGAGAGCACCATTTTGCCGGAAATATCCAGAAGGCCTTTACGGCTGAGCCCCCTTATTCTTACTTTTCTCATCCTTCCTCTATCTCCGCATATTCTATTACGCTGTTGTAAAGAAACTCCCCTGCCGCGCCGGCAAGATTATCCCCACGCCCGCCTTTCATTATATATCTTCTGGCTGCTGCAGCCCGCGAAACCCCTTCTATTCCCATGATTTCAAGCGCTTCCATGAGGGTTTTTCCCTCCACATCCAGCACCCCATTCTTTAAATAAACCCTGACCGAGGGGGCATCCACAGCGCGCAGGCCGATTGAATAATCCTGCGTTACACTGTCGCATAGCAGCTCTGAAGAGATTCTCTCAAGAACCTTCTCCTCATCCTCCAGCTGCCCGCGTAAAGAGTAAATTCTGCTGAAGGAAATTTCTTCAGCTTCATAACCGCTCACATGAGAAAGCTCGGATGCGGCCCTTTCCCCCTCCGGGTCCCTTCCCTCTGAAAAAACTTCTATTATATATTCCTTTTCCTTTATTCCCATTCTATTGTGCCGGGAGGTTTATTCGTAATATCATAAACAACCCTGTTTATTCCCTCAACCTCATTTACCACCCTCGTTGATATTCGCCCCAGCACCCCGTAGGGTATCCTGGCCCAGCTTGCTGTCATCGCCTCTTTTGATTCCACACATCTTATTGCCAGCGTATATTCATATGTCCTTTTATCTCCCATAACCCCGACGGATTTTACAGGCAGGAAAACCGGGAAAGCCTGCCAGAGATTATAGTAAACGCCTGCTTTTTTTAATTCCTCATCCACTATTTCATCGGATTTTCTGAGAATTTCAACCCTTTCTTCTGTAACCTCACCGGCAGTCCTTACAGCGAGGCCCGGGCCCGGAAAGGGATGCTGTTTCACAATCTCCTCAGGGACCCCCAGCTTCAGCCCGATTTCCCTCACCTCGTCCTTGTAAAGAGCTTTAAAAGGCTCAAGAAGCTTAAGGTTAAGAACCTCGGGAAGGCCGCCGACATTATGATGAGACTTTATCCTGGCCGGAGACTCTCCATCCTTAGCCGACTCTATAACATCAGGATAAAGGGTCCCCTGGGCAAGATGGGTTATACCCTCGAGTTTATCTGCCTCTTCGTGAAATACGTTTATAAACTCCCTGCCGATTATTTTTCTTTTTTCTTCCGGATCCCTCACCCCCTTGAGCTCACTCATGAATTTTCCCGACGCGTCAACTATCCTTACATTAATCCCCATCTTTTTCATCAATACATTTTTTATACGCTTTGAATCCTTCCAGCGGGTCAGGCCGTGCTCGACAAATATGGGATAAAAGTTTTCACCTATAGCTTTCTGTATAAGAACCGAGGCCACGCTTGAATCAACCCCCCCGGACAGAGCCATTATCACCTTCCGGTTTTTAACTTCACTGCGGATTTCATCTATTTTATCATCTATCCATTCGGAAAGATTCCAGTCCCGGGAAGCCCCGCAGATGTCAACAAAATTTTCAAGGATTTTCAACCCCCTTGCAGTATGAGTTACCTCCGGATGAAACTGAACACCGTAAAAATTCCTTGAATAGTCTCCCATTGCCGCAATTTTTACCGATGATGTAGAGGCCATTTTCCGGAAGCCCTCAGGAAGGGTTTCAACCCCGTCGTAATGGCTCATCCAGGCATCAAGTTTCTTGGGAAGTGACTCAAATATTTTTTTTCTCTCGATTATTTCAATCCGGGTTTTACCGTATTCCCTGCATGTTGAGATGCCCAGTTTTCCGCCAAGCATTTTTGTCATTACCTGCATTCCGTAGCATATTCCCAGTACCGGAACTTCTCCAGTGAAGACTTCACGGCGGGGCTTGGGAAAGCTGCTGCTTTTCAATGACGACGGAGACCCGGATAGGATTATCCCGTCTAACTCTTTTCCCCCGGGAAGAGGACGGGTGTATGGAATTATCTCCGATTTTACTCCCAGCTCTCTTATTCTTCTGCATAAAAGATGGGTGTACTGCGAACCGAAGTCAATTATTGGAATCATCAGATTTTAGGAAGGGTTATGCCCTTCTGCCTCTGGTACTTTCCCTTTTTGTCCCTGTAAGATCTTATACAGGGGTCGTCGCTCTTTAAAAATATCACCTGCGCTATACCCTCATTCGCATAAATCTTGGCCGCCAGCGGCGTTGTGTTGGATATCTCGAGAGTAACGAACCCCTCCCATCCGGGTTCAAACGGGGTTACATTTACTATTATTCCGCACCTGGCGTAAGTGGATTTGCCCACGCATATCGCCAGCACATCTTCCGGCATTTTTATATATTCCACCGTTCTTCCGAGTGCAAAGGAATTTGGGGGTATCAATATATGGTCACTGTTTTTTACATTAACAAATGAATCCCTGTCAAATTTTTTGGGGTCCACGGTAGCGTAATTTATGTCAGTGAATATTTTAAACTCCTCCGCCACCCTTATGTCATATCCGTAGGAAGAGAGCCCGTATGATATCACCCCGTCACGAACCTGATTTTCCTCAAAGGGGTCTATCATCTTACGCTCACGGGACATTTTTTTTATCCAGCTGTCGGCTTTCAGCATTTACTTTCCCATCCCCAGGCTTTGAGCCCTCTGGTATATTTTTCCTTCCTTCTTTATTTCAGGGGCCACAATTAAAGTGCTCTTTTCATGAAACTCCCTGATATTATAGGCTCCGCAGCTGGCCATGGAAAGCCTTATCGCCCCGGCAAGGTTCTGGGTTCCGTCATCAGTCTTAGCCGGCCCCAGTAAAATCTCCTGAAGGCCTCCCATTATACCTACCCTTATTCTTGTCCCGCGGGGAAGATAGGGATGGGGCAAAGCCATACCCCAGTGATATCCTCTGCCGGGAGCCTCTTTTGCCTTTGCAAAGGTGTTTCCCAGCATCACCATGTCGGCTCCGGAGGCCAACGCCTTGCATATATCAGCGCCCACAGTCATTCCCCCGTCGGTTATGATGGAAACATGCCTGCCCGTTTTTTTATAATAGTCATCCCTGGCCGAAGCGCAGTTCATTGTTGCCGTAACCTGAGGAACCCCTATTCCCAAAACACCTCTCGTAGTGCAGGCAGCCCCGGGGCCTACCCCCACCAACACCCCGCTGGCTCCGGCTTCCATTAAATCCATGGCAACCTCATACGTTACGCAGTTACCCATAATAACCGGAATTTCCATTTCCTCAACAAACCTTTCAAGCTCCAGTGGAGTTTGTTCATGCGAATGATGCTTTTTTGTTATCACGGTAGCCTGAAGACAGAATATGTCAGCGCCGGCATCCCTGCTTATAGGCCCGAGTCTCTTCGCCCTCAAGGGAGTACAGGAAACACAGGCCGAGCCGCCCCCCTTTTTCATCTTTTTTATAGTTTCAGCTACAAGCTCATCCTTAATAGGTTCTTTGTATATCTCCTGGAGAAGGGGTGTAACCTCCTCCTTGGGAACAGATATTATCTCCTGCAGCACCTCTGCGGGGTTTTCATACCTTGTGGAAACCCCCTCCAGGTTCAGCACGGCAAGCCCGCCCAGCTTCCCCATGGAAACCGCAAACTCCGGGTTTACCACCCCGTCCATGGCGCTGGCCAGAAAGGGAAGTTCAAGGCTGATATCCCCTATGCTGCTTTTTATATCTACATCCTCGGGATCCACAGTGCTCCGCCCGGGAACTATAGCTACCTCATCAAATCCGTATGCTCTTTCCATCACTTATTCCTCCTCTTTTATAACAACCCTGTTATTTCTTTTATCCCCCGTCATGTCAAAAAAACAATCGGGGGCCTCTTTTTTTAAAATCTCCAATACCCTTATAAAAGCCCCTCTAATCTCCCACTGGGCCTTCCTGCTACCCCTTAGTTTTATGGCGTGTCTGAACTGCCTGAAATTTCCGGTAAAAAATATTTCGCTGCAGCAGCTGTTAGGCAGAACATACCGGGCATCCTCCCGCTTTACGCCCTTTGAAATCATATCCCGGTAAAGGCCGCTTAAATCTTCCATCGCCTTTTTGAATCTGTCAAGCATCTCCGGATTCTCTTCTATCGACGGAGGAATAACATAATCAAATTCCTCTTCATTAACGTAGCGCTGAGACTGCTGGGAAAAAGAAAAAAGCCTGTGGCGGACAAGCTGATGCGTGAGCGCCCTGCTGACGCCCTGAAACCTGAAGGAGGCTGAGGCATGCTCCAGGACTGAAAGATGCCCCGCCCTGATCAGCCTTCTTATAAAACTGCCTGAATCAGAAGACCCCATCCTGTCCCATGACAGGTAACAGGTTCTGGCCGCCTGCTCAATCACCTCCTGAGGCCTTGGCGTAACTGATACTAATTTTACTTTCATATTTTACTCAGACCCTTGCCTTTACCTTATAGCCCTTTTCCACCGCACTTTTCGCAAAATCCCTGATCTCTCCCTCAAAATAAGGTTTGATTCCCCGCAGTTTCCGGGAGGCCGCTTTATCAGGGGTAAACTGCCCAAGGGCATATACCGTTTCCTTTCCAACCACCCCAAGATTCTCCATAACATCCCGGTATTCACAAATACCCGGAATAAGAACCGTTCTTACCTCAAAATCAGAACCGCTCTCTTTTAAGATATCCAGCGCCTGAGCCGCTTTTGCTGCGGCTGAGCCGACTCCGCAAACCTCCGCATATCTTTTTTCACTCTTTATCGACGCCTTTAAATCAAGAGCGATATAATCGGCCAGGGCGCAATTTAAAATATCTTTTAGAAGCCCGGGGTTAAAACCGTTGGTATCCAATTTAATTAAAAATCCCGAATCTTTCAACACCTTAAGGAGAATTTTTATGTCTTCTTTGAGAAGCGGTTCCCCTCCGGTAATGACTACCCCGTCTATCCACCGGCGGCTCTTTCGGATTATTTCCAAAGCCTCATCCTGGTGGATTAAACTCTTTTCCTCCCTAAGCCCGCTGTTATGGCAATAGGGACACCGCATGTTGCACCCGGAGGTAAAGATAACCGATGCGGCTCTGCCATCCCAGTCAACCAGGGATGTTTTCCGGATACCGGCTATCCTGTCAAACTTTTTTTTTAATGAGCCTATTTACTTACCCCGTATTTAAGCGGTTTAAAGAAATGCCATCTGTCTTTTATCCTGCTCCGGTTCCGTCTCGCCTATCCGGGTTTCCTGAGCCGGGGTTTCAACAGTTTCAGCCCCTTCCTTTCTTTCAGGCAGCCTGTAAAGCCTGCGCTGAGAATATTCCTTTTGCTTCCCCTTATTCCAGCTTGACACGGGACGGTAATACCCGACCACTCTGCTGTAGACCTCGCAGCTGTCCGAACACTCCGGGCATTTATGATACTCACCCTTAATATAACCGTGAGTCTGACAGATGCTGTATGTGGGGGTTATCGTAAAATAGGGAACCGCCGACATATTGGCTATTTTCTGAACAAGCTTCTTGCACGACTGCACGGGGATGTTTTTCTCCCCCATAAATACATGAAGCACAGTTCCCCCGGTATATTTCCCCTGCAAATCCTCCTGATGCTCAATAGCTTCAAAAACATCATCCGTATGCGAAACGGGCAGATGGGTTGAGTTTGTATAGTAGGGAACATCATCCCCGGAAGAAATTATATCAGGGTGAAGCTTCTTGTCCAGCCTGGCAAGCCTGTAGGAAGTACCCTCGGCAGGCGTAGCCTCAAGGTTGTATATGTGCCCTGTCTGCTCCTGGTACCTGACAAGGCGCTTTCTCATATAATCAAGAACCTCCATTGAGAAGCTCTTGCCTTCGGGGGTTGCTATATCCTTGCCCATGAAATTCAAACAGCTTTCATTCATCCCCACAAGGCCGATGGTAGAAAAATGATGCTCGAGAGTACCCAGGTACCTTTTTGACCACGGAAGCAGCCCGTCATCCATGTTTTTACTTACCTCTTTGCGCTTTATTTCCAGAGACTCTTTTGCCAGGTACAGAAGCTCATCCAGTCTTTCAAAATATTCCTCTTTCGTGGAGCTTGTATATCCTATCCTGGGCAGATTTATTGTTACCACCCCTATGCTCCCGGTTTTTTCTCCCGATCCAAAAAGCCCGCCGGTTTTTTTCTTCAGATCTCTTATGTCAAGCTGAAGCCGGCAGCACATGCTGCGCACATCCCCGGGGTTAAGGTTGCTGTTGATGAAATTTTGAAAATACGGAATGCCGTATTTGCTTGTCATCTCGAAAAGAAGCTCGGCTATTTCACTGTCCCAGTCAAAATCTTTAGTTATATTGTAGGTAGGTATGGGAAAAGTAAATACGCGCCCGTTCATATCCCCCTCAAGCATAACCTCAAGAAAGGCCTTGTTTATCATATCCATCTGCGGCTGAAAATCTCCGTATGTTTCCCCCTGCAGAACATCACCGCCGTATATTACAGGGCGGGTTTTTAAATCCTCCGGCGGCACAAGGTCAAATGTAATATTCGTGAAAGGAACCTGGTTTCCCCAGCGGCTGGTGGCGTTTATGGCAAAAACAAACTCCTGGACCGACTGCTTTATCTCTTTATAAGAAAGGTTGTCTTTTGCCGCAAGAGGAGCAAGATATGTATCCACCGATGAAAAAGCCTGGGCGCCGGCCCACTCATTCTGAAGCGTGCCCAAAAAATTAACAATCTGCCCCAGCGCCGCGTTAAAATGCTTGGCCGGCTTGGCGGCGATTCTGCCTTCAACGCCGTTAAACCCCTCGGCAAGCAGCTGACTCAGGGACCACCCCGCGCAGTACCCTCCGAATGAACCGACGGAAAGGTCGTGAATGTGAAAATCCCCGTTTCTGTGAGCCTTGCCTATTTCAGAAGGGTAATTGTTCTTAAGGGTATATTCCGCTATAACCGAGCCTGATATGTACTCCTGCATGGCCGATAGAGAATAGGAAACATTAGAATTTTCCTGAACCCGCCAGTCCTGACGGCTCACGTAAGAATCCACAAGCCCCCTTATTTTATTTGCAAACGCGCTTTTTTCCCTCATCTCATTTCTGTGGTGCCTGTAAAGAATGTATTTTTTGGCAATTTGAGCATAACCGGCTTCAATAAGCTGCTTTTCTACAACATCCTGAACGTCCTCCACAGTAGGTGTCATATAGCCAAACTTCTTCTTAAGCACATGCTCACATTCAGAGGTTATCTCATCAGCAACTTTATAGTCTTTCGAGTCCCCCATGGACTTCAAAATTGCCCTGGTTATTTTCTTTGCATCAAAATCCACCGTCTGGCCGTTTCTTTTCTTAACGGACTGTAAAAACCTTTTTGACATTCTTATTACCTCCTAACTGGTTTAATAAAAGTTTCATCTTTTTTATGATGCGGAATTTAATTTTTACCGCTTAAAACCCGCAAAATTTTTTTCTTATCTTTATGTTAAAACTACCGGTTATCCCTTGTCAAATGCGCAGGGTTTCGGTATTCGATAAACCCCCCTGAAAAAACAGCGAAAAAAAAGCGCCACAGTATCGTAATCCGTCAATAAAATCTGCAAGGTGAAAGCAAACTTGACAAACCTGTTCATTGTTTCTAAACTTCAATAATATAATAACAGATTTAGCAGGAAAAAAGAAGATTTTTTCAGATTTAAATGCGGGGATTTGCCCGGGATAACTCCAACTCCCAGATTTTTTATGCCTTTCGTCAAGCAGGAGGTAAAATGGCGCAACACAGAGTAATAATGGACAGGGATGAACTCATGAGAAAAATAAAAAGGATGAGCACGGAAATCCTTGATGACACCCACGGAGGGGCAAATCTGGCGCTCATAGGAATCCGTTCAATGGGAGTGCACCTTGCAAAAAGAATAAAAAAAGAGCTGGAGTCCATGCTTAAAACAGGCATTCCCCTGGGAATCCTTGACATCACCCTTTACCGGGACGATATTTCCAGGCAGCCCATAAAAACAACAATAAAAGAAACCATTCTTAAATTTGACATGACAGGGAAACACATAATACTCATAGATGATGTTATATGGTCCGGAAGAACCGTAAGGGCCGCCCTGGATCAGATCATGGACTTCGGAAGACCGGATATTGTCCGCCTGGGGGTCCTTATAGACCGCGGAGAAAGGGAGCTGCCTATAGAACCGAATTTCACCGGAAACAAAATAGAAGTAAGGGAAGATGAATGGATAGAACTTCAAATGAAAGAAACAAAGGGTAAGGACCAGGTCCTCTTGTTCAAAAAAAATGACTAAGCCGGATAGCGCAGCCACGGAGCTGAAGAAAAAAGACCTGCTCGGACTTGAAGAACTCTCTCCCGGAGAAATAGAGCTTATTCTGGAGACCGCCAAACCGATGAAAGAGCTTTTTACCCGCACGGTGAAAAAAGCCCCGGCATTAAGGGGAAAGACCGTTGTAAACCTGTTTTATGAACCCTCAACGAGGACAAGAGTTTCTTTTGAGCTGGCAGCCAAAAGGCTCAGCGCAGACACCGTAAACATAAGCTCCAGCGCTTCCTCCGTGGTTAAAGGGGAAAGCCTGATTGACACAGCCAAGACAATAGAGGCTCTGGGAGCAGACATAGTAATAATGAGACACCCCTGTTCCGGGGCTCCCCACATAATAAGCGACAGGATAAAGTGTTCGATAATAAATGCAGGCGACGGGGCGCACGAACACCCAACCCAGGGGCTTCTTGACCTTTACACCATAAAGGAAAAGAAGGGCAGACTGGAGGGGCTGCATGTAGCAATAGTCGGAGACATACTGCATTCAAGGGTTGCAAGATCAAATATATGGGGACTTAAGAAAATGGGAGCAGAGGTATCTCTTGTGGCGCCGCCGACCCTTATTCCTTCCGAAGCCGGAAAAATGGGGTTGCATATCTGCCACCGGATAGAGGAAATAATAGAAGAAGTGGATGTCATAAATATACTGAGAATACAGAAAGAAAGGCAGAAAGAGCTTTTATTTCCCAGCCTTGAAGAGTATAATTTTGTTTTCGGGATTGAGGAGAGTAAATTAAAAAAGGCCAAAAAAGACCTTTTAATAATGCACCCCGGCCCCATGAACAGGGGGGTGGAAATATCCTCTGCTGTGGCAGACTCTGATAAATCGGCGATAAACCAGCAGGTTACAAACGGTGTAGCTGTACGCATGGCGGTTTTTTTCCTTCTTGCCGGAGGAGGTCAGAATGAAACTATTGCTTAAAGGCGGGCGCATAGTCGACCCGGCAAATAACACAGATGAAATATACGATATTCTTATCAGGGCCGGTAAAGTCGAAAGAATCGGAAAGAAATTAGGAAAAGAGCAAAGGGAGTATGACCTTTCGGGAAAAGCAGTTCTTCCGGGGCTTATAGACCTGCACACTCATCTGAGGGAGCCCGGAAGAGAAGACACTGAAACGATAGCAAGCGGAACCGCAGCGGCGGCTCACGGGGGTTTTACCACCGTCTGCGCAATGCCAAACACCAACCCCCCCATTGACTCCGTCTCGGGAGTAAAATATGTTTTAACCACGTCATCCCAGGAGGGAAAAATAGGGGTACTCCCCGTGGGAGCCATAACTAAAAACCGCAAGGGAAAAGCGCTCACGGAAATAGGCAAGATGAGCAACGCCGGCATAGTAGCTATATCCGACGACGGTGACGGGGTCATGAACTCCCGAGTTATGAGAAGGGCCATGGAATACTCTAAAATGTTCGGAATAATTTTAATATCCCACTGCGAGGACCACGACCTTAGCAAAGAAGGAATGATAAACGAGGGTATAACATCAACTAAAATGGGCCTTAAGGGAATCCCTTCACAGGCTGAGGTTATAATGGTGGCGCGGGATATAGCCCTTGCCGGGCTTACGGGATGCCGCCTTCACCTGGCTCATATAACCACATCCCGTTCGGTGGACTTAATCAGGGATGCCAAAAACCGGGGCGTAAATGTAACAGCTGAGGTCACCCCTCATCATATAACCCTTACCGAAAAAGACATAAACGCATACAACACCAACTGCAAGGTTAATCCGCCGCTGAGAACCGAAAAAGACAGAAGGGCCTTAATTTCAGGTTTAAAAGACGGCACAATTGACTGTATATCCACAGACCATGCTCCTCATCTCGACACCGAAAAAGAAAGAGAGTTCGCACTTTCTCCCTTCGGCATGACAGGCCTGGAAACCGCCTTTCCCCTGGCAATGCAGGAGCTGGTCAGATCAAATAAACTCACTTTAAGCAAGCTTGTTGAGAAGATGAGCGCAAACCCCGCATCAATACTTAAGAAAAGCGGCATAGGAAGAATAGAAAAGGGGCTTGACGCCAACATAACAGTAATTGACACAGAACTTGAGAAGGAAATAAACAAGGAGTTTTTCCTCTCCAAAAGCAAAAATTCGCCTTTCAAAGGAAAAAAGCTGAAAGGGTTCCCGATTCTCACCTTATACCGCGGAAGAATAGCATTTAAAGATGAAAAAGTTTTTTCATAAAAAAGCGCCGATAACATCAAAACAGGAGATAATTCCTGGAATATTTTTAATGGAAATTGAATCCCCTGAAATAGCTTCCGCATCCGCACCCGGCGAGTTCATACATATTGCAATAGAAGAAAGACCGTTAAGAAGGCCGATAAGCATATTCCGCGCAAGCGATACAGCGGTAAGCATATTGTTCAGGGTGCGCGGCAAAGGAACAAATATTCTTGGAAAAAAAAGAGAAAAAGAAGAGCTTGATATTCTGGGCCCCCTGGGAAACGGCTTTCCGGAACCGGGAAAGAACCCCCTTTTTATAGCCGGCGGGATGGGTGCGGCCCCCCTTAACTACCTCGCCTCAATATGCTCCGGGGGACTTTTCATATACGGCTTTAAATCCGAATGCGAAACGGAGCTGACCCGTCACCTGGATCTCAAAAACCACCGCCTTTTAACGGTATGTGAAGAAAAAACAGGCGACTGCGTAACCGACATTTTACACAAACATGTAAAAAACAAAGGGAATATTTTCGCTGCCGGACCGCAGGCTATGTTTAAATCGCTTACACCTGTCTGCAAAACCGTATCCCAAAAAACCTATGTCAGCTGGGAAGAAAGGATGGGTTGCGGGACCGGCCTCTGCCAGGCTTGCGCGGTAAAAACAGTTGACGGTTATAAAAATACCTGCTCTGAAGGCCCGGTTTTCCGTTTTGATGAAATAACCGAAGAGGCGTATCATGATTAAATTTGCCGGGATAGACCTGAGCAATCCCTTTATCTCAGCGAGCGGTTGCTACGGATACGGATGGGAAGCGGAAGAACATTTCGGGCCCCTCTCCTGGGGAGCGGTTACAACTAAAACCCTGACCCTTAAACCAAGAGAAGGCAATCCGCCTCCGAGAATTTTTGAAACAGCCGGAGGAATTGTAAACAGGATTGGCCTTCAAAACTGCGGTTTAAATATTTTCCTTAAAAATCATCTTCCAAAGCTGAAAGAACTTCCCTA
>Ga0207421_10002156_pt1 | contig 24666 bp, 20 predicted proteins | sample SodLakKL_010_SED_4_FD_187542 | JGI IMG/M metagenome (GOLD analysis project Ga0207421, IMG submission 187542) | Alkaline sediment microbial communities from Lake Tanatar, Kulunda Steppe, Russia - 8KL_010_SED (SPAdes) (version 2) | ecosystem: Environmental > Aquatic > Non-marine Saline and... | reverse complement strand
TAACTCTTCCTCTAAATAATCAAGAAAACCCTCCATAAATTCTTCAGGTATATCAACTTCTTTTATCTTGTCTCTTTTTAATTTCATTTTATAGCCCCCTTTCGTGTTCTCTTTCAATGTGGCGAACTTTATCAGTTACTTTGGACTCGGTTTCTCTTAGGTGATCGCGAACAAGTTCTATTTTGTTTATTATCTCACTCCTTTCTTTTTGAAGGTTTTTTGTTTTTTGTATTTTCTCTTCTAGCTCTTTAAGATTTTTTTCCTTGATTGCAATCTTTTGTGCTATTTCAGACCTGGAATCACCACCTGTAAGGCTTAATTTTGCTAAAATTCCTGTTTTGCCCTTCTTGCGATTTAGTTCTTCTAACTGTTTTTGGAGTCTGCGTTTATTCTGCTGCATACTGTTTAAATTTCTACCGCCTGACAGCTGTTTTATTTGTTGTTCAACTGCTGCTTCTTTATCTATTAACATTAATTTCATCTTTGTATATTTAAATGCTTCTTCACTTTCTTTGCTTCTGAACTTAATTTTTTGTAAATGATTTTCTTTTTTATATTGAGCTTTTACTTTATAGCCATTGTCCACTTTCTTAATATCTTTAATTGTAAAGCCATTTTCTGCAGCAACTGTTTTGATTTCTTTTAGTTCATCTAGCTGTTTTGTCAAATGTTCTTCCCAGTTTTTATATTTTTGTGTGTCTTTTTCTATCTCATTTATTACATTTTTTTTATTTTGTGCTAACCCTGCCTGCAAAAAAACTTTAGTTATTTTTTTGAATTTGTTTAAATCTCTATCAAGTTCTCCGGTTATATCTTCTGAACCAAAGCCCAGGGCATTTTCCATTTTTGTATTTAATAGTTTCAGAATCTGTTGTATTTGACTTACTTTATTCCTGATATTTTTATTTTTATTTTTTAACTTATTTACTTTATCTATTTTATTTTCTTTGAAATATTTGTCATAGATTTTTTGACTTAGTTTATCTTTCCAGTTTTCTGAAATTGTTAAATCTGAATTATTTTTTTCAAGTTCTGTTACTTTTTCTTTTATATCGTCTGGGCTTTCTATTTCCAGAAGAGTTTCGCGGGGAAGTTTGTTAGATATATGTTTTTCAAGACCCTGAAAAATAATTGCAGCTTGACTGGTATCTGCTATTTCTTTTATATCTTCTATATTTGCTATTTTAAGGTCTTTTCTTAAATTCTTTTGACTAATATATTTTCTTTCTTTGATATTTTTTAATATCTGTTGTTTTTTAATTTGTTTTAATTTTTCAATCTGTTTATTGCATACCTGGTTTATTCTTTTTTTATTCATTTGCTTTTTGAAGTTTTGATCATAGTAATAACCACGGTTTTTAACTACTTCTTTTATGGTTTGTGCCGTTATGGCTTTTTTTATATCCACATTATCATTTTTCAGGGTTTCTTTTGTGAACTCCTTGTATTTTTCTGATATTTTTTGTGATGTTATCGCTTTTTTTCTTACTGTATTTATTATTTTTTCATATTCTTCATTTTTTATCTGGTTTTCTGCTTTAATATATTCTTTTGGTTTTTTTATTTTAATCTCTGTATTTAACTTTTCTTTTAAATTTATCTGTATCTTACGAGCAAAATCATAGCTGCCGTCTAATTCTAAATAACGATTAATCTTATTTTCTATATTATCAAGACGGACACATTTATCATTTCGCCTATAACTATTTAATTGCTGTCTTATTAACCGGGAGTCATCATGTTTATTAAGTACCCAGGAAAATGCTGATAATCTGTCTTTTAGGATCCGATATTCGTTATAATCTTTATTTTTTTGTTTTACTTCAAGATTATGACTTGCTGTTATATTGTGTTTTTTTAGTACATTATTGATTTCTTTTCTGAGATAACAAAAGTTTTTACCAAAACGTTTATTTTTATCAAGAGTGATATGTAAATGTGGTTTGACATTGTAATTACTTTGTCCGTGTAAAGCTTCATCTCTGGATTTTGTATGTATTGATATTATACTGTCGTTAAGTTTTTCTGTCTGTTTATATGTTTTTTGTAATTTTACTCTAACTATTTCTTTTCCCCAGCCATCCTGATCACGTTTCCAATCTCTAATTGTTATTTTTTCTGAGTATTTATTATTTACAAGTTCTTGTATTTTAGCTTTTTTTTGTGAAGCAGATAATTTATCAAAAGATTTATCTACACGAAAATTTTTCCCCCAGGTCTGCCTATGAGGATTTTCGATTTCAATTTGTGCTATATCTGCTGCCACCATTTCAAGTTTTTCCACGGCTTCTTTTTTTTCATCAAAATTCAATTCTTCAAATGAAAATTTATAATCTATATAGTCTTTGTGTGTTCTGTCTAATAACTCATTTTTTTCTTCTCCATTGACCTGTATAGTGTCATTTTCATATTCAATTTTTTGTAACCTTTTACCTTGTATTAGGAAACTTTTCTCGTCGTGGTCAAGAATATATGCTCCAAGTTTTGTAGCTGGCATTGTTTATTTCTCCTTTTTTTGCGGTAGCAAAAAAGCAGTTTTTTTGATTATGGGTATGCAAAGTTTGGTTTTCAACTTTGTATACCATTGCTCATTTATTTATTTCAATTTCATTATAATATTTTCTGACATTATTTGCAAATAGCATGCCCTCCAGGTGCATCTTTTTTGATTAGCGATCCTTCATATTCTTTAGCTAAATTTCTTTTTCTTAATAATTAATCTTATCGAAAAAAAGTTCAAATGCTTTCCGGGCAATTTCTGATTTTGAATAACCAGTTTCTGCACTGAATTTTTGCGGTTTTTTTGTATATCATTAGTTAAGTACAAATTTTCTCTGTGGGTGTTATTGCCTTTTTTTTCAGTTTGCTTTTTCACTTCATTTTTTTCTTTTTCATATCTTCAAACATTTTATCAATACTTTTTTAGTCAATTTTTTCCACCACCTTTTCTATTACATTATGAAATTGTTTTGCAGCTTCTTCATCATATTCAAAAACAGTTTTGCCATGTTTTCCTGATTATAAATTTTCTAATTCCCTTAAAAATTGCTTTATTGCAATATTAATTAACTCTGATCTCGATATATTTTCTCTGTCTTTTATTAAATCTAATCTGTTTTTTAAATCTCTCCTTAAATAAACATTGACCCTGTCTTTAACTGGTTTATTTCTATTTTTTATTTCTTTTATTATGTCTTGTGTTGCGTCTTGTGTTATGTCTTGTGTTGTGTCTTGTGTTGTGTTGTTCAGTGTGTTATTTACTTTCTCTTCCCTATTATTAGAAGGGTTCTTCTTTGTGTCCTTTTTTGTGTCTTTAGTTGTGTCTTTTTTTGTGTTGTGGTTTGTGTTGTGTTCCTCTTTTGATTTTTTATCTTTCTTTTTTCCCTTTACCCCGTCTTTAATTTCTCCCTTCATTTTTTCAAAAAAATCATTCCCATTATCTTTTTTATCAGGCAATTTTTTCCACCACCTTTTCTATTACATTATGAAATTGTTTTGCAGCTTCCTCATCATATTCAAAAACAGTCTTACCATGTTTCCCAGCTTCAGTAATTCTAACTCTTCTGTAAATAGGTTTAGTAATCATATCTTGATTATCTTCAAAAATATCATGCAATAATTTTAAGTTTTCCTCGGCATCGTTAGTTACATCAGTATACATATTAGGAATAATCAGAGAAACTTTTTCCTCTGAAACATCTAAATCTCTTAAATAATCATAAATGTTTTTTACAGCTCTAACTGATGCTATTTCTACTTGAACTGGCATTACTATATGGTCTATATAGCATAATACGGCATCATTTATGCGAGTTTTAGAAGGCTGGCAGTCCATTATAACAAAATCATAATCCATACCCTCAAGATCAACTAATAACCTATCTAAAATAGTATCTACCCTTCGCATTCTGTGAAATTCTCTATCTATTGTTTCAATATTACTGTTAGGTAGTAAATCTAGATTTTCCCTGGCTTCTATAATACATTCTTCTAATTTTGCTGGATTATGGTTGTCCAATAAATCAAAAATTGTTTTATTGTAATCTTCTTCAGTAAAACCTAAAAATAATGAACTATCATTCTGGCCGTCTAAATCAGTTAATAATACTTTAAAATCAAGTTTGGCCAATCCATGAGATAATTGGACTGCTGTCGTTGATTTTCCCACTCCACCTTTATTGTTAATTATCGCTATTTTTTTCAATTACTTTTCCTCCTCTTTTTTATTTTTAATCCTCCTCAAAAAGATCACTAATACTAATATTCTCATCAAATTTTATCATGAATTGTCTTAAAACCTGACTTGCCGGCATATTGTATTTATCACATTTGTTTTTAAATTGTTCCCAATCGTGCTTATTAATTCTAAAAGTAACTGAATCATTAAGTACATTTTTTTGGGACATAATTATTATCTCCTTTTCTATTTTAATATTATTTTATCATATTATATGTACAATGTTAATACATTGTTATATTAGTTTTAAAGCTCAGGCATACCTGGCAAATGGTAAAAAATTAGCGATAACCTTTTTTATAAAGTTCTTCTAATTTATGAGGTTCTTTTTTAATTTCTTTAGTTCTTCCTTTCTCTTTTTTTTCCTTAAAAAGCTCTTCAAGATAGTTATTTATCTCTTCTAGATCTTTCAGCTCTTGTTTTTTCCAATCTTTTAGAACCCGTAGAATATAAGCCGGACTTTTGGCCATTTCCTCTGCTAACTCCAGAACCCTCAGCAATATTTTCTTATCGGGATAATAACTGGTCATTTTTTTATAGAACTCAATCGATAGTTTCCGGTTGGAAAAGATCTGTTCAAATCGTGTTTTTATTTCAGGAGGGATCTCTTTGTTTTGTGATTTTTTCTCGCGCGCACGCGCGTCTTCTTCTTCGGTTTTATTATTATTATTATTATTATTAATGTTTGTAACAGATTTACAATCCTGTTTGGTACTCTCTCTCACTCTAGTTTGTGAAACTTTCTCAATCTGGTCATTTCGGGGATTATCGGCATTTTCATTAAAAAATAAGTTTAGAATCTCCCTTTCTATAATCTTGAAATGACGCCTTGCTGGAAGCCCTTTACGGTCAACTTCAATTAACCCCAATTTTTTCAAAGTTGCTATTGCTTTATCTTGATAATGTCGATTTAGAGTTGTCTGTTCTTCTAATTTCTCAATAGTACAAAAAAACCATTTTTGATCTCTAAGTTTGTTATTTTTTTTGAAATATTCATACTGGCTTATCAATTCACTTAAGATCACCGTTTCATTAAGTCCAATTTCATGAGCTAATTCCTTGGATACTGTTATGTAACCTGTCGATTTAATTAGATCCAAAAAATTCATAATAAAAAACCTCCCAGAGTAGTTTTGACTACCCGGCAGGAGACCCAACCCAAACCCTATTTTTATTCTACAACCTGCAATTATTTTTAAAAAAACTTGCAGGATCCATATATTTGTTATAGAATATAATTAATAGGATGTTTTTTTTGGGCCGCCCTACCGGGCGGTTGTTGGGCCGCCCTGCCGGGCGGTCTTTATTTTTTTTGTTCTATATGTCATATTCTGCAAAAAGTATTAATTTCCTGCTTAACAGTCGGATCAATCCCTGCTTGGATTTCTTCTGTTTATTTCTTTTATTATAGCTCTTCGGATACATCCGCTTAAAGTTAAATTCTGTTTTTTTGCAAAATCTTTTACCCTTTCCCCAAAACCAGACTTAAATGTTGAATAACCGCCTTCCGTTTTATCTCCAACTGGTTGCAGGACTTTAGTTAAATCATCATTAAGGATAATTGCATTATCCAAAGCTTTTTTGATAAAAAAAGATTTTCTCACTTTCCGAAACTCGATTTCTTTCTCCCATTTTTCTAATAATTCAGGAGTTATCTTAAAGTTAATTTGTTTACCCATAAATTAATGTTCCCTCCTTTTTCTTTAGAAAAGTATACCATAATGCGATAATAAAAGCAACCACACCCCTGCAGCTTTTAACAAGCTGCAGGGGTGTGGCTCTAATATAACCTCTTATATTTCTTCTGGAAATTCTTGATAATCATGGAACCAGATACCTTTACCATCACATTGCAATACCTGATATCCGTCGTTTTCATCCAAGGTTACTGTTGCTCTTCCTGCTGCTGTTAAATCTAAATCAATTCTTGTTCCTTTATTAAGGTTTTTTCTATTAATTATAAGTAATTTCCGGCCTTTATGCTCCTTGATTTGCCAATCTTCAATAGTAACATCAAATTGTATGTCTGTGCTGTCATATCCTTCTATAGCTTTCGGATTATCTCTTTGAATTAGTACTCTTGCTTGTTTTCCTTCGTGTAATAGCATTAATTTAGCAACAATATTATAGAATCTGTGTGTATCTATTTTATCTCGATTCCAATTAACAAATTTCATTTAAACCATCTCCTTTAGTTATAAGAGTAATATCCCTTTATCTTCTATATATAAGTATAGCATATTAGTATACGTTTGTCAAGGGTAAACTAAGGAGATCTTCTTTTTTAACCCGCAAAATCCCCGCTACGACAAGAACCTTAAAAAAAATATAAAAAAATTATTTCCAAAAAAAGGTAAAACCCACCAAAAAACCGGCTGCCAAAAACCATTTTCCCCCGCAACCGCAAGGTCTAATACCGGGAGAAAAGGCAATTTTCAAAAGCAGCCGGAATGCTTTTTTAAGTTTTTTTGAGTTTTATAAAACTTAAAAAAGAAGCCCGTCGAGGACAGCTTTTTTTCTGTATTTTAGAAAAAAAGATACCGTCTTTTGAAAATTGACTGCACCGACCATAAAATAATTTCTTGGTTGTGCGGGAAAATGGGTTGTGCGGTCAAATGGTTGTGCGATTGTACGATAATTTTTTTTGGCTGTCTGCCGCAGGCAGTCTGCCAGTTGGATTTGAATTTGGAGTTTTTGTTTTTGGCCGCCGGGCTGTCATGTTTTTGTCGGCCCGGCTTCTTAATGGTTGTACGGTTGTGTGGTTTTGTTTTCTAAAAAAATGCAAAAGAAAAACCCGGCTTTAAAACCGGGCTTATTTTTTAAATTTCTGTAATATTTACTCTCCAGTCCTCCAATATATCGTTCTCAAATTCTAAATATAACTGTCTGTATTCCTGATCCTGGTCATCAAATTTTTCATAAAGCCATATTTCTTTTTCAGCTTGTTTTGTTATCTGGTCAGGTTCTCCCCAGGATTCTCTAACTTGCTGTGTAGTCATCCCTCTAACAATTTCTCTGGAAGCAACTTCTTTTATCATTTCTTCATCCCAATCATACTGAGCTCTTAAACGTTCCATCCTCTCCTGTTTATCTTGAGCTCTTTTTTGAGTTTTTGAAGCAAAGAAATTGTTAATTGAAAAATCAATCCCTGCTTGAAAATAATAACCATGTTGATTCCCTCTGTTAGAATAACCCGCTGAAGCATTTAAATAGTAAGCATCCTTAATAGGAAAGGAATATCCTACTCCCAGGTTAAAATCCATATGGGTACCGCTTTTATCTTGATCGTTGTCATTATCATTGTTTTCATCATTTCCATTATCTAAATCATTGTCATCTTCTTTGTCATTATCTAAATCATTGTCATCTTCTTCACTTAAAACTATTGCACGTGAGTTATTTGTTTGATCTCCTTCATTATCACCGTAAACTTTTGTCCTCAAAAATGCTTCACCAAAAAAACCTTTATTTCCCTCTTCACTAAAATAATATCTCAATCCTGTATCAAAAACGTAAGGCTCATCAGTTATGTATGCAGCTGCTCTAATTCCAATATTGTCCAGTGGTGTATTTTTGATTTCCAGCTTATCTGTGGTGTTATATTCTGCTGAAATACCTGGCTGTAGGCCATCATTTGCAACCACACCAAAACGTATTTCTGCAGAAACTATGCCCTGAAAAATAAATAAAAAGACAATTACTAAAAAAATTGTTTTTTTCATTTTCAACAACTCCTTATTTTTTTAATATTTTAAAATAATACTTCTCTAGGTCTTTTATCACCGATTATTTGTAATTAGATGAGATTAAAGATAAAAAGAGTCCAGTATTTTTTGATTTTTGAACTCCAAAATACTTTAAAATACTCTTATTTACACAACTACAACTGTGTTTATCAAGGGTGAAACTGCGTATTTTCTATCTTTTGCGAAAAAAAGAAAACCGAAGAAGAAGATAGATCATCCAAAAGTTTTTTCATTTTTTTGTTTTATAATAAAATTTTTAGCTTTTTGTGGGTCCGGAATTCCCGAGATATAGATTTCAGTATATCCGGTTGCAGCACTGGAAACTGTGACCGAACCCACATTGAAAAACCTTTGCAGGAAGGATTGTTGTGACTGGACTCTTTTCACATCATCAATAAAAATTTCAGTCAAATTTTTCCTAAGTAAACCTTCCCGAAGAATAACTCTTTTGTCGGTAACAGTTAATTTTAAAGCTTTTGTTTTTAAAAACCAGATCAAGAAAATAATTAATCCAATTCCAACCAAACTCAAAAGCAAACAAAAAACAAAAAGAAATGGTCTGTTTTTAAACATAACCGGAGTTTCCGCATAATGTATGTCTTCTTCAAGCAAAATCAATCAACCCTTTGTTTTTCATTTAAGACAGCTTTAAACTTAACTTTATAATCAAGCATATTAAAAGTTTCAATTAACAAATCAATATTACATCCTTTTCTATTAAAAGAATGATAGGTACTTGTGTAAATTTCTTTATCTAATTTTTTGGCCATTTCTCCCTTATTTAGATTTTTTTGTTCTCTAATTTTTTCAAGGATAATAGCCGGATTATCTTTTTCAAAAGAATTATCATCATTAAAAACTATAAAACGTATATCTGTATCTAAAGCATTACAATATTTAATAAATGTACTTAAACGGCCTTTCTTTTTTTTGAATTTTATAATTCTGTCTTTAACAGTCCTGTTAGCTGTATAACCTAAAATATTTCTTAAATCCATAATTGTTTTATTTTTCAAGTCTAAAATTTCTTCAAGTAGTATTCCTGGATTATCATTTACCATTTAGATCCCTCCGCTTTACTGTTCATCTTCATAAAATTTAATATAATTTAATGTTTCAGCAAAACCATCTCTTCTCCAAAGATAATAAATATCATCTTTTTTGTCAAAATCCAAAACTAAATTATCAAATGTTTCTTCCCCAATGACAAACCCAGAAGCAAGATCATAATTGTAATAAAAGCTTTTGCTGTCATTATGAGATTGTTTGTTACCTGCAATAATTAGCTTGTCCTCATCAATGAGAAAAGAATTTACCGGATAAAAATCATTTCTACCACCAATAATGCTTCTATTTAAAGTATTGCCCTGGTGATCAATTTCTTTAATTAAAATATTATATCCCCGGCAATCATCCGGAGTTTCCGGATAATCACTATTTGTTTCTCCAACTAAAAGAAAAGCATCATTTTTTTCAAAATAATGTGCATTATAAATTGAATTGTCATTTTGCCTTCTGCGGCTTTTTTCAAAAACTTTATTGCCCTCATCATCATACATCACAAAAAGAATATCAGCCCAGATATTTTCAGTACTATCTCCAACAGCCAAAATATTTTTTTGTTCAGTTATTTCAATATCATATAATCTTTCCAATGAATCAGGACGTACAATAACTTCAGTCCATAGAATATCCCCCTTTTTGTTTATTACAGATACAGAAAAGTTTTGACTTTCTGTATCGTAATTTTCAATGCCACCAATAACAAAATTGTCATTATGGTTCTTAATAATAATACCTTTAGTGTTTGCAATGTCAAGCTTATTTTTATTTATTACAGAGCCATCGTTTTTATCTAGCTCAATTAAAAACATTTTAAATTCATTATTAATAATTTTTGTGGCCAGAACAAATAAAACCTGATTTTGTTCATCTAAAACAAAAGAATTACCGGTCATATTTTCAATAGAAGAATTCCAGTTAATCTCATTATCATCAAGCATAAACACTTCTAGATCACTTCTTGTGTTAGCCAATAACAACTTTTGATCATGTTTATGGTCTAAAATTATAGAATCTTTAAATCTTACAGGATTATTTAAGGAATGTTTTTTTTGTTCTATAATTTGAACTATTTCTTTTTTATCCTCTTCAGGTAATATTATTTGCTTTTCAACAATATCAGAATCAAAATAATTAGGATGATGGGCTACAGCTTTTAAGGTTAACGTTCTTTCATCTTCGCTTGTGCCATAAGGTACAGGGTCTAACTCAAAAGCTTCTGTATATCTATTAGCATAATAAGGGCTGGAGCCGTCCAAAGAATAATTTATATTACCACTAAAAGAATCCATTCTAATATTCAACTTATTATCAGTGGTTATTCGTGTAAAAATATTTGGTTCATCCAAAACATCCCTTACTTCATAGGTTTTTGAAACCATCCTTGAATCTTCCATACCTTCTCTACGTGCCTGAGCATAAATACGTACATGACTGTTGGTATTAACCCTGATAGGTTCTCTATAACGTTGAGTAAGCTCATCACTTTCTGGTGGTGAAGAATTGTATCCTACAATTTTGTAATAAATATCTGCCTGCCGGGTATTAGTAGATAGAGATACTTCTATATTTTCAGTAAAAGTATCATTTGCTGGCCTAAAGCCTGGTTGTTCGACCCGCTTTTTGGGTATTTCTATGGTTTTTTCAATCACATCAGAATCAAAATAGTCACTTCTTCTGGTAACCGCTTTCAAGGTTATCTCTTCTTTATCCGGGTAATCTATAGAGTTTATAGTTAAGGCTCTATTATATTTTCGACCATTTTCAATAGGACAGCTTCCATCAAGAGTATAATAAATATCTGAAAAAATATCTTTGGATAAAGTAACTCTTTTATCCAAATCAGAAACTGTTTCAACATTTACATCAGGAGTAGAAGCTTTATTTTTTACTTCATAAGTTTGAGAAACAACATTAGAATCTTCCATGTTTGACTTTACAACAAAGGCATAAACGGTTATATGGCTGTTCATTTCTGCTGTAAGGGGATTAGTGTATTCTTCACTTAAAACGTTCAATTCAGGCTTTCTGGCTCCATATTCGACTATTTCATAATGAATTGTTGCCCCTTCGGTATCAGTTTTAATTTCAAAATTAGTTTGTTCATACAATTTGTTATCTTCAGGTGCAGGAACAAAAACAGGGTCAGCCACTTTTTCTTGTGCCGGATTTCTTATCACCCAAAAGACGAGAAACAGCACTACTAAAGCAGTTATAACAAACCCTTTATTTCTTTCTAATTCTCTTAATAATCTTCGCAACATAAAGATCAACCTCATTTACGAATTTTATATCAAAAAAACTAATTTGTTGTTTCTTCTTCAAAAATTTCAACTTCTTCCTCGGTAGGAAAAAATCTAATGAAAACGTGAAAATCATCTGTTTCTTGTGTAGTTTCAAATTCTCTTTCTTCTCTGTTGTAATAATTAATTCTTATATTATCATCAGAAAGGATTTCTTCAACTATTCCAAAGGTTATATCTTCTTTTATTTCAGGATTAGCTGACATAACAATATCTCCTTCTCGCAAGGCTGTTTCATCAGCAACTAATATTCCTCGTTCATATATACCTTTAATATCTTCAGCCCTAAATTCCTGTCCAGCCTGTGAATCTTCTTCTGCCATATATTCGCTCACAAATTGCAAAAAACCTGTATTGCCCAACCCAACTGGAGAAACCAGCTCTCCTTTCATTTCTGCTGCCGCCCTTTCTCCAGGTACTTCCACGCGAATCTTTGATTTATCTTTATCATAACAAAACACATGGTCTTTTTTATATTGGTTTAATTGGTTCCAGATTTGTTCCTCAATAGGGGTTAAAAAATGGTATCCTTCAGTAATATCCTCATCTATTTGAGGCATGTAATCTTCCATTAAAACAGGCTCGTATTCTGGCGGCACCTCAACATTTACATAATCTTCAAGCTCATTTAAATTAATACCAACTTCCTCGGGCAGCTCATTACCTGGTATAAAAGGAATATTATACTGTCTAAATTGATGTACTGCATCAAGAAGAATTTCTGAGTGTGCCCCTCGGTTAATGTATTGTTCATAGTAAACATCTCCAAATTCCTTATAATGGGATATATCAAAATCTTCAAGTTCATCTATTCCATCAGCCCAGGTTATCCAATTTGTCTGTGAACGCCGCAAAAGATTTTCAATGTGAACTTTATAGATTTCATCTTCAGGTTCCTCCGGAGCATTTTCTGGATTCATTAAACTGTTGCGCCATTTTCTATATGCGAATTCTCCCAATGTTGTACCTTGATCTTCAACCATTTCTTCAATGATATTAATTGGTTGGTCGATATAATAATTTCTTGTTTTCACTGTTTCATAATAAGGGATTTTTTCTATTTCGTAAGTTTCATATTCCGGATTATCTAAACCATCTATTCCTTCTGGAAACTCCTTAAATACTTCAATTTCTCGTGAATAACTATATTCTCTTTCAGAAAAAGGTTTATCACCTGGATCACCAAAAACTATTTTAGGTTCTTCATATTCTTTTTCTTTTAAAAAGTGTTCTAAAACTTCATCAAAAATTATCTCAGAGTCCATCATCATTGTTTGGGAATTAGCACCTACCTGTAATTCTTCTAAAGGAACCTGGTGGTTTGTTTTAATTTCTCCCGTTTTTGTTAAGTAATCATGGACATCCAAAATAAAAGGTATATCAATATTGGCCATAATATTGTTAAATAGTTCTGAATCATAAACGTCATCAAGCATTTCACCAGGAGGTAATTCCTCATTAATACCAACAACCTCAAAATGATGGTACTTATCTTCTTCTATATAGTATTGATTTAATTCCTTATTAATTTCATCAATTCTGTCCTGTATTTGAGTAAATTCACCTTCTGCTTCCTCTTTTAATTCTCTGAAATCTAATCTTTCGTTTTTTCGTTCTTCTATTTCCTTATTTTTCGCGTCTAAACTACCTCTTATTGAGTCAATTTTTGTCTGTAAGTCATTACAATCAGAACAGAGATCATCTGTTGCACAATCTTCATCAGAACAATTTCTCATCTCTTTTTGTAAGTTCTCTTTTCTATCTTCAAGTTCTTTTATTTCAGTTTCCAGTTCATTAATCCTTTCAGTTAATAATTCCACAGCCCTTGAAGCCATATCATATTCAGAAAAAGCCAGGTTATAGTGTTCTACTTCTTCATTTAGCTCTTCTCTTAATGAAATTTGTTCCTGTCTTCTTTGATGGTGTTCTTCATTTTCTTGATGTATCTCATTGATAATTCTTTCAACTCTACCTTCCATGAACTCTTCAGAGTATTCCTCTACTTTATAAAAATTATCTACAAAATGTGTGTTCATTACACTTGAATCATATAAAGAAATAACCATTAACCCGGGCAATAAAACAATTGCTCCAATAAAAAAACAAATGGCAAGAACGCCTGCAAATAATTTCAAAAGTATCCCTCCTTCCTTAAAGGAAGATATTAATTATCGCTTAACCCTTACTCCTCTATCCCGCAATTCTTCAATAATTGCTTCAGAATTTTCAGTTTTATCATATGGGTTTCTATGAACTTCAACCCTATCACCCTCCCCCAGACCGGTATTATTAGCCAGTGGGGTCAAATCTTTAACATTACAATACCCAATAGCAATTAACTCCAGATTTGTCAACTGCTCCAGAGGGGATATATCAGCCAGGTTTTCATTTCTAAATAGACTTAATTGCCTTAATTCAGTACAATTTTCTAATACAGAAATATCTGTAATATCATTTTGACCCAAAAATACAGTATCCAAATTATTCAAACCAGAAAGTGCAGAAATATCTGTTATGGAATTATTGCGAAGAGAAATACGTTCAAGATTTGTCAGTTCCCCAAGAGGACTAATATCAGATATATTTTGCCCATCACCTAATATAATACTTTCCAGCTTAATAAAGGATTGAACACCTTCCAGTGAAGTTATATTACCTTCAAGATCAGCATCCCTGACATTTATGTGGGTTAAATTTTTAACATCATTTCTATAAATCGGTTCATCTTCCGGGATAGGTACCGCTCGATAAGCAATTGTTCCTCGAACTAAATCTTCAAAATTATCACATTCAAACTCGATTTCATAATTGCCCGGCCCACCATTACAACCAGAAAGTAAAAGACCTAAAGACAACACCAACACCAGCAGTAAGAAATGTTTTTGATTTAACATAAAACCACTCCTTTTTTTGATTTGTTTATGAACTTTCTTTTAAAATATTTTCCTCATCTTTCTCTTCTTTGTCACTATCCTCACCTGGGAAATTTTGTATATTTTGTTCTTCATCTTCGGTTTTTTCTTCTGATAATTCTTTTTCCAGCTGTTCTATGTTATCAATTCTTTTTTCAGATTCATGTTTAAAGCGTTCATAGTTGTTTATATGCCCTTCTTTATCGTATTCTGTTTTATAATTTAAGAAGTTATTTTCATCAGAAATCTGTTTATATTTTTCATGTAAGGAAGGAATATATTTTTTTGACTTAAAGGGCTTAAAACCCCGAATTGTCAAAAGCATAATATCATCATCAAGCCTTAATATTTCATCAGCTGTCATTAACTCTCTTTTAGCTTTTCTTTTAGTTTTAGTTACACTGTTACGACCACCGGCAGTTTTTTGTTTACTATATTCTTTAACCTCGATAGTGGTTTCTCCCAATCTTTTTGATTGTTCTTCAGCAGCTTTCCTGTTAGAACCGCCCATATACAGTATAGTATCACAATTAGAAAGGATGGTAGGTGCATTGTCTTTATAAAGGTTTTTTACCTGTGCTTCATCCTGGAAGATGGGAACAGCTGATATCTTTCTTGATCGCATAGTGGATATTTTCTTTACAAAATCGGGTATCTGACCGATATTAGCAAATTCATCAAGTATAAATTGGTGGTGTATATCCAGCTGGCCACCGTTTTTTTCTGCTTCTTCATATAATATCTGAAACATCTGTGAAAAAAACAGGGAGATTAAAACATTATAAGTTGAATGAGAATCAGGAATACCAACAAAAATAGCTCTTTTTTTAGAATGGTTTCTTAGATCCATAGTATCTTCAAGAACAACATTTTTTAGCTCCGGAGAATTTAAAAAAGAAAGTTGAGTACCCAGTGTGATTAAAATTGAGTTCCTGGTTTTCATGGGAGCAATCTGGAAAACTTCATATGCCTTAACAGCAGGGTGTTCACCGTCTTTTCTTTTTAAATCCTCAAAGAGTTTATCAAGTTCAGTATTTTCACCTTCTTCTTTTTGTTTTCCTTTAAGCACTAAATCAAAAACACTCATCAAATGCTTATCTTTATCGTCATAACATTGGTTTACATAATGCAGAAGTGATCTCAAAAGAGCACTGGCCGCTTTATCGAAAAAATCATTACTTTTATAATCTTTACTTAAGGTATTTTCTTTAATTGTCTTAGTTAAAATGTTAATATCCCTTTCATGTTCAATATAATCAAAAGGGTTATAACCATCAGTAAAATCTGGATTGCTTAAATTAAGCAGCTTAACATCATAATCTGCTTTTTTGAGCATATTACCACATTCACGGTAAAGCTCACCTTTAGGGTCAGTAACCACAAAAGAAGTATTACACTGCATTAAATTTGGTTTAACAAACCCTCTTGTCTTTTGAGTTCCGGTTCCACCCAGGACTGCAATATTCAAATTCCGGTGTATTTCGTGAGGATCAACAGGCAAAAACTCTGTTTGTGATAAAATGATATTATTTCTTTTTTGGTTTAGGCCATATTTTCTAATATCAGTTTCAGTTGCAAATTCAGCTGAACCTTTTTCTTTTTTATGATATTCTCCCCGTTTATCAACTTCATAATAGAACCAAAGAGAACCTAACATTCCAAAAAAAGCGTGGCCAATAGCTAAATGTAGGGTGCTTAATGTTTCGTTTTGGTATATTGTGATGGGGTTTTTTAAGAAATTATATTCATTAAAAAGAAAACCAGGTATCTCAAAAATTGTTAGATTTGAATTAGTAAATATTTGATAAAATTCACTTAAAAGCAAAGCAACATATAAAATCAAAAGGACTCCCAGACTGTAAAAAAAGACAGCAAACAGTTTTTGTCGCATTTTTTTATCTGAAACCGGCATAAAAAACCTCCTTTAGATTTAAAAAATATTAAAAATCGAAGAAGAAGAAATATTGAGGCCCCCGCCCCAACTATTTAAAGGGCGGGGCTTGCAGGGGAAAACCAAAAAGAAAACTATTTAAAATCATTATAATCAAAAGGTATTCTATCTTCTCTAAAGTCTTTTTCAATTCTATCTTTTTCATCAGATATGTCTGTATCTTTTTCTTCTTCTAACTCTATTATATTGGGTGAAATAAGCATAACAATTTCTGTTTTTTCTGGCTCAACAACTGTTCTTTCAAATATATTCCCCAATAAGGGTATTCCACTAAGACCTGGTACTTTAGATTTTCTTATTCTTTCTTCTTCATTCATTAATCCACCAAAAACAACGGTACTTTCATCTTCTAAAATGATTTTAGAATCGATTTGTCTGCTGGTAATCCTATAATAACTTCCTGCCGGTGTATCTTCTTTTTCTCCCAGCTGTTCAACAGCTAAATCAACATCAAGAGTAAGTTCATCTTCATTATGGATATAAGGTGTTGTATTAAGAATTATACCGACATCCCGATATTCGACCTCCCAGCCAGTTTCAGCAGAACCAGAAACAATAGGAACCTGCTCTCCGATTGTTATATTTGATCTTTCATAATTTTCAGCTCTGATTTGAGGGTTGGAAATAACTTCAGTAATGGTACCAATCTCCGATAAATTTATTTCAAAAGGGTAAGTAATATAATCATCTGAATTGCCGGTTATTCCTTCTATAAGAGCCCTTCCCGAAGGCGAAGTCCACTCAACTCCCTTTTTTTGTAATTTTGTATGAGAAAACTCAAACACAGTAACATCTATTTCAACCTGATAATTCCTTGAATCCATTGTTGCTATTGCTTTTTCAATACTGTCTGATATTTCCTCCCTGTGTTTAATTACCAGCGAATTTTCACCACCAGTATAATTTTTAATTTTGTTTCCGTATTGTTCGTTGAGTGCTTCAATGGTTTCATTCACATCAGCATAAATAACTTCATATTCTTTTTCAATATATTTTATATCTAGGGTTTCTAAAGTGTTTTCAATGCTTTCAGTGTCATCTTTTCTATGTTTGATAAATAGACTATTCTCCCCGGTAACTATTCGCGGAATATCATAAAGATTTTTTAATTTTTCTGCAGCTTCATTGATGTTTACCATATTCACATCATAAATTTTTTCTATATATTCAATATCTTCTTCGATTTTAATTTCTTCAATAATACTTTCTATATTATCAAAATTAAATTCATCAGCAGTTACAAAAATAATATTTTCAGCTTCATTAAGATTAATATCTACCTGGCGGCCAAAAATATCTTCTAGACTTTCAATAACCAGGTCAATATCTTGTTCTTTTAACCTGTAAGCTCTGGTAGTAATTCTATCTAACTGCCTGTATTCTTCGTGTTTTTCACGTGGATAAATATGATAGAGTTCATCAGTTAATTGCCGGGCTTCTAAATTATTTAACTGTAAAATCAAATTTAGAACACTTTCAAAACTGGTATCTTTGATTGATAATCTGAAATCTCTCATTAAATCCATCTCCGGATCAAGATGAAAAAGTATCTTATTATCAGAAATTTCTTCAAGCTCAATAAATGCTTCCTCAAGGGTAGAACCACGCTGCAGGTTAAAAGTAATTTCATCCTCTATGTCAAAACCTTCAGCTGTAACCCAAAATGATGTCAAAACAACTATAAGCAAAGACAATAAAATAACTGTTAGTGTTTTCTTTTTTAACATTTAAATTTCCTCCTGTCCAGTTTGTATTAATTGAAATAAATTCTTAAGACTATCTTTATCAACTCTATTTTCAAAAGGTATATTGTTTCCCTCAATTGAAAAAAGGCCAACACCTGCTTTGGTGTTAGTAATATTTTGTTTTTGTGTTTCAGACACTCCTAAAAATTCAACTAACTTTTTTCTATCATTTTCAGCCTGGTTCATAATTACAGCAAATTCTGAGTTACTCAACATTGTTCTGCCATGATAATCCTGTAATAAATCAGTTATATTTTGTGTGATACCGGTTGGAACTCCCCAGTATTTCCGAATACGTTTCCATGTTTCAAACAACCATTTACTTGAAGTACCTTCAAAAAGTAAATACATCTCATCTATATATATCCAGGTGTTTTTATGACCTCTGTTTTTGTTTAATCTTTCAGTGATTGAGTCAAGAACTGCAGCCAGGGCAGGTGGTTTTAGCTGTCGCCTTAAATCCTTTATATCATAACAAACAACCCTTTTTTTGGTGTCAACATTTGACTCTTTAGCAAAAATATCTAAAGAACCCTCAACAAAAATTTCCATTGTTAGGGCTAAATCTTTAGCTCTTTGCTCTTTTTGGTTGAGTAACATATTATACAAATCGCTCAGCTTTGGCTGCTGTTTTTTTTCCTTAAAATCTTCATAAATATTTCTCATACACCTATCTAAAATTGATTTATCTTTTGAATCCAATTCTTTTTGTGATAGTTTCTCCAGGAAGGTAATCATAAACTCAATTTTATCTTTAATCATTCCTTCGCTAAAATCGGGAGTAGCCATAATATTTAGGTGGTTATCTTCCTTGGTGGTTAATTTAATAACCTCACCACCCAGCTTTTTAGCTAAATCTCCATACTCCCTTTCTGGATCAATAATTAAAATATCGTCGTTTGTTTTAAAAAAGACATTAAACATTTCCAGCTTGGCCATAAACGACTTACCGGAACCTGGTACTCCCAGAAAAAAAGCAGATGGGTTTTGATATTTCTTCCTGTTTACAGATAAAATCTGCTCACTGTTGGCCACACCATAAAAAATGCCATCATTATGATAGATATTTTTGTATGTAAAAGGAGTCAAGAATTGTACGTTTTCAGTTAATAAGGCTCTATTTTGTTTTACTTTATCTATACCAAAAGGTAGTGTGCTTAAAAAACCTTCTGCCTGTCTTAATTCAAGGTCTTCTCCTTTAAATAAATGTTTTGAGAAGATATTGTTTAACTTACTTTCATTGTTTTCTAAGTCTTCCTTGTTATCAGCAAAAATAGTAATATAAAAGGAAACAGTATATAAATTTTGGTTTTCATCCTGCAGCTTATTGAGAGTATAATAAGCTTCTTTAAGCTTTTTTTGCAGCTGTAAGGGAACATAATCACTATCTTTAGAAGTGGTTTCTTCCTTTTGTGCTTCCATATCAACCAGCTTATTTTTTACTTTTCTGATAGATTTTTGAGAATCGAAATTGTGTATATGCAGTGAAACATTTGTAGAAAAGGGTAATTTGGTAATATCGCTAAGAAAATTATCCCGCATTTCCGAAGGATAATCTTCTATAAAAAATGTTTTTTGAATTTTGTTTCCAAAATCTATTGTCTTGTGTCCTTTCTTAAATCGTAAAGGAGAAAGTTTATTTGCTAAACTTATTTGAAAATCAGTATCTATATACTTGTTTTGATTGTCAGGTTGGTTGATTGAATCGTATATTAATTTTAGTGTTTCATTTGCTGTAAGCTTAGTAAGTTCACTTCCCAATGAATCAAAAGTGTCTTTCATTATGTCATAGACCTGTTTTAATCTATCTGTTACACCTAAAGCATTTTTGCCTTTGGTGCTAATCACAATATAGTAACTTGTCTGGGAAGCTGACTCATAAACCTGGTCAATTTTATTTTTTAAATGCTGGTTATATTCATCAACATAAGTAGAATATGAATCATCTTGATCTTTTTTTTTCAGTAACAAATCTTTTGATAGATCCTGTTTATTCAAATCACTATTTTGTATAAATAATTGGCTCCTTATGGTATCACTAATAATGTTAATAAATTCTTCGTATTTGTTTAATATCTTATTTTTATCCTGTTCCTGTTCAAAAATATAATTTACATTTTCAAAACGATAAACCCTGGCATAATAATCATTTGGTAATTTCATTAAACCATTCTCATAGATGTTTTTTAGAGGAATTATATCTTTATCAAAATCCAGGAAATTATCAAAAAAACCATTTGTTAAACGGGAAAAAAACGATCTTTTATCCTGGGCGGCTTGATTTTTTCCAAAAAAGAATATTTTTTCATCATTATAAAAAGCAGAAACAAACTTTAAATGTGTTGTTAAAGTAATAACATTTGTAAGGTCTTTTTGGTCAATAAAGTATAAAACCCGGGTATTGTATCCGTTATCATTTGTAAGCTGTTGAAGCTTTTTTGTCTTTTGATCCAGCTTGTTTTTACTGGAAGCTTTAACTAATAGATTAATTTCTAAACCTAACATACTGTAATCTTCAGCTTTTTCAAGCTGTGTTAATTTTTTTTCATTACCCAGGGGATTTATCATTTGTCTTTCATTTTCAGTTTCAAGTTCCTGGCGCAGTGAGTTATAAAAAGTAACCTTTTTTTCTTCTTTAGGAAAGGTTACTTTAATATCCAAACAGGCTAATTCTTTTATTTTATCTAATTGAAGATCATCAGTATATTCTTCTATTTTTAAAATCCTATAGAAAGTGTCATTACTTACAATATGGTCTTTTTTATATTCTATTTTTGAAGAATATTTATTAAAATATTCTGGTATTGGTCCTGTGGTTGATATTTCTTTATGTTCTAAAAAATAAAGCAACTGTTTGCTGTATTCATCAACAGAAAGTCGTTTTACGTTTAGATCATCCATAATTTGTTTTACTTTTTGGCTGTTTTTAAAGTCTTTGAATTTAACTACTAACAGCAGTTTTTCATCAGTATAAAAAAACTGCAGAACATAATTTTTAAGAGGGGAATAATTATCAAGTGTTCTATAAAAATTTTCTAAATCAAAGTCTTCTTTTTTTATTTCAAAAGGTATAATAAAATCATTTTTATCCACCCGAATTGTGTTTTCTCTGATTGCTTCAAAAGGATTTCCCCTTAATTCCTGGGCTTTATTTAACTCTTTTAGATTTTCTAAAAGGTTAAACATTCAAACTCCCCCCTTCTTGATCACGTTTTTTATATTTTTTTTGAAAAAATGTCTCAATTATTTTTAATAAAAGAGATTCAAACATTAAACCTTTATATTTAAAAAAACCAATACCTCCAATTATGGTCAACAAAGAGTAATTTACAATATTTCTGACAAGTTGGGAAAAACGCATTAATGTCATCTGCCTATTAATTAAAAAGGGCAAGGCTAAAGCACCAATTATTGCTACCCACTGCCTGTAAGTAAAAAACTTAAATTTACTTTTATGTTCTCTAATATCATGTGGTACTTTTATTTTTTTCATTTAGTATATTATCCCTCCTTTATTTTAAAGCCAAGAAAGCAAAAAGAGCCTTTGGCCCTGCTACAATTGCAATAGCCAAAACCACAACCATAAATATAAGGACAAAAATTTGGGAAGCCCCACCACCAAAAGCGGAAAAAATTAACTGAAAAGTCGCTTTATAATATGCTAACAGCAAAATAGTTTTCATTACCTGAAGGATAAAAGACTTTCCTATACTTGCGGTATGTGGTGAAGCAAACGTTGCAAACATTATAGGAGATAACCAATGTAATATTGCCAGTTTTAATTCTCTCACAAACACTAAAGCAACTGTAACTAAAGAAGCACCATAAACAACTAGAGCAGCTATTGTATAGATAGCAGTCATATAAGCTATTGTTAAATATGCTAAAATACTATCATCCAATTCTTTAGCTTCCTCTACTATAACGTTATGGTCAACCAAGGTGGTTGAACCTCCTGTAACAGCATCTACAAGGCCATGGCCAATATTAAATACAGTATCAGTGTTATTAACCATTACTAAACCCACCGCCATAAAAATTAAAACGGGAAAGGCTGTTGCTAAATTAAGTCTGCCAAAATTGCGTAGCTTACCATACAGAGTTACAAAACCAAAGAGAACAATTAAATTTCTACCTGCTGCGGCTACATTCTCTCCCGGGAGAGCATTTCCCATTGTAGAAGCAAAATTGCCAGTTATATGTTCAAACATAATACTTGCATAATATAATATAGCAATCGGGAAACGCAAAGGCCAAGGAACCTCTTCATAGTCGCCCTCACCTCTTAAAATACCTCGAGCATATTGCGTTGCATAAACATCTGCCCCCACAAAATCTTGAAGGTCATCAACCATATTCCCCCCTGAATTATCTCCTTCTGCTGTTACAGTATTATGATGAGAAGGAAGAACTAAAATAAATAAGAGAAAAAATATTAACAATAAACGGAGGTATTTTTTTTTATTCAATTTATTGTCCCTCCTGTGATGTTCTTTTTTGTTGGATTTTTCTAAAGGACTTTTGTATGCTTTTAGAAATACCACTAAAAGCCACATCAGTAAAAGTAAAGAATTTTTTAGCATTAACTAAAACAAAAAAATATAAAAGTGACAAAGATATAGAAAGTATAAAGTTTTCCTGTGCCATATTTGTAGTTGCATTCATTAGCAAAATAAAAAGAGTTATATAAAGGTCTATTGAAAAATATTTTTTTAAAAAACCAAAACCAATATCATATGTATTGTGGGAACCAAATGTAGCTATACAAAGTGGTGCCAGTAATTGTAAGAAAAATAACTGGATATTTCTTAAATATAATAAAGCTGTGGAAAAAAGCAAAATCATGTACATTATTAAAATCAGTAATGAATAAAAATATGCAGTGGATAGCTCATATTTTAAAGGAACTCCTTCAGGATGGCCACTACTGATAGAGCTTTCTATTATATCCATCGAAATTATTCGATTTGCCCCTGAAGCTGAATCAACCAGTAAAGTACGTACATATCGAGTAAAATCAAAAAACAAATGGTAGTTTTCCAAAATATAATACCCTGCAACAAAAAGTAAAATACATTTTAATATTCCTGAAGGAGTTATTTGTTGAACATCTGTCATTAATGAAATAAAGTTTACACCTAAAAAAATAAATAACAAATTCTTAGCAGCTTGTACAATTAGTTCGTGATCAAAAAAATCATATGCAGGGTCATCTAAGGAATATCCTCCTTCCTGGACATTACTCCGCAAACTTGCAAAAACACTATTTACATGCCCGGTCATATAATCCAAGAAAAAAAGAACTGGTGGGTTATCTTCTTCTTCATATTCATGGGGATTTACGAAACGTTGAGAATTTACAGGAAAAGATATTATGTATATTAAAATAAGTAGTATTATAATTAATAAAATAAGCTTTTTAGATGACATAAAAACACTTCCTTAAAAAAATTAACTGCCACCGTTTCCGTTTCCGCCAGCTCCACCGCCAACAAAACCTGGCAAAACTTCAGCTATTGCAAATAATACTCCGGCACCGATTAACCATTTAATAGCACTCGCTTTTGCCTGAGGGTTGTCCTCTTTAATGGCAACAACACCTGAGAAGACACCATAAACCATCCCTAGCCCTGCTCCAATTTGAATAGGACCTGTTACCTGTTCTACCATTTGTGAAACTGCAGAATCAAGATCTGTTTGTGCAAGTACTGGTGCACTACAAAGCTTGAGCAAAAGAATTAAAAGACACATTTCAACTTTTCCAATCAAACCATCAGTTTTTTTGACATATTTGAACAATTTTATCTCTCCTTTTGATTTATTATGTTTGTTTTAGATTATTGTTCTAAATTATACCAATTTACATAAAAAAAATCAAGAAAAAATTTCAAGCAAATTATAAAAAAAACCAGAGTTTTTTACCTCTTAGGCATTGGGGAGTCCATGGTTTTTGAATCCTGGATCGGGTCTGCGACTTTTTTTAACATTGTGTGCATTTTTACTATTTTTTGTTTGAGAGCAGCTGCTTTATTTGCCAGTTGCTTTCTTTCTTTTCTGAACTGTTCTTCTTTAGATTTCGATAGTTTCTCTTCATTTGTTTCCATTAATTTTTCTTCTTTTGTTTTATCGGTTTCAGAGGATTTGCCTATATCATCTTTGTTTGGATTGGTTCTTAATTGGCCATCTTCGGTCCGGACCTGGTGAATATCATTTTCTCCATCTTTACAGGTGTCTTTTATGTTACTTTGAAGTTTTTTGAAGCTATTTATTTCAGCTAAATACTTATCAATTTTTTCTAACCGGTTTTTGGTGTTTTTGTACTCTTTTTTTGTTTCATTTAGCTGCCTTTTTAAATTTACTGCCTTTTCTTTGTCATTTGCACCAACTACTTTAACTTCATTTTCTTTAACCATTTCATAATCAACTCCTTTTTTCTTTAATATTTTTGATAAATCTTCAGAAGCAGTTAAAGTTTCATCATAAACTTCAACTAACTTATTTATGTCATTACTTTTTAGGCGATAACCCTGTACTTTGGCCTGCTGAACCATATCTGCAGCCAAAAGTTCTTTACCACTTTCCATTACTGTTAAGGTTATATCTTTATCAATCTTATTTTTTTCCACATTTGATATCATTATTTCTTTCGTTTTTTCATATGTTTTTGGACCCTGATATGTTCTGTCTGCTGTTATTGCTTCAAATATATC
>Ga0207421_10002154_pt1 | contig 24703 bp, 22 predicted proteins | sample SodLakKL_010_SED_4_FD_187542 | JGI IMG/M metagenome (GOLD analysis project Ga0207421, IMG submission 187542) | Alkaline sediment microbial communities from Lake Tanatar, Kulunda Steppe, Russia - 8KL_010_SED (SPAdes) (version 2) | ecosystem: Environmental > Aquatic > Non-marine Saline and... | reverse complement strand
TCTTCTTCAGTTTCATCACTTTCGTCTTCTTTGTCTTCGTCGGTTTCTTCATCCTCTTCCTCGTCTTCTTCGTCTTCGTCGTCGTCTTCTTCTTCGTCGCTCTCATCGTCTTCTTCATCAGCGTCGTCTTCGTCGTCATCCTCATCTTCTTCATCTGTCTCGTCTTCATCACTTTCATCTTCATCATCTTCATCGCTTTCATCTTCATTATCTTCATCGCTTTCATCTTCATCACTTTCGTCTTCATCGCTCTCATCATCTTCTTCCTCCTCTTCATCTTCGTCTTCATCAGCGTCGTCTTCGTCTTTATCTTCATCAGAAGGGATTATATCCGGATCTTTTTCTCCTAAAGCAAAAGAAAATTTCACTTCCGCTTCAATAATATCTTTTTCTTTTATTTCCTCTATTTTTTGATTTTTGGAAAACTGATTACAAATTATATCCTTAGCTCCTCCTTCGTATATTGCAGAATTGTTTTTTGAGAAAAATTCCAAGCCCGCATCGTCCAAAACATCCGGCTCTCCTTCACTTTTACTTGTAAAATCCCAATCCCCGTAACAATTTTCGGCATACAGAGAAACTTTTTCTTCCGGAGCTAAAGCGGAAGAGATCAATTCTATCGGATTAGTTAAAGCTACACTCGTTATAAATAAAAGAAAAACAAAAAAAGTAAAAGTAAATCCTCTTATCAATTTTTTTCTTTTGTCAGCGACTATCTTTTCTCTTTTCTCTTTCATTTCAGCTCCCGGAAAAGCGTGATTGAAAAGATCGGTGATATGAACAAAAGTATTCATTCCCCTTTCTTTTTTATCCATTATGATCAGTCTTCTCTTGGTTCTTACTTTATCTTGCTCAATCAGTGATTCTATGTAATCCAAAGACCGGCCGCTTAATTGAGCAGCCTCCTTTACGGAAAAGTAGTAAGGAGAAAAGGATAGCATTTCTAGTCGCTATTTTGAACTAAATTTTATTTTTTTATTATCTTTATTTATTTTATCATAGGAGAGATTCTACGCAACCTAAATTAAGTAAAAAATCAACTACTGATTTTTAGAAAACAAAAAACCCGGAAATCCGGGTCTGAGTGGGCGACCGACGGGACTCGAACCCGCACCAACTCCTGAACCACAATCAGGTGCTTTACCAATTAAGCTACGGTCGCCAAATTCTGCAATGTACCTCCACCAGGACTCGAACCCGGACACCGGGCTTAGAAGGCCCGTGCTCTATCCCGTTGAGCTATGGAGGTGTCTTACTTCACAACCATTATACAAATTAATTTAACTTAGTCAATGGTCTTTCTTGAAAGATATTAAAAATATGTTATTCTAAATAGACGTAATAAAAACAAAATGTTTAAAAATTTAAGCAAAAACTTAGTTTCTTTTTTGATAATACTGCTCTTGTTAGTGGGGCTTTTCGGTATCGCTTCAGAAGAAGGAGGTCTTTTTGATGCTCCCGAAAGAGTGTCCTCGAGACAATTGGTTGAAAAAATAAATGAAAACCGAGTAGAAAAGATAACCTTAACCGGAAACGAGCTTGATATTCTTCTTGAAGATGAAGAAAGAGTAATAACGAGAAAAGAAGCTGACATTTCGCTCTTTGAATTTCTAGAAAGATGGGGGGCTGACGAAGAGAGTGTAAAAGAAATAACAATAAATTATGAAGAAGAGGCCGATTGGGGGTGGTTAACCACTCTTCTGATTGTCGCTTTGCCAATCATTTTTATCTTGATTTTTTTTCAATTGATACTAAAACAAGCAAAAGGGAGTGCGAGTAGCGCTTTGGACTTTTCTAAAGCAAAGGCGAGACTTTTCGGAGAAGGAGGAATGCCCAAAAAGGATGTAGACTTTGAAGATGTGGCCGGTCTGGAAGAAGCAAAAGAAGAGCTCAAGGAGATAGTGGAATTTTTAAAGGATCCGAAAAGATTTGATAAAGTGGGAGCAAAAATTCCAAAAGGAGTGCTTCTCACCGGCCCTCCCGGAACCGGTAAAACTTTGTTGGCCAGAGCTGTCTCCGGAGAAGCGGATGTTCCTTTCTTTGAAGTTTCAGGATCCGAATTCATAGAGCTCTTCGTCGGAGTAGGTTCCGGAAGAGTCAGAGATTTATTCAAAAAAGCTAAAGAGAAGCAGCCTTGCATAGTTTATATTGACGAATTGGACGCAATAGGAAGAAAGAGAGGAGCCGGTGTGGGAGGTGGAAATGATGAAAGAGAACAAACCCTAAATCAGATATTGGTTGAATTGGACGGCTTTGCACAGGACACCAAAGTAGTGGTCTTGGCCAGCACCAACAGGCCGGACGTGTTGGATCCGGCACTTCTGAGACCGGGAAGGTTCGACAGAAAAGTAATTTTGGACTCGCCCGATCTGAAAGCCAGAAAAAAGATTTTGGAAATTCACACCAGGGAGAAACCTTTGGCGGAAGATGTTGTTCTGCAAGAAGTTGCTGAAAGAACTCCCGGCTTTTCCGGAGCGGATTTGGAAAACTTAACCAATGAAGCGGCCATACTCGCCGCCAGAAAAGACAAGGACGAAATCAACCAAACTGATCTTTTGGAGTCAATAGAGAAAGTAATGCTCGGACCGGAAAGAAAAAGTCATATTCTAACCGATAAAGAAAAGGAGATCAGCGCTTATCATGAAGCGGGGCATGCGCTTATTTCTTCGCTTTTAGCTGAAACGCAAGAAGTAAGAAAAGTTTCCATAATATCAAGAGGGCAGGCGGCCGGATACACTTTAAAGATGCCGATGGAAGAAAAGAAGATTAAAAACAAGACCGAATTTCTTTCTGAGATAGCAGTATTGTTAGGGGGTTACAGTGCAGAAAAAATAATATATAATGAGACAACAACGGGCGCTTCCAGTGACTTGGAAAAGGCATCAAAATATGCTAGAAAGTTAGTGAAAAAATACGGCATGTCTTCTCTGGGCCCGATATCCTACGGAGGAGAAAGAGAGCATGTCTTTTTGGGAGAAGAAATTTCCGAAGAAAAAAATTATTCCGAAGAGATCGCAGCCAAAATAGACAAAGAGATTACAAAAATAATTAAAGAAGCGGAAAAGAAGGCTTTGAAATTACTCAAAGAAAACAAAGAAAAGTTGGAAGAGCTGGCAAAGGTTTTAGTAGAAAAAGAAACGATAGAAAAAGAAGAGTTCGAAAAGATTGTCAATGAAAAATAAACCAAATGGGCACGTAGCTCAACGGTCAGAGCACTGTTCTTATAAAGCAGAGGTTCCAGGTTCGATTCCTGGTGTGCCCACATCATGTCCATTACTTTAACCGATATGAGCGTTGCAAATATCGGCTGTATAATGGACATACGGGTGGTTAGCTCAAAGGCAGAGCGCCTCCTTGACGTGGAGGAGGTTAGAGGTTCGAGTCCTCTACCGCCCACAAAATTATTGAAAATAAGGTATGAAAATTTATGAAGATGACGATATTCTGGTGATTGACAAACCATCGGGAAAAGTCGTCACCGATTTGGCCGAAGAACTGAAAGAAGAAGTTGCAGAGTTAAAAAGTTTGCCCAGATACGGATTGGCTCACAGAATAGACAAAGAAACATCCGGAATACTTCTTTTTGGAAAAAACGAAAAAGTCCTTAAAAATATTAAGGAGCAATTCAAAAGAAGAGAGGTTAAAAAAAAGTATATCTGCTTGGTTTGGAGAAGATTGAAAGAAAAAGAAGGAAAGATCGTTACTTCCATGCGAAGGGGTGGAGATAGAAGAAAACATCAATCTTACGATAAAAAAGAAGAAGGAAGGAGAGCGGTCAGCTTTTATAAGGTACTTGATTTTTTTGAAAATTATAGTTTAATAGAGGTGCTGCCCGTAACCGGTCGCAGACATCAGATAAGAAGCCAATTCGCCTATTTGGGAAATCCGATAGTCGGAGACAGTTTGTACGGTTTTAAAGATCAAAAAGACCCCGTAGAGATGGATAGACACTTTTTACACAGTAGTTTTCTCGAGATAAAAGTAGATGAAAAAGTAAAAAGGTTTGAATCGGCTTTGTCGGAAGACTTAGAAAAGATAATAAACAAATTAGAATAGTAACAATGTCTAAAAAATTAGAAAATTTTAAAAAGAAGCAGAAAAGAGAGATTCCCGAAATAAATACGGGAGACAGGGTCAGGATTTACAAAAAAGTCGGAGAAGGAGATGATGAAAGAACTCAAATTACCGAAGGTTTGATAATCGCCAGAAAACACGGAAGAGATATTTCCGCAACCATAACGGTAAGAGAGGTTGTCGACAAGGTTGGAGTGGAAAAAATATTCCCACTTCATTCTCCGAAAATAGAAAAGATAGAAGTGGTTAAAAAAAGCAAAGCCAGAAAGTCAAAATTATATTTCCTCAGAAACAAATCTAGAAAAGAGATTCGAAGGAAGCTTAAAACAAATTAAAAGCCCAGGTGCTGGAATTGGCAGACAGGTAACGTTGAGGGCGTTATGTCCTTTTAGGGCGTGTGGGTTCAAATCCCACCCTGGGCACATATTTTCAGTTTTGAAATGAGAAGATTGTCCAAAACGGGTTGATTAATTATTCTTTTTATCTTAAAATGGATTAGCAGTTAAAAAGGGCGGTTAGCTCAGTGGCAGAGCATCTCGCTTACATCGAGGGGGTCGTAGGTTCGAATCCTTCACCGCCCACCCTTTTTTATTAATAGCCGTGGTAGCTCAGGGGTAGAGCGCCTCTCTGAAAAAGAGGAGGTCGCCAGTTCAAATCTGGCCCGCGGCACACATTTTGTATTTTCGGTTGATTCGCTTTTAAAAATTGGTTTTTATTAAAACAAAACTGCGGGAGTAGTTCAGTGGAAGAACGTCTGCTTGCCATGCAGAAGGTCGTGGGTTCGAATCCCATCTCCCGCTCACTTGACATCTTTTTAGTTTATGTTATTGTAAAGGCCGTTGACTTATTGAAACAAGCATTGATTGTGCTACAATTTTAAAAGATGTGTACAAACAACAATTTAAGAAGTTCTTGTATTAAATTTTTGATAGCGACAGTAGCCTCTCTTTCACTTATCGGAGTTACTCTGGCAACTCAAGCTGATGAGTTGAAAAGTTTTCCTTCCTCTTTCAATACGGCTGAAGCCGCTTTGGATTACAAGGAAGGATTTATTATTTCTACGGAAGGAGTTATCGTTTCCAATTCCTCTCCCAACTATCATCATCCACAAGTGACAGCTATCGATGATCATCATGAAGAGGATGTGAGAAAAGTTAAGAGAGAAATAACGGCGGAACTCACCGGATATTCCAGCACCGTGGATCAAACGAATTCCAATCCGTTTGTGACCGCCTCCGGTGCCGGAGTCAGAGATGGAATAGTTGCAGCTAATTTTTTGGAATTCGGAACCGAATTACGAATACCGGAATACTTCGGAGATAAAGTTTTCGTAGTAAAAGACAGGATGAATACAAGATACGACTATCCCAAGGATAATTCTTATGAAGGATATATAGACATATGGTTTCATACCAGAAGTGAAGCCAATAACTTTGGAAGAGTGCGTGGAAAAGTTGAAATCTTAAAATAATAGAAAATTAATACAAATAAAAAACTCGGATAACTCCGAGTTTTTTGTTTTTGGATGATTAATTCAAGAGTTTGCTCGAGTCGACTTCCAAATTATCTCTATTTATTTTACCGCTTTCCAAAAGATTTTTATAACTTTCCGGATCTATATCCAAAATATCTTCGTATTTACATATCGGATTTTCAATCGAAGCGGGATCGACAAACTCCAAGTAAGAAGAGGCTTTCCATTGTCCCGGATGTTCTACCAAGCCATCAAAAACCGGTTTTAAGTGAAGATATCCGGTTACACATTCAAGTTCATCCATTTCAATTTCAGCTCTCTTAAAACGTCCTTGCCAGAGAGGGCCTTTTCTTTTGTGTCTATTATTGAAGTAACGAGAATAAGAATTGGAAAAGTCCCGCACGAATCGACTTATGGCACCATCTTCATTTTGCTTTAATATAAAGCGAAAATGAGTAGGAGTCAGACAATAAGCCACTATGTCGACAATCGATTTTTCAGCTCTTTCATCAACTGCTTTTTTAAAGTTATTTTCTCTGACATCTTTTGATTTTAAAAATTGGGAAAATTTAGGAAAATTTCCTTTTTGAGAATAAAAGATCATTCCTCGGACCATTCTCACATAATCTTCACCGGAATAAAAGATTTTATCCCGATTTACGCTGTGATTTGCAACATGATATATTTTACCGGTTTCGAGTTTTGGCTTCATAAATTATTTGTTGAGATAATTTACACTACAATAGTGTGATAAACTTATAAAATTACTATTAGGATTATAGCTTATTTTTTATTAAATTTAAAATGGTGCCTTAATCAAAAAGAAAAAGACCCCGGTAGGGTCTTTTTTTGTGCCGCGGGTGGGACTTGAACCCACACGAGCTAAAAGCTCAGCGGATTTTAAGTCCGCCCTGTATGCCAATTCCAGCACCGCGGCATTCGGAGGCCTGGGCGGGATTCGAACCCGCGAATGGAGGTTTTGCAAACCTCTGCCTTAAACCACTTGGCCACCAGGCCTTTAAAAAATTAAAGTTCGGGAACTACTTCTTTTTCTTTATAAGCTATTAAAATATCTCCCTCTTCAACTTTTTCATTTCCTTCATAAAGCATTCCGAAATTTTCTCTTTCCGGTATCTTGTTAACATCTTTTTCTTTCTTTTTCAAATTAATCAGCTTTCCGGAGCCTATTTCTTCTTTATCTCTTATTACTTTCACCAGTGCTCCCTCTTCTATATCTCCGCCGATCGCTTTTCCACCTAAAATTTGTCTTCTTTTGTCGGTTTTAAAGACTTCCAGTATCTTGACGTTGCCCATCTTTTCTTCCACTACCTCCGTCTCCAAAAGATTTTTCATCTCTTCCCTGACACCTTGAACCAAATTGTAAATAACTTGATACTTTCTTATATCCATATCAGCCTGTCTCGATAAGTCTTTTGCAACTTTATCCACTCCTACTCTGTAAGCCAATATCTTTCCATTGCAAGTCTTTGCCAAATCAACATCATTTTCGCCCACTTCACCTATTCCGGCATCAACCACGTTTATTCCCACTTTTTCTCTGGGAAGTTTTTTAAGTGTATTTTTGATCGCTTCCAGAGACCCCAAAACATCAGCTTTGATTATCAAATTCAAGGATTTTCCCTTGGGGTTGAATTCTTGGGAAAAATCAACGGCTCCTCCTTCACTGACCCTGGCTTCTTTAGCCTCTTTTTTCGATTCGAAAACTTTGAATTTTTCACCGACATGAGGATTCATTTTTAAACCGGAAGTTCTTGCGGGTGTGGAAGGTGGAGCTTCTTTGATGACTTCTTCTCTAAAATTCTTCATCTTTCTGACGGTTCCGAAACAGCAATCCGTACCGATAATGTCTCCCTTTTTCAAAACTCCTTCTTTCACTAATAATGTGGCATTGACTCCTTTTTTGGGATGAACATGAGTTTCAATAACAACTCCTTCCGCACTTTTTTTGTAATCCGTTTTAATCTCTTCCATTTCAGCAAGAAGAGTTACCATCTCCAAAAGCTCATTCATTCCTCTTTTCTCTTTGGCGGAAACTTCTACGCAAGGTATATCACCTCCGTATGACTCCACCATAACTCCTTCCAAGGATAATTCTTTTTTGACTTTTTCCACATTGGTACCGCTTTTATCCATTTTATTAAAGGCCACCAAAAAGGGAATATCCGCATCCTTGAGATGGTTTATAGCTTCTTTGGTCTGTTTTTTAACTCCTTCGTCAGCAGCTATAACCAAAATACCTATATCGGCCACTTCCGCTCCTCTTGATCTCATTGCACTGAAAGCTTCATGTCCGGGTGTATCTATAAAGGTTATCTTTCTATCTTTATGATCAACCATATAAGCCCCCATATGCTGAGTTATTCCACCGGACTCTTTTTCGGTTATTTTTAAATCCTTAATCGCTTCCAATAGAGAACTTTTGCCATGATCCACATGACCTAAAACTGCAACTACCGGAGGTCTTTTTTTTATTTCTTTATTCATATTATTTTCTATCTTATCTTAATAGCGGTGGATATGAAACTTAAATCCTAATTATCAACTCCACTAATCTTTTTTTTATATTCTGCTCTTGATCTTTATGCGGTGGGAGAGGGATTCGAAATAAACACCTGTTTTTCCCCGTCCCCCTGACTTTAAAAACCCTCGGTTTTTAATATTTTCCAATACGGGGAAAAACGGTTCGAATCCTAATTATCAACTCCACCAATCCTTTTTTTATATTCTGATCTTGATCTTTATGCGGTGGGAGAGGGATTCGAACCCACGAATCCGTGAGGATTAACGGTTTTCGAAACCGCCGCCTTAAACCACTCGGCCACCCCACCCCTTTTCGTGGTGGACCCGGAGAGGATCGAACTCTCGACCTCATGCGTGCCACGCATGCGCTCTAGCCGCTGAGCTACGGGCCCAAAGCATGTCATATATTATAAATTAATTAAGTTGCTTTTTCAACCCCGGTAAATCGTGAGTTTTTATAACTCTTTCATTTTCGCCCACTACTTCAAAATTAAGCATTAGATTTCCCTCGGGTAAATTTATAAGTCTTTCTGGCCATTCGATTAAAATCAGGTTTCGAGGACTTTTTAATATCTCTTCAAATTTTATCTCTTTCAGGTCGGTTTTTTCTTCAATTCTATAACAGTCTATATGATAAAGTCTGTTAAACTCTTTATTTTTCAATTGATATTTTTTCATTATTACAAAAGTGGGGCTGGTAATCTCTTTAATCCCGAACTCCTCTGCAAATCCCTTGGTAAAAGTTGTTTTTCCGGACCCCAGTTCACCACTTAGAGCCAAAACAGTAGCTTTTTCTTCTTGTGGAGTTAAGCTTTTTGCAATCTTTTTTGCAAGTTTTTTAGTCTCTTTTTCTTTTTGAGTCTTTATCTTCATATAATTGACTTTAGAGTGTTTTTAGGTTAAAGTTTAACATAGTAATATTAATATTATCATGAATAAAAAAAGAGAGAAAATAACCGACGAAATAACAATACCGAATACGTTGGCTAAAGATATAGAAAGAAAAGTTACCGACCTCCCTTCGCTTGAAAGAGAGATAGAGAAAAATCTGTCCAGAAGCACATCAGAGTTTTTGAATATGATAATGGCCGGCGGAATAGCTCTGGGAACTTCGGACATTCACATAGAACCCACCGAGGAAAATGCAAAGATAAGGATAAGAATCGACGGAGTTCTTCAAGATGTAATAACTTTCGAAAAGAAAAGATATCAGGATATCATATCAAGAATAAAGCTGATTTCAGGTGTAAAATTAAATATAGAAAATAAACCTCAGGATGGCCGATTCACTATCCTTTATCCCGGAAAAAAAGAAGAGCATTCAATAGAGATAAGAATGTCAATACTTCCTTCCGAATACGGTGGTGCAGTCGTAATGAGAATTTTGGACCCGAGAAATTTAATAACCATAGACAAATTGGGTTTGAGTGACGATCTCTTGGATATCTTTAAAAGAGAAATTAAAAAGCCGAACGGAATGATTATAGTCACCGGTCCGACCGGATCTGGTAAAACTACCAGCTTGTACGCCTTTTTAAAGCATATAAATAGTCCCGGCATTAAAATTATAACCATAGAAGATCCGATAGAATATCATCTGGACGGAATATCTCAAACCGAAGTTAATCCGGAAGAAGGTTATGATTTTGCAAACGGATTAAGAGCAATTGTACGCCAAGACCCGGATGCAATTTTAGTAGGTGAGATAAGAGACTTGGAAACGGCTACCATCGGTCTGCAGGCCGCTCTGACGGGCCATACCGTCTTTTCTACCCTGCATACCAACGATGCGGCCGGAGCTATTCCCAGACTTCAGGCTTTGGGAGAAAAACCGGTTAATATAGCACCGGCGATAAATGTAATAATAGCTCAAAGATTGTTAAGAGCTCTCTGTGACAGATGTAAAGAAGATATAAAATTGGAAGAAACGGGCCACTTTGAAAAAATAAAAGAAATTCTGGAAAATGTTTCCGAGAAAACCGTAACTTTTTCAGAAGAAACCAAGGTCTTTAAAGCAAAAGGATGTAAGAGTTGTAATTTTACAGGTTATAAGGGAAGGTTGGGAGTTTTTGAAGCTCTGGTAGTGAACGAAGATTTGGAAAATCTTATCTTTTCCAACCCTTCAACAACCGATATACGAAAAAAAGCTATAGAAAACGGAATGATTACACTTCTTCAAGACGGAATAATTAAATTTTTAAACGGAAAGACCGATCTGGAGGAAGTTGACCGCGTAGTAGGTTTATGACTGAAAAAAACAATAAAAAAACAACTCCCGAACAGACCGAATACGATAAAACTTTGGATTTGGCTCTGAGACCGAAGAAATGGGAAGATTATATCGGTCAAAAAAAGGTTAAGAAAAATATTCAAATTATAATAGAGGCGGCTCAAAAAAGAGGAGACAAGGCTCCCGAGCATATGCTTTTTCACGGTAATTCCGGTTTGGGTAAAACGACTCTTGCTTATCTTTTGGCAAAAGAGACGGGGGCGGGCATAAGAGTCACTTCCGGCCCGGCAATAAAAAAGACCGGAGAATTGGCTGCCATACTGACCAATCTTTCAGAAGGAGACATACTTTTCATCGACGAGATTCACAGGCTGAATAAGGTTTGTGAAGAGATGATATATCCGGTTTTAGAGGAATTTAACTTGAATTTAGTCGTCGGAAATGGCCCTATGGCCAGAACGGTGGATCTCAATATCCCTCAATTTACTCTTATCGGAGCAACCACCCAACTGGCACTGCTTTCCGGACCGCTTCGAAACAGATTCGGAGCCACCTTCAGGCTTGAACCTTACAGTCAAAAAGAGATACAAAAAATAATCAGAAGGTCCGCCGGTCTGCTGGGTGTCGAAATCAAAGGAGACTCAGTCGAAAAGATTGCCGCCAGGAGTAGATTTACCCCCAGAGTGGCAAACAGACTCTTAAAAAGAGTCAGGGACTTTGCAGAAGTTAAAAAAGATGGCATTATTACTCCCGAAATAACGGAAAAAACATTCAAAAACCTGAATATCGACGAGAAAGGGTTGGAGTCGGGAGATATAAATATATTGGAAACCATAATTGAAAAATTCAACGGCGGACCGGCGGGAATAAAGGCGATAGCGGCAGCGGCAAATGAAAATAAAGATACGATCCTGGAAATATACGAACCTTACCTGGTTCAAATAGACTTTATAAAAAGAACTTCCAGAGGAAGAGTGGCAACAAAAAAGGCTTACGAACATTTAAATAAAGAAAAAAAGGAAGTGTAAAATTAAAAATATGGCAGGACACAGTCATTGGAGCAATATAAAAAGAAAAAAAGAGAAAAAAGATAAAAAGAGATCAAAAAAGTTCTCCAGGATTTCCAAGATGATAGCTACGGCCGTCAGAGAGAATGACGGAGAAAAAGATCCGGACATGAATCCGGCTTTAAGTACTGCAATAGAGAAGGCAAAAGCGGAAGATATGCCCAAAGAGAATATTGAAAAAGCAATTAAAAAAGGAGCCGGAGAAGGAGAAGAGGGCTCTTTAAATGACTTTACCCTTGAAATATACGGTCCCGACGGATTAGCGGTAATTATACAAGGAGCCACGGACAACAAAAACAGAACAGTTGCCGAAATAAATCAAATTTTAAAGAGGGCCGGAGGAAAACCGGCCAAACCGGGTTCCGTCAGTTGGCTTTTTGATCGGAAAGGAGTTATAGAGATAAAAAATACGGAGAAAAATGAATTAAAAGCAATCGAAGCGGGGGCCGAAGATATCGATTATAAAGACGATATTTTAATAATTTATACTGCCCCGGATAAACTCGGAGAGGTTAAAAAAAATATAAAAGAAGAAGGAATTGAGATGGAATCTTCAGCTTTGGGATACAAACCCAAAAGAAAAACGGAGTTGAGCGATCAGTATGAAAATTTCTTGGAAAAACTTGAGGAACACGACGAAGTGGATCAATTATATTTTACCACTAAAAACTGATGAATATATTGGGAATAGATCCCGGAACCGCCACGATGGGTTACGGGGTTATAAAAAAAGACGGGATGAACTTGACCTGTCTGGAATACGGTTTAATAGAAACCGATAAAAATTTATCCGATGCCGATCGTCTTAAAAAAATAGACCGGGACTTGGAGAAGATATTGGATGATTTTTCACCATCGGTTTTGGCTATAGAAAAAGTTTATTTCAGTAAAAATGTAAAAACGGCGATGACCGTAAGCCAAGCAAAGGGAATTGCAATGCTTAAGGCAGCTAAAAAAGGTTTGAAAATTTACGAATTTACTCCATCTCAAATTAAATCTACAGTGGCCGGTCATGGTAATGCTAAAAAGATGCAAGTTCAAAGGATGATTAAATCTCAATTAAATCTAAAAGAAAGGCCACGTCCGAATGACGCAGCCGATGCACTGGGAGCAGCTATATGCGGTTCTCAAAAAATACAGAGAGATTCTCTTATTTCTTAACTATTTTTGCAAATCTCTTTTTCCCTATTTTAATAACCATTCCATCCACCACTTCGATATCTTTTTTCCAATCTTTTATTTTTTCGCCGTTAATTTTAACGGCGCCTTGTTTTATTAATCGCTTTGACTGAGACTTAGAATCAACCAATCCCGTGGCATGAACAAGATTCAAGGCTCCTATTTTTTCTTTTTCAATATTAATCTCAGGCATATCGTCGGGAACTCCACCTTCTTCAAATATCTTCTCAAATTCCTTTTCCGCTTTCTCAGCATCCTCCTCTCCGTGATAAAGACTAACTATGGCTCTGGCCAATTCTTTTTTAACTTCTTTCGGATTCTTCTTTTTCAAATCCTTTTTAATTCTCTCTAATTCTTTTTCACTGTAAAAGGCACACAAATTAAAATAATTCATAATCAGGTCATCTTTCAAGGAAAGAATTTTTCCGTACATCTCTTTGGGATTGTCGGTTATGTTTACCGTATTACCCCAACTGGTGGACATCTCTCGTCCGTCAAGACCGTAAAGCATTTCGGAAGTAATTATTATTTGTGGGTTTTGTCCGTAAAATTTTTGAATTTTTCTACCCGTTTTTAAATTAAAAAGTTGATCGAAACCTCCTATTTCAACATCGGCCTCAATGGCTACCGAATCATATCCTTGCAACAGGGGATATAAAATTTCATGAAGACCTATCGGCTTTTCTTCTTCCCATCTTTTTTTAAAATTTCTTCTCCTTATCATTTGCTGAGCGGTAAATTCCATAGCTAAAGGAATCAATTCTTCCAGCCTGAAATCATTAAACCACTCACTGTTGTATCTAACTTCAACCTTGTCCATATCCAATATCTTCTCCAATTGCTCTTCATAGTCTTTCATATTTTCTTTAATCTCTTTATCGGTAACTCTATCCCTCATCTCTTGCTTGTCCGAAGCATCACCTATTTTAGCGGTAAAATCACCAATTATAAAAACAACTTTATTACCCAATTCTTGAAAAAATCTGAGTCTCCACAGCATCGATGCATGCCCCAAGTGGAAATCTTTTCCGGTAGGGTCGAGTCCCAATTTTACCGTTAACTTTTCATCTTCTTCCAACTTTTTTCTTAGCTCTTTTTTACCGACTATGTCTTCGGTTCCCTTTTCCAGTATTCTGTTTATTAATTCTTCTTTACTTTTATTCATAATTTTCTAATTTTTAGTTTAATTTTAGCATAAATAATTTTTATTTTAAATCGGAAACTTAATGTGGTATAATGTTAACTGAAATGAAAATACTTAAAAAAATAAAAGAAGCCTTTGCAATTTTATTCTACGGAGTGATAGCTTTGCTGTTTTTAGGTTTGTTTTTCGGCTCCGTGGCTTTTATATATTTTGGTAGAGATTTACCCAGACCGGAGGACTTTGTCAGCAGAACGATAAGCAGACCGACAAGAATTTACGACCGAACCGGTGAACATTTACTCTATACTGTCCACGGAGAAGAAAGAAGAGATTTAATTGATATAGATCAAGTTCCGGACCATCTGATAGATGCTCTTTTAGCCGCCGAAGATTCTCGGTTTTATGAACATTACGGAATTGACATGGAGGGAATAGGAAGATCAATTTTAATCAATTTGAGGGAAAGAAGGTTGGCTGCCGGTGGGTCAACCATATCTCAACAGTTAACCAGATCAGCACTTCTTACTCAAGAAAGGACTTTTATGAGAAAAGTAAGAGAAATGATTTTAACTGTTGAATTGGAAAGAAGATATTCAAAGGATGAAATCTTGGAATTTTATTTTAATCAAATTCCTTTTGGTCATAATGTTTACGGGATAGAAACCGCCGCTCAATCCTTTTTCGATAAATCGGTTTCGGAACTAACAGTGGCGGAATCAGCTACTCTCGTCGCCATGATCAGATCACCTTCCGCTCTTTCTCCGTACGGTGATAATCTGGATGCTCTTATGGGAAGAAGAAATTATGTAATAAATAGAATGGCTTCTTTGGATTTTATAGATGAAAAGGAAAGACAAAAAGCAATAGATGAAGAGCCTGAATTTTCAAGATTCAGAAATTATCTCAGAGCACCACACTTCGTTTTAAATGTAAAAGAACAACTCGAAGATACTTACGGTAGCGAATTTTTAAGCGAGAGAGGTTTAAAAATATATACGACCATAGATTTTGAACTTCAAAGAAAAGCTGAAGGGGTGGCAAGATTGATGGCGGAAAGAAATAAAGAACAACATAATGCTCACAATATTTCAATTGTCATTACCGATCCCAATAGTGGAGAAATTTTAGCAATGGTGGGTTCGGCTGATTATTATGGTGAAAGATATCCCGAAGATTGTGTTCCCGGAAAATCGTGTCTTTTTGATCCTTATACCAATGTAGCTTTAAGAGGAAGACAGCCGGGATCAGCTTTTAAACCTTTTGTTTATGCGGAAGCTTTCAGAAACGGATACAGTGGAAACACTACCGTTATAGATGAAAGAACAAATTTCGGAACGGAAGCTGATCCTTATATTCCGAGAAATTATGATGGAAGATTTAGAGGAGAAGTAACTTTAAGAGATTCTTTAGCTCAATCTTTGAATGTTCCTTCGGTAAAAGTATTGGCCGACATGGCCGGTCTTCCTCAAAGTATAAGACTATCTGAAAGATTCGGAATAACCACTTTTACGGAAGATCCTTACCATTATGGTCTACCATTGGTTTTAGGTGGTGGTGAAGTAAAACTTACGGAATTAACTTCCGCTTACGGAGTTTTTGCAACCGAAGGAATAAAATATCCGATTTCATATATTTCAAAGATAGAAGATTCTTCGGGAAATACTATTATGAGAAGCAACTCTACTCCGAGAAGAGTTTTGGAATCTTCGGTAGCGAGAGAGATTACCAGTATATTAAGTGATAATGATGCAAGAGCACCAATGTTCGGATCAAATTCATTACTTCATTTCCCGGATAATGAAGTAGCGGTAAAAACCGGATCCACACAAAATTTTCGTGACGGCTGGGCTATGGGTTATACATCCGATATAGTAGTCGGGGTATGGACCGGAAATAATAATAACCAATCAATGGTTAACGCTCCCGGTCTTTCGGTGGCCGGCCCGACTTGGCGAGTATTAATGGAAGAGTCTATTAATAATTAATTATTTTTAATAGGCATTACGACATACAAAAAATCATCATTACCGACCGGAGTTATCTTTCCCGGACTCGATTCATCATTGACCGATAAAACTATCTCCGAAGATTTAATCTCCGACAATCCGTCCTTTAAAAATCTGTGATTAAAAGATATATCGACATCCTCTCCATCGGTTTTTCCTTTTATAGCCGTTTCATAATTTCCCAAATCATTATCTTCACTTAAGATTTTTACCTCATCTTCCTTTTCTTTTATACTCAGAGTGACTTCATTAACTTTTCCGCTAAATAAACTGGCGGCTTTTATTTTGTTTAAAAATTCTTCTTTATCAAGTAAAATTTGAGTATTTGATTCTTCCGGTATAATTGCTTGATAGTTGGGATATTCACCTTCTATCAATTTGGAAGTAAGTTGCACTTTGGGATGATCGGTCTCTTTCATTGTAGATTCAAAGAGAACTTGATTCGAATCGAATTTAATATCTATCTCATCTTCATTAATAAATATATTTAAAAGCTCTTTAGCGGCTTTTTGAGGAAGAATAAAAGAAAATTCACTGGATACCTTTTTATCTAAAAATATTATCTTCTCAGCTAACCTATAACTGTCAGTCGCTACCAATTTAAGTGTTTTACCCGAAAAATAAAAGTAAACTCCCGATATTTCCGGTTTTACTTTAGTATTGGAAGGAATATCAACAACCTGTTTTAAACCTTCTAAAAAATTATCTGTTTTTATAGTTATGGATTCTTCCTCTTCTACTGTGGGAATTATCGGAAAATCTTCCGGATCCAATCCTTTTATTTTAGTTTTATAATCTTTACATTCAACCGATATATTATTATCTTCAGAACTTATATTAACTTTTTCTTCTTTCGGTAACAAATTTATAAAACTGGAAAAAAGATCCAATGGAACAGTCGTTTCTCCTTCTTTTTCCGTTTTGGTAAGAGACCACCACTTGACTGCTACTTCCAAATCGGTGGAAGAAAGACATAAAAAAGAATCTTCAGTTTTTATATGAATATTTTTTAAAATAGGTAAAGAAACCGACTTGGTTGCTATCCTGGAAGTTATTGAAACTCCTTCTTTTAAATTATCTTGAAGAATTTTTAATTTCATGATTTTTTAATTATTTATTTTATTTATTTTCCTTTTATTATATTTATTAAAGGTTTGGAAAACTATTTTTTTGAACTTGGATTAAGTTGAATGAAAAGTCGTGGAAAAGGTTATTTTAAACAGTTAATAAATTGTTAATAACTTCTCTAACTAAAATTTAACTTTTTTTATTAACTTTTTTTCCACTATCTTTTCCATTCGTTTTTAACAACTTATTAACAGCCGGTAAATAAACTAAACTGAAAGCATCATCTGTTTTATCAGTGTTATATCTTCTTTCATATCTTCATCTTCTTTTTCTAATTTTTTCTTTATTTTTTTATGTGAATACATGACCGTAGTGTGATCTTTACCTCCTATCTTTTTTCCTATAAAAGGAAATGAATATTCCAACTCTTCTCTAAGTAGGTACATAACCACTTGTCTCGGCTTTACTATCTCTTTTTTTCTAGAATTACCTTTTAAATCACTTTCGGAAATATCATAAAATTTAGTAACGGCTTTTATTATTTGATCCGGAGATACGTTTTTTGTGGGAGATTCAAGTAGATTTTTCAATACTTTTTTAGTTGTTTCTATAGTTACCTTTTTTCCGGTTAATTTATGATGGGCAATCAATTTATTGAGAGCTCCTTCCAATTCACGAATATTTTTTTGTATATTTTTTGCTATATATTCACAAACCTCATCAGGAATCTTTATTTTTCGTTCTTGAGCTTTAGTTTTTAATATAGCTAATCTCGTTTCCAGATCGGGAAAATTTATATCCGCAATCATTCCCCCTTCAAATCTTGATCTTAATCTTTCGGTTAAAGCTCTAATTGATTTAGGAGGTCTGTCCGAAGATAGTATAATTTGTTTGTTTTTTTCATACAGTTCATTAAAAGTATGAAAAAATTCTTCTTGAGTCTTTTCTTTTCCGGATAAAAATTGAATATCATCTATTATAAGAACATCTATATCCTTATATCTTGATTTAAACTCTTCCATCTTTCCATTTCTTATTCCGTTAACTACTCCGGTTATAAATTTTTGTGCAGGAATATATTTAACTTTTTTTGATGATTTTTTAACCTCATTACCTATTGACTGAAGTAGATGAGTTTTTCCCAACCCGACTTTTCCGTATATAAAGAGAGGGTTGTAAACGGATCCGGGATTTTCAGCTACGGCATATGCGGCGGCATGTGATAATTCATTAAAAGGACCGACAATGAAATTTTCAAAAGTGTATTTGGGATTTAAATTTGATTCCTGATCCACTTTGAATTCTTCGAATTCCATCTGGCTTTCATTTTCTTTAACCTCTTCTTTTTCTACCTCTTTCTTTTCTTTTTTGTTTTTCTTTATAACATAACTTATTTCATCCACTTTTTCCCCTAAACTTTCAACAGCTTCCATTATTGTTCCATTATGTTTGTTTTTAATCCACTCTTTGGTAAAAGTATTAGGAACGGCAATTGTAAGATTATCGCCATTATATTCAACAAGCTGAGTATTTTTAAACCAGGTATTAAAGTTAGCTTGAGATATATTAAGTTGAATTTCAGCTAAAATTGATTGCCAGAGTTTTTCTTTCTTCATCTTTAGTTCTTAATTAATTGTGGAAAAATTATAACATAAATGAAAATTGAGGAAAACTATAAAATAGTGGAAAAGACTGTGGAAAAGTTGTTTAAAAGAAGTTAAAACAGATAAATAAAAAATTTTGAATCAAATATTTTAAATCTAAAATTTATCTTGTATTCTTATTTTTTCCAAATAGTTTTCCACAGATTATTAAGAATTAAATATTGATTTTTTTGACTTTTAAGGTTTTTTCAATTAAAATTTGGAATAGTATTAATCCTTAATTGATGATTCGATGTCCAAGACTTACAAACCGTCCAAAAAAAAGAGAAAGAGAAAGCATGGATTTTTGAAAAGAAAAAAATCGAAATCCGGAAAAAAAATTCTTAAAAAGAGAAGAAAAAAAGGCAGAAAAAATCTTTCTGCATAATTAATGCTCTCAAAAGAATACAGATTAAAAAAAAGAAGTGATTTTAATTCAGTCTTCAAGAAGGGCAGATCCGTCAGTAATCGTTTTTTAGAAATAAGATTCAAGTCATTGGAAGAAAAAAAGATAGCTTTTGTCGCACCGGTAAGTAATTTTAAAAAAGCCGCTACCAGAAATAAGATAAAAAGAAGACTGAGAGAATCTTTTAGAGAGATAATTGATGATGTCAAGAATGAAACCGGGATTATAGTTATTGCTAAAAAACCGATTGAAGACAAAAATTTAAAAGAAACGGAAGAAATTATTAAAAATCTTTTAGTGAAAGCTAAACTTTTAAGAAAATGATCGGCAACTTTTTTTACGTCGTATTTTATCAACCGCTTTTCAACCTATTAATTTTTCTCTACAATACGTTTGGAGATTTGGGAATAGCGGTTGTTTTGATAACTCTGATAGTGAAAAGTCTTCTCTATCCGGTTTCCGCAAAAGCTACGAAATCTCAAAAAGCTCTTAAAAGTTTACAGCCCAAAGTAAAAGAGCTACAGGAAAAATATGAAGACGATAAGGAAAAACAAGCGGAAAAGGTTTTAGAGCTTTACAGCAAGGAAGGAGTCAGTCCTTTTTCCGGGATTTTGCCTTTAATCATTCAATTTCCGGTAATTATCGCTTTATTTCAGATATTCAGGAGAGGATTGGGTGCTGATCAGCTGGTTCATCTTTATAATTTTATTTATAATCCGGAAGTGGTGGAATATCTTTCATTCGGAATTTTGGATCTGGGAGAACCAAATATGATTTTAGCGGTTTTAGCCGGAATAGGACAATTTATCCAGGTAAGAATAACGATGCCTACGACTTCCGATGATTCCGAAAAGGGAAAAGATGAAGGATTCGGATCCATAATGAAAAAACAGATGAAGTTCATTTTACCGATATTTACGGTATTTATTCTCTCCAGCTTACCTTCTGCGGTGGGAGTTTATTGGATTATTACCGTTATTTTTTCCGTAATTCAGCATAAAGTAATAAAATAAAATTATGTTAGAGCAAAAAGATATTAGAAAAATTGAAGAAATATCCACTGATTTTTTTGAAAAAATAGATTCCGGGATAAGTGTCGAAGTTAATAAAAACGATGAAAGAAATGTTGAAATAAATGTGAAAATGGACAAACCTCAAGTTCTGATAGGCGAAAACGGAGAAACTTTGAAAAGCACCGAAAGATTAATCAGATTAGCTCTCAGAAACAATATAGAGAAAAGATTTTATGTTACTCTGGATATCAACGATTATAAAAAAAAGAAGAGAGACTATCTGGAACAGAAAGCGAGAGAGGCGGCCGATGAAGTTTCTTTAACCGGCGTTGAAAAGAAAATGCCCGCCTTACCGGCGGCTGAAAGAAGGATAATACATATTGAATTGGAGGATAGAGAAGATGTCAAAACTGAAAGCGTGGGGAAAGAGCCGGAAAGACAGGTTGTAATAAAACCGGCTTAAAATTCGTTTTCTCTTCGCCTTTTTTCTTCTTTTATTTTTCTTACCTCTTCCGGACTGGAAGTTATTATCTGGTCTTCCGCATAGGAGGCCAGTATTTTTATTGAAACATGCTTTTTCCCTGCAAAAAAGATACCTTCTCCGACCTCTCCTTCCAAGAGAACATGTTTTTCTTGGTCGGTTAAATTAAATGTGTCTTGGACAGTATTTATTACTGCAGGAGACTGTTTGAGTAGAAATTTCAAAGCCGAATTGGTTATTATGGGTTGACCGTACTCCGACTTCATAAAGTCTGCCACGTCCTGAGTTATAGTGGTTACCCCCATACCGTATTTACGGGATCTTTTTACCAAGCCGAAGAGAAAGGAAGCTCCGTCTTCATTTTGCATCATCCACCAGGCTTCATCGACTACAAGCACTCTCCTTTTGGTGCTTCCGGTAATTACTTTCCAAATAAATCGCATTATGATAAACATCGCCATTGGGCGAAGATCGTCTTCGAGATCCCTGATTCCGAATACGGTTAAATTATTGTCCGTGGTTACATTGGTATATTGATTGAAAAATTCGGCATAAGCACCTCTTGTGAATCTTCTTAATCTGACCAGGAGTGACTTTGTCCCCTTCATTGATTCCAAAACTTGCTCCAAGTCGGAAAGGAGAGGAACTTTCTCTTCCCATGTCGCGGGATCGCTTTCCGGAGTTATATCTCTGGCCGCATAAGTTTCTCGAAGAGCTTGATCTATCATGGCGTCTTCTTCATTAGTAAGATCTCCGAGCATAATTCTTAAAAGCCCGACCAAATTTATAACATTAGTTCTGATAGCGTCTCCGGTCCTCTCATTTTCTCCGGGAGGAGGTATATCCAACGGATTAATATGACTTTCCGATCCTATCGATATATTGTAAAACTTACCACCGACCTCCTCGGCCAAGGTTTTATATTCATTTTCCGGATCGATAATTATAACATCGGTTCCCGCCATCAACGATCTGATTGTTTGTAGTTTGACCAGATACGACTTACCGGATCCGGAAGTACCGAAAACCACTTGATTGGGATTTTCCAAACTGAACCTATCGAATAAAACCAGTGAACGATTATGCATATTTATTCCGTACAAAATACCTTCGTTGGAGCTCAGATCGGAAGAGATGAAAGGAAATATACTGGACAAAGGTTTGGTATTCATTCTCGTGTGAGTTTTTAATTTGTCCAGACCATAAGGAGATGTGCTTATAAACCCTTCTTTTTGTTGAAAGAGAGACGGTTTTATGTAGACGACTTTAGCTTCCAGAATTGATCTGAGGTTATTTTCTATATCGGCCAAGTCGTCTTCATTATCTCCATATATGGTAATGTAAAGACCCAACTTGAACATTCTTTCTTCAGCCGATTGAAGCCTGTCTCTCAATTCTTCAAGATCTTTGTAAGCTGTCTCCAAAACCGGATCTCTGACCAAGCCCTTTTCTTGATTTTCAGTCATTTGAGCTTGAACTTCGGTCAATTTTTTTCTTAATCTTTTTAAAGTCTCCCCGGTATCGACCGGATGAATAAAAAAGGATACATCGAGTTGAGCGTCCAAATTAACTACGGGAGACAACCAGCCACTGGTCAGATAGTGAGGATAAGAAAATACAAAGAAAGAGCGACATAGCTTTTCACCGAATTTTAAATAATTTTGCTCCTCCTCTATATAAGAGGGAGCTATAATATCTTTTATGGTTAAAGTCGAAGGACTTTCAGTCGGATCCACACGACTCTTAAGCCCTAAAAGTTCATCTATTTTGTCTTTTATTTCATCAAACATTTTAATTTATCAATTCATCGGGAAATTCCGGATAATAGCCCGTTTCAGCCTTTTTTGGATGATGGAGAACCCAGAACAGCTCTATAAGCTCCGAACTGGTCAGAGGGGCAGCCTGCAGGCCACAACGCCTTAATCCCAAAGCGACAAACTCCATTCTCTGTGTCAGCTGTTTTTTTAATCTTTTAAAAGCTTCTTCCGTTAGCTTAACGCCCGGAGTTTCAAAAAAGTTATAAGGAACAATTACAAAAAATCTTTTGGTTAAAATTGACTCTTCTTTTGTAAATTTTTTAATGAATTTTCTATAGCTTTCGGTCTGATGTCTTAAAAGATCGTTTTCTTGATTTCTTTCCCACTCCCTTATCATATCTATATAGCCGGTCAAGTTAACTTTCCTGGATTGGACGATAATTTGACAAGTAAAATCCAAGGAATTCAAAAACGATTGGAATTGATTTATTATCGCTTTCTGTTCTTCAGTTGATTTTAAAGCAAGATTAAGTGAAGAGACCATTAAAATTGCTCTCAAAGATCTATTTTCAAGAACTATTACCCCGTCTCTTATCTGTTCCATTTCTAAAAATTCTTGTGTCGTGTTTTGAGCCATATTATGAAGTTTCTATTTTTTTAGACATCTTATCCAACTTTCCTCTTTTTTGTTTTGTAGGCAAGCTTCTGCCTTCAGGTTTAACTTCTTCTTCCTCTTCTTTTCTCATGATCGGCTTGGGAGCGAGATCTTTCTTTTTCCAAAAATAAGTTTTTTTACCGGTCGTTTTAAAAGCGATGAATTTTCCTATCATCGTAACTATCGGTTGGCCATTTATCTTTCCGAAGGCGAGTGTCAGACTGATTCCGGAAACTATCAATGTTAAAAAGAAAAATATAAATAGGCTGTCGGTGAGAAGCCACAAAAAACCGACGGTAATCATTCCGGCTAAAAGAAAGAGAAACTGCTTAAAACTGGCCGGACCGAATATTCTGGCTTCATAATCTATATATCTTGGTATCTTGTAGCGCATAACCTAAATTAAGTTGTAATTATTCTATCATAAAAAATGGGCAAGATAAAAGGGTTGACAAAAGTGATAAAAAATTATATAAATTAGTCAAAAGAAGAACATTAACAAAAAAATAGAAGAGGGGTTGATTATTTTGAAGAATTATTTTAGGTTTTTTATCTTGGTTATTGCTCCCATTGTAGGTTTTGTTATCGGTATTTCAAGTATTGCAGCGGGAGTCTATTTTGGCAATTTGATTTTAATTTTATTCGGTGTGCTGGTTTTGATAGCGACTGTCGTTGTAAAAACAAACGTAAAGAGAGTGTCGGCACTGGAAGTTATTATAATCGATCGCGGAGGAAATCTAATAGAGAAATCAGGAGGATATGTCTTTTTAATCCCGATACTTGATGCCGAAAAAAAGAGGCTACCCAAAGAGGGAAGAAAGTTTAAAATAGACCTCTTTGAGGAAGAGCTCTGGTTTGATTTGGCCGGGGGTGGAAAAATAACCATCCACGGCGCTGAAGTTTGGCTATCGATTAATGACGGACTTGAGCTTATCAAGGGAGACGTTGATTATGAAGACAGAGTCAGAGAAACCGCGCAATCGATAATCCGCGGCTTCATAAATACGATAACAGTGAAAGAACTGCAAAATATGGGCAAAAAAAACAACAATATGAAAGAAATTATTCAAGAGGACATTCAGAAGGAATTCGGAAAAGAAAAGTATCTTGAGTTTCACAGTTTTACTTTCGATAATTTTGATTTCGATAGTGAAACGACTGCGGTTAACAAAAAGATTCACCAAGCCGAAGCTCAAATTGAAGTTGAAGAGAAAAATGCCAAAGCGGCAGAAAAAAGAGCTAAGGCTAACTTCCATGAAAGACTCGGTGATTTTATCCATCAGGTTGCCGTATCAAACGCTGTCAGTTACAGCAAGGCGAAGGAGATAATAAAACAAGATCCAGAACTTCAAAGAGAGATGCGCTCTCTCTACAGAAATTTCAGAGAAAGAGAATTAACCGATGTAACCGATATCAGAGTTTCCGGAAACGAAAAGAAAGGCGAGCCGAGCAGTTTGAAAAAAGCGATTATTGAAATGATAACCTTGATGAAAGGTAATGCTTCTTCCGGAGGTGGAAGCGGAGAAAGTAAAAAGAAGGATAAAAACAAAAAGAAAAAAAAGGGAACCTTGATATTGAAAGGTTCCGACCCCGACAATCCAAGAAAAATATAAAAAGCTGGCTTAATAGCCAGCTTTCTTTTTATTCTATAGCTTCTCTGTACCTGTCCTGTTTTTCCTCTTTTTTACCTGAAGCAGTCTCTTTTGAAAAAATCTCTTGATCCAATTCTTCCTTTAATTTTTGAGCTTTTTCTCTTGAAATTTCCAATCTTTTTTCCAGATAATTCAAGATATCCTCTTCACTTAGTTTTTCATTCTTGTATTTTACAAGCAGTCTGGTAAGTATTACTGAAGGCTCTCCGACAACTTTTTGTAAAAAATTACCTTCTTTCTTTCTCTTATTATAAAGACCGAATTTATCAACGATAGCCTTTATTTTTTCTTTATTGTTTTCCGGTTTCATTTT
>Ga0207421_10002153_pt1 | contig 24718 bp, 18 predicted proteins | sample SodLakKL_010_SED_4_FD_187542 | JGI IMG/M metagenome (GOLD analysis project Ga0207421, IMG submission 187542) | Alkaline sediment microbial communities from Lake Tanatar, Kulunda Steppe, Russia - 8KL_010_SED (SPAdes) (version 2) | ecosystem: Environmental > Aquatic > Non-marine Saline and... | reverse complement strand
TACGAACAATATGAAGTTACTAAGCAACAATCTCGTACTATTCCCTGTAATGATATTCGCATTGATCCTATCAGCCTGTGGAACTGATCATGACCATGGCCCCACCCCTGTTGGCCTCAATTTAATAATGGATGGTGAAGTAATTGCAATCCAGGAAGGAACAGTTATTACCTATCCCGGTGATGCAAACTTTATCACAGTTGAAGAAGGCGAAACCACACCCGCGATAGAAGTACAGTTTTTCCTTGAAAGCGGAGAACCTTACGAGTACGAAACTGAAGACGGATACTCTCTTCAGTATAATATTTCCGACACGAATGTTCTTAATGTAAATCATCCTGTTAACAACAATGAATGGCATCTGCAACTGGTTGGTGTTTCAGCCGGTTCTGCATCATTTTCAGTTCAACTTTTCCATGTGGACCACTCTGATTTTGACTCCAGAAATTTTGATGTTCAGGTAGTTGCATCAGAAGAGTAGTGATTCAACATCAATACTGAATAAACTGCATACTCTCAATCTTTTAACGAAGAAGCCTTGATCCAATTCAAAAAAGCAGCGGCGATACTGACCGTTATAGCCGCTGCTTTTACTTTTTTTCCGGGTTCTGTTTACGCTCTCAATACCGAAGCTTCAGGAGCTTTAGAAGGTGTGGTTAAAGACGCTGAAACGGGTGATCCCATATCCTTTGTATATATTCACCTCGAAGAGATAAATAGAAATACCACAACTAACCGTCATGGAGAGTTTAGTATTTCTAATATCCCATCCGGAAACTATACGTTGTTAATGCATAGACTTGGCTATGCCAGTAAATCCTATCCGTTTATCATACGAGATGATGAAACCACTACGCTTTCGATTGAGCTGCGACCAACTATTCTGACCGGAAGCGCCGTGGAGGTAACAGCTCAAGCGGGTGACTTCCGAGGGTCAAACCTGGAGCACGCTTCCATAAAAGTAACGGGGGCCGACCTGAGACGGAATTTGGGTGTAACTCTATCTGAAACGCTCTCAAATAAGCCTGGTTTTGAGCAGAGAACCATGGGTGCAGCTCCTGCCCGGCCGGTTTTAAGAGGTCTTGGTGATGAACGGCTACTGATCCTTCAGGATGGTGAACGAACCGGTGATGTATCAGCCACTTCTGCCGATCATTCCGTTACGATAGACCCCCTTGGAGCCGACGAAATAGAGATTGCCCGCGGCCCAGCAGCTCTTGCCTATGGTTCAAATGCAATTGGAGGGGTTATTAATGTTGTCAGAAACCAAATTGCAAATACTATACCTACCAATATTACCGGAACGGCTACTTTGCAGGGGTCCAGTGTTAATACCGGGTTTTCGGGTGCAGGTTTTTTGTCCATTCCACATAATGACTTTGTCTACAATATTGATCTGAACGGGAGGTATGGCGGTAATTATAATTCACCTGAAGGAACCATTCAGAATTCAGGTTTTTTTACCACAAACAGTTCGGCCGGTGTAAGCTACGTAAGGCCCTGGGGTTATTCGGGTTTGGCTATATCAACATTTTTGAGCGACTACGGCATTCCTCCCGATCCTGAAGGCGGGCACCCCAATGGCGTGGATATCGAAATGCGCAAGTTCCAGGTAGAGAACCGGAACGAGTTTTTGGTCAGAGATAGTTTCTTTAAACTGATAGAAACACAACTCTCCTATCGCTACTACAATCACAAAGAGTTTGAAACTGCCGATATTATCGGTACGGAATACATTGTCAATTCGATCAACACCTCTTTAAAGTCATCTCACCGTGAAATTGGTTTTCTGAAAAATGGAATAATAGGATTCTGGGGCGAATTTAAAGATTACATTGTTATTGACCGTGCAAATATCGAAACCAACAGCTTCAGCGGGTCACTTTACTCCATACAGGAATCTGACATCGGTCCTCTGCATATTGAGCTCGGTGCACGACTCGACGCCAATATAGTTCGCCCCAAAGAGGAGAGATTCAGCCAGTTGATTGGAGATATCCGGCAGCGTTCATTCTTAGGACTTGCCACATCTGCTTCATTGATTTATGACCTTGGCAGGGGCTGGAATCTTGGAACCGTGTTTATGCACTCTTTCCGACCACCATCTTCTGAAGAACTTTTTTCGCAGGGGCCGCATATTGCTGCATACTCTTTTGAGATCGGAAATCCGGAACTAGACCCGGAACGAGGTTTTGGCAAAGAGCTGTTCCTTCGATACAAATCCGGAACAGCGACCCTGGAACTTGCCGGTTTTCATAACGACTTTTCCAACTACATTTTTCCAAGAGATACCGGCAGGGAGAGTATACCTTTCCCCAGTCTGAATGAATTTCAATATGAAGCCACAAGGGCTGAAATCTATGGCCTGGAAGCACAAACTGAGTTACAGTTAAGCAGTAATTTTGTGGCTAATGCATCATTTGCCTACACCGTTGGCACAAGAGATGTGAGTGAAGAAGAGAGAGAAGCCTCGGGAATTGAATCCCAACGCGACCCTCTTCCTATGATCCCTCCTCTTAACACTTCAATTGGTTTAACCTACAATTATAATCAATTCAGCTTAGGAGGCAGGTTCCGATATTCAGGCAAACAGGATAGGGTAGCAGACTTTGAAGAACCTACTGATGCCTTTACTCTTATCGACCTTCATTCGCAATACCGTTTTTCATCGTCCGGCAATTCACTTCATACATTTTCACTGAATGTTAATAATCTTCTAAATACAGAATACAGGAACCATCTCTCCAGATTAAAAGAGGTGTTCCCTGAACCGGGCATTAATATCAACCTTCTATACAGGCTCTATTTTTAATTTTTATTACCCTCAATTACGGAAAAATCTGGAAATCTAAAGACATCTTACGAGTACATATATATGAACCAGGCCAGAATTGATACGGCTGTTATACTTGCTGCCGGAATGGGTAACCGATTAAAACCACTCACAAACAACATTCCGAAATGTATGGTGGAATTAAACGGAAAACCCCTGATTGCTCACACCATTGATGCTCTTGAATCGAATGGCTTCGAAAACCTGATCGTGGTAACCGGCTACAGAAATGATCAAATAGAACGTTTTCTTATTGATTATCCTACATCAATAAATATCGAAACCATCTATAATGAAGTTTACGACGAAACTAATAACATCTACTCATTGTGGCTCGCATCGGAATCCATTCAAAATGGGTTTATTCTAATTGAATCTGATATTGTGCTTGAATCTTCAATCCTAAAGCATTTTTTAAACCCGGACCGGATTGCCCTGGATCTCTTTTCGATGGAGAAACACTGTGGAACAACAGCAACCATTGACGAAAATTTATACCTGGAAAAACTATTCATTAAAACAAATCCACCCGTTAACAGGGATATCTATAAAACGGTGAATATCTACTCATTTTCTCAGCGTTCATGGAACCTGCTGAAGTCTGAAATAAACAGATTTATCGAAGCAGGCGAAGTAAATGGGTTCTATGAGATAGCTATACAGCAACTTATAGAAAAAGGAGAAATATCTCTTCAGATGGTCTGTTTTAATGATAGCTGGTGGGATGAAATCGACACGCCGGATGATCTATCTCGAGTTAATAAATCCTTGAAAAGGCAAAAACATTTGTTGTTGAATAAAGAACTCCAACCTGACTTTTCTGAATGAATACCACGTACCCGCTTCAGTGGGTTGCCGGGATAATTTCCATTTTCTTGCCAAATTTTCTCAAACAAGATGAGAAGAGAATAGTTCTCACCTCATTTCATGGAGATGGATACAGGGGTAACACCAAGGTCATCTTTGAACAGCTTTGTAAGCATTCATATTTCCGGCCTGTGTGGCTGAGCCGTAAAAGGAAGGTTGTTGATCAGATAAAATCAAAATTCGGAGATGAAACAGCCGCTTTAACCTATTCATTTGCCGGCCTGAAATCTCTCGCTTCGGCTTCTGCAATCTTGTTTACCCACGGCACCAGCGACTATCCCTTTCTTCGGCTTCCGCGACGGGCTTTTAAAATTCAAACCTATCACGGCCTTCCCACCAAGCGTGGAGAGTACATGAGGCCGAAAAGTGAACGTCCGCCCAATTTCTTCCATAAACTTATTTTGAAATATCGTTTTAAACCGATCGACTGTTTTTTATCCACATCACCATTTGTATCAGATATCTTTTCACAACGATTTGGTCTCAAAAGAGAACAGATTGCTGAAACCGGTTATCCCTGCTATGATAAACTTATAAAAGGAGTTCCGGATCCAATGTTGATCGATAATCTCTGGCCGGGTGCTCCAAAATGTCGGAAAGTGGTTCTTTACTCTCCTACCTACAGGAAATTTTCTAAAACGAAATGGTTCCCTTTTGACGATTTTGAACCTGAAGAACTCTCCCGCTTTCTTGAAAAAGAGAACATTTTAATGTTGATGAGGCCCCATCCCAATGAACAATTCGATATATCTGAATTTAAAAATATCAGTGACCGCTTCATGGATGCAAGTCAACAGACCATTGAAGACGTTTATTCACTCTTACTGATCACGGATGCCATAATCACAGATTACAGCAGCATCTTTATTGAAGGATTACTCAGAGATATACCAACCACCTTTATCCCGTATGATATTGAATCATATGAACGTGGCCTGCCCTTCAATTACCAAAAAACCACACCCGGCGACAAAGTTCTCAATCAAACAGAGTTTCTATGTTCACTAAAGACCACACTTGATCATAAAGAACGCTATGAAAGTGAAATGGAGAGAGTGCGAAGTCTGTTTTTTTCCACAACTGATGGCAATGCTACTAAAAACGTAATTAAGCTGCTTGAAAAGAGCATTCCTGGTAAAAGAAATACGAATGAAAAAACGGGGTGAAAAGGATTCTCTTAATTCTCTTCTAAAGGCGTGGAAACGGACTGTTCGGCAATATCTTTTTTATTTTTCAACTCAATTATCTCCGGGTCTTTAGAGTAGTAGGATATCACCAGGAAAAATATCAGGTTCGTAATTTTTTTGAGCACGCTGTAAACCAGCAGCATCCCCGCAACGGCAGCTGTAGTCATATCCAGCATCCTTGAGAGTTCAATTCCAGCCAACAGAAATACAAGATCACGACTTGGTAAAAATGGGATTCTGTTCACAACAATCATGATCGCTACAAAAATAAACCATGTTGAAAGAGGGGCTTCCGGTATTACAACAGCCCATAAAACCATCATCAATCCATTGTGAATGATAAAACGTGAAAAATAGATTGAAAAAATAGTTAATGCTTTTTTCAGCGGGAGTTCAAAAATATACTTTCGAAACTGTATAATAAGCGCCACAACAATTGCTGCAATAACAGAGCCCGCAATGATGTAGAGCAGGTCAACATTCCCGATCAGCTCCTCCAGGTCCAGAACACCCGTAAAAACAAGAAAACCGAGAAGCAGAACCGTTACCGTATTTGAGCTGACTGCAGAGAGGATATTATTGTCTCTTATATTTTTCAGGATCTCCTTATCGCCCGAAGACATATACTTTCTGGCCCAGATAAACAGGAAAAGCTCACCGGAGTACCCCATCACCTCATCGTTGTAAACCCTCTTGGTAAGAAAAGCTTTAAACATCTTCCATTTCTGAACTGCCCATACCTGACGGTAAATAAACACCTCTGCTATAGGTAAGGTCAGGTACAGGATAAAGAACAGAATGTAGAAGAGAGGTTGTGTAGGTAAATTTCGAAGTACTTCATTCCAGCCAATATCAAATAGCTGATATATAATGATACCTACGATAACAGCAATTACAAAACGCCGTACAAATTTTTGAACTTGCTTTGCACGGGGAGTGTCCAGATAGGTTTTTTTGAATTTGTTAAACGCCTCTTTAGAGATCACTTCAAATGGTAATAGTTGCGGAAATGCGTAAAAATAGGGATCAAAGTGGTTGAAAACTATTTCTCATCCCAGAAATCTTCTTAACCCTATCAGCTAAGCAGAGTTAATTTACGATCTGATTTTCTTTTACACTGATTTTAAGAATATTTCTCTTCTTGAGCCCCAGATCTCTCTTCAGTGTTCTCATTATTTTTTTACGTTGTCTCTTCTTAAATATTTCAAGGCCCTGAAGACAGATAAAACGGACACGATTGTTTTGAATTTTTTTGAGTTTTCTGTTTAAAACCGGAAAAAAATCCATCTCACCATTTATCATCAAAAAGTCATCCGGAGCCCTGAGCTCAGCATTACCTTTACCAATTTCAAGATGATTGGCAAGAAAGATGGAGTTGTACTGATTCATATTTCTAAAGCGATATCTGATATTACTTTCAAAGGCTTCAGGATTATCATCAAAAAACGTTCTCAACGTATCCGTACGTATCGGATGTGGCACATGTGGAACCCTGAAATATTTGTTCTCAAATCCCGCAAGCTGGGCAGATCTGATCTGCAGCAGCAGATGCATCGATCGGGTGATACCAAACAACTTTTTCGCGAAAAAACTTCCCATTCGATTAAGTAACAACCTGATTGCTCCATAACTATTGATAGAGCTCCAATTACCCCTCAGAATTACTTTGTCACCGACAAAAAAATCTTCAGGCTTCACCTGTTTGGCAATAACAAAATCATCGTTTAAGTAGATAAAGTGTGATGCAAGACCGGGTATTCTCCAAATTACCGTTTCGATGGAGCGTGAATTAAAGGTAGGAAGTGCCCACTCATAAGAATCAAAAATCTCTTTATGATCAACAATATTCACCCCTAATTTTGCCTGAAGATCCGGAGTTAAAAAGTCAGGAACCTGGTTATCCGTAATCAGGTGAATGGTTCGAATCCACGGGGCGAATTTTCGAATGGATAGAATACAGTACTTTAATTCACCATTATCGATAAATCTTGTCTTGTCCAATCCTGTTGATACAGTATTCTGAACTGCATCAGAGGTATTGCCAAGTACTTTTAATCTCTTTTTTAGATGATTCTGATCACTACCGTCAACCCAGGTAATTACAGCATCTATTTCTAATTCTGATTTGCCCATAAATTGATTGTCAATCTTACAGAAACTAGTCTGGTCACACACATTTTTTATCACACATTTTGCTCGCAATAATATGATAAACTATTATAAACTCCCAAATTTGGAATATTCAACGATTATGCTTTAATCGCATTCTTTAGTTTCAAGAACGAGCAAAAAACACTCTATCCGGCTGAAGTTGGGCAATAAAAAACCTTTTCCGTAATAATTACATTCATCGCAGGTTATAGGTAATATCTTTTCAATTTGGAACTTGTTTTATTTTCAGGAACTTATTGGAATAAATCGCTTAAAATCAGAAGTATTGACTATGCAAATTGCAACGATTTCAAACTCAGATCGTTATATTCAATCAAAATAATACTCCACCTTTTTCGAAATAGGCTCTCATTTGCAACACAAACTATAAAAATGCTAAAATCGATTTTTAGAATTCTTACGGCAGCTCTGTTTCTGATCTTTTTTTATCAAACTGCGGTGTGTCAAATATCGAACCCCTCAGGAGATATTAAAAAAGCACCAGATCAGCTAATCTGGGCTCAGACACTGGAGGGAAGTTATTTTAATGAGTTTTGGAACTATCAGTTCTATTTTGACAATGGAATGAAGGCACATATTGTCTTTTCTGTAGCAAATTTTGGGAGCCTGAAATCACCGGTTAGCGGAGTGCGTGTCTCGGTTTATGATCACAATGGCGAACTCTACCAGCTCTCAAGAGAGTACCCGATCGAAAGGCTGGTTCAGGATAAGGATAATCACCGGTTTCAGCTTCATCCGGAACGGGAAGTATTCTTTGAAGGTAAACTTCCACATCAACACCGTATCGTAATTAATACCTCCAAAGATGGCGTACACTACGATATTGACCTATCGTTAAAAAACATTTCGCAAGCCGTTATGTTGGGCGACGGTATATTTAACGTAGACAGTGAAAAGATCGGAATTGTTGCACATATCCCCTTCGCGGAAGCCGCCGGGCATGTATCCATAAATAATAATAAGAAGAGAGTAACGGGAACGGCTTATATGGATCATACTTTCCAGAATCAAACAACGACCAGGCTTATGCATAGCGGATATCGTTTTGTAAATCACCTTGATCAGGAAAACTGGGATATTCTCTACTTCATGCTTCCCAAGAACAGTACGAATAACCGAACCATCGGCTACCGTGTAGTCAAATCCGGAAACAATGTCTCTATGACCGGTGTTAAGCGTATCGAGCAGCTGCACAGGGGACGTGCATTTAATACGAGTGTGCCACGCATTGTTGAATTAAGGCTCGAAGACGATAGTACGCTCAGAATTTCGAGAACAGAAGATCAAGAGAAGTTTTCGATTCTCTCCGAGCTCGGCTGGCTGGCAAGGCGCGCAGCACGAAGTTTTCTGGGTGGAGAAGTGATTGACTTCAGAGGTGAAGCTACACTCCAGGAGTCATCTCACAGACCAAAGCCGGGCGATTATAATTTCTTCCTGGTTGACTGACCCCTTCTTTGGATTACGACTGTACAGTGTATCATTGTCGCTTTGACACATAGGGTGAGTTATACTCATAAAGCAACAATGAAACCCGGCGTTTGAGATTGAGCCCTCAATTCCCCAACCGGATATCCATTCAGTCTCTTTATCTACTCCTATCCGGATAGTGACTCTATAAAATTTAATACTCTTTTCTTCCGATTCTGACAATCCGGTTCCGGTTCTGCTTCGTATGGTGAGCAAGAACGTGATCATTCACTGTTTATAACCGCAGTAAACGGTCACGTTTAAATCAGAACTAACCCCATGAATAAACCATATAATTATGTTACAATTAAATAAATCACTACTAACAATACCTGTTCTGCTTGCAGTATTGTCATTTGCACTTTTTACTGCGTGCAGTGATGATCCAATGTCTCCTTCAGAAGATCTGAGTTCAGAAAATTTTACCTATGCCTTTAACGAAGGACAGGCACTCGGAACTGCAGATGCAGCTTACCGGGGAGACCACCAGAGAAACCTTTCAGCATCCATTCAAATTGAAGAGATGGACAATGGTAATGCCTCCGTTACAGTAACACTAGACAATACAATTGACGGAGAAACCTACCCTGTTCACGCCCATGATGCGGCAGATCCAAACACCACTCCTAACGGTACACCATATAATGAAACGCCAAATGGCGATGTGTTTGCCGGCGGCATTGCCGGTACCGGTGGTACAGCAAGCTCCACCAATGAAACAAATATAGCCTACGATCAGCTGATTAATCAGTATGAAGGCTTCTTTGTGGTGCATGATCCTTTACAGGAGCTCAGTACTACTGATTTAACCACCTACCTTGTACTCGGTGTATTTGCATCCAGCCTGCCGGAAGGAGAATCCAGTCTCAGATCGCAGGAGGTAACCTATGCATTTAATGAGGGGCAACTTCTCGACAATACTGACACAGCCTACAATGGTGACCATCCAAGAAACCTGAGTGCCACTCTTTTAATTGAGGAGCGTGGAAATGGAATGGCCGATGTTACTGTAACCCTGAATAATACAATGGATGGCTTCGACTATGCCGTACATTCGCATGATGCGGCCGATGCGGCAACAACTCCGAACGGTACTCCGTACAATGAAACTCCAAACGGAGATGTATTTGCAGGAGCGATTGCAGGGAATGGCGGAAGTGCCAGCTCAACCAATGAAACTCAGATCAACTATCTGGAACTGATTGATGAGTACGAAGCTTTCTTTGTAGTACACGATCCTACCCGGGATATTAGTACAACAGACCTGTCTACCTATCTTGTACTTGGTGTATTCGGTGAAGAACTTGAAGCCGGTGAAGCTAACCTGGCAACATCAACCTTCGAATACTCTTTTAATGAAGGACAGCTTCTCGATAATCCTGATACTGCCTACGAAGGCGATCATGCAAGAAACCTGAACGCAACAATGGTTGTAGAAGAGCTGATTGACGGACGTGCCAAGATCACTGTAACCCTGAATAACACCGTTGACGGTGCTGTGTACCCCGTACACAGCCACGACGCTGCCGATCCTGGCCAAACTCCAAATGGAACTCCCTATGATGAAACTCCAAATGGAGAACTCTCTCCAGGCACCATTGAGGGTAACGGCGGTTCAGTAAACACCATGTACGAAACTGAAGAAACACTATACAGAGACGTGATTAATGGGTATGAAGCCTTCTTTGTGGTGCACGATCCGCTTCAGGAACTGAGTACTATAGACCTTACAACCTACCTGGTACTTGGCCTTACAGCCAGAGAGTAAACAGAGGCTTGTTGCCCCTCTATCATGGTTAAGAATAAGAGCCCGGGTTTAATTATCCGGGCTCTTTTTTTGTTTGATGGATCTTCTGTATTAAAAAAATCTGAGCGCTGACGTTGCGAAGCAGTGCTTCGCGGTGCCCAGGGCTTTGATATGGCGCGCTTTCAGCGCTTGGATCTGGGATAATTTTTTCTATGATTCACAATCATAAATTAATATAAAAACAACACCATAGGTGTTGAAGGTGATTAACCCCGAGTTGAAACCCGGGGTATAGGCACGAAGCCAATCGACCCCGAGGCAGGATTTTGATCAGCGCTGTGATTGAATCGAGGGGTAGTAGGAAAGACCAGAAGGTGTGCGGAAGTTTCCGGAAAAGGCTGGATTCTATGACAGTGAGCGCTGTTTATCTCTCTTTTTTAAGAAATCATAAAAAAAAGGAAAGGCGTTTAAACCTCCCCCCTATTTGTGCGCCCGAAGTAGTAGTCTTCTGTTAGTCCATAACCATAATGGAAGCACTCATGCCTGGGTGGAACGAACAGATATAGTCACCAAATGCAGCTGCCAGTTCATTGGTAAGCGTAAAAGAAATTGCGTCACCGTTACGGCGTACGTCTACTTCATCATTGTCATCAAATATGCCGGACCCGTTGCTTTGACCGAGTAGTTTTTCACTCTCGCTATTTCTAAAATCAAGTGGATGTGAAGAGGCACCACCATCATTAATAAAGGTAAATCGGTTGCCAATTTTTAACTGTATGGCAGAATTATTCTGATTTAAACTGGCCGAAGCACCCTCACCTTCAATGGCAGACACCACATATGCATTTGAGCCTGCATTATCGAGAGTTATGGTTGTCTCTTCTATAGCCGGGTCGGGTTCTTCAATATCGGGATCTGTACTGTTACTTGTGCAGGATGCAAATACCAAAAGGCCCAATGTTATTATGAAAAGCAGAAGCGTGTAAATCTTGTTTTGAATCATTTTCATCTAACTTAAGTTTTATAAATTTTTTTAACCGTCAGGTTCATTTTTCGTCCATTTGAGAATTGAATAGTCCATACTTCGATCCGGCAGAGGATGTTGATGCTATCTCAACCAGCCGGGCGGTCAAAAACCAATTTTACTCTTCAAATATCCGTTCACAATCAATACGAATATTTAATGGCTTCGGATGGTTAGAAGAGAGATTAGACGGTGAGCTGACGCAGATGAAAGGAATTTCAGGAAAAAACCGGTGGGGATGAGTGTAAAAAATAATAACCCCGGGACTATCAATCCCGGGGTTGTATGCTTTAGGTTCAGCATAATAGGAGTGACTAATTGACTAACCAGAGTGAGATTAGTGCTATGCTGTTACCTATAAAGATTAACAGAACCTCTATTCGTTACAAAATTTTTAAAATAATTTACCGGCTAAAGAATTCTCAACATTTTACGGCACTAAAATTCAGAACCTGTTACATTCAGGTACATAATTGATAACACAACCCTACTCATGAAAACGCTAGCTACATTTATTTTAACCCTTTTTCTGATAACCCCACTCTATGCCCAAATGGCGGATGCACCCGACCGTTCGGAGGGTGAGGGACCATACGAACGCTTAATAATCCGCGGTGGAACGATGATTGACGGAACCGGTTCACCGGCTGTAGGTCCCGTTGACATTGTTATTGAGGGCAACCGGATCGTTCAGGTTCAAAATGTGGGTTATCCCGGCGTACCTATCAATGAGAGCAGGCGCCCGCAGGCCGGTGAGGGCGATATAGAGCTGGATGCCTCCGGCAAATACATCCTTCCCGGTTTTTTTGATATGCACGCCCATACCGGTGGGAATGCCCAGGGCACCGTACCTGAATATGTCTATAAGCTCTGGCTGGCACATGGCATTACATCCATCCGTGAACCGGGCTCCGGTAACGGAATGGAGTGGACATTACGCCATAAAGAGAGGAGTGAAAAAAATGAGATTACCGCGCCGAGAATTTTTTCGTATGTCAATTTTGGACAGGGCGTGAGAGGCGGCATCAACAGCCCGGATCAGGCAAGGGAGTGGGTTCAGATGATTAACCGTAATGGTGCCGATGGAATTAAATTCTTCGGAGCCCGGCCCGAAATTTGGGAAGCGGCCCTGGATGAAGCCAATCAGCTTGGCGTGGGCTCCATGGCCCATCATGCCCAGCCCCGGGTTGTGTACGCAAACGTCGAGCATACCGCCAGGATGGGATTAAAAGGGATGACACACTGGTACGGGCTTCCTGAAGCACTCTTTACTGACCGGATAATTCAGAATTACCCCCTCGACTATAACTACAGTGACGAACAGCACCGGTTTGAAGAAGCGGGCAAATTATGGAAACAGGCTGCTGAACCGGGAAGTGAACGCTGGAATGAGTTGATGGAACAGCTGCTAGACCTCGATTTTGAGATCAATCCTACCTTTACCATTTATGAAGCCAGTCGCGACCTGATGCGTGAACGCCGGGCTGAATGGCATGAACGATACACACTGCCCTCTCTGTGGAACTTTTTCACTCCCGATCGAAGAGCCCACGGCTCCTACTGGTTCGACTGGGGAACCGAACAGGAGATTGCCTGGAAACAAAACTACCGCATCTGGATGCAGTTTATAAACGAATATAAAAATCGCGGCGGCAGAGTGACTCTTGGCTCCGATGCCGGCTATATCTATAAGCTTTATGGGTTTGCCTATATTCGTGAAATGGAGCTTTTCAGAGAAGCCGGTTTTCATCCTCTTGAAATTTTTCAATCCGCATCCATTAAAGCTGCCGAAGTTTTGGGAGTTGATGATCAACTTGGCACCATTGAGGTAGGCAAGCTGGCCGATCTTGTAATCCTGGATGAAAACCCGCAGAGAAATCTAAAAGTACTATATGGCACCGGAGCGATCCATGTAAATGAACATAATGAGGCCGTTCGTATTGGAGGCGTGCGTTATACGATCAAAGACGGAATTATTTTTGATGCAAAACAGCTTCTTAAAGATGTTGAGGACTATGTTAAACAGGTAAAAGAAGAGACCGGTTTTAAAATTACTCAGCCCGGCCTCGATTATTAAAAGACATTTTTGAGACATTAGCATAAAAAACGTATCTATTTGAAATAACTTAACACGAATACATTACTATCATGAAGAAACTAATAGTTGCCCTGTTTTTAACTGCATCTCTGATACTTATCTCAGAACAAGCCCAAGCCCAGGATCGTGGATTTGGAATAGGTGCACAGGTTACAAATCCTGCAGGATTAAGTTTTAAAGGGTGGGTGTCTGAAACAGGCGCCCTTGCATCCGTTATGAGCTTTTCAATCAGTGAGAATAACTCCACTTTCTATCTGCACCTCGATTATCTGAACCACAAAACCTACGACGAGCTGGAATGGGATTTCGGCTACATGAGTTACTACTATGGAGGCGGCGCCCGTTTTATCTGGCGTGAAGCCGCATTTGACAACTCCTTTTTCGCCCTTCGGGGGCCGGCCGGTCTCAATTTCAACTTCACCGAAGTTCCGGTCGATTTTTATATTGAAATAGCACCTACATTTGAGGTATCTCCCGAATTTAGCTTTGGTTTTACCGGTGGTATCGGATTTCGATATTTCCTGAACTAATGGCAGCTCTATCCCTTCCCCAATATGCCGATGTTGAAAAAGCACACCGGCGTATTGGATCCTATATTCATCGCACCCCTGTTCTAACCTCCTCCTATTTCAACCGGTTAACGGGTGGGGAGCTCTTCTTCAAGTGCGAAAATTTTCAAAAAGTCGGTGCTTTCAAATTCAGGGGAGCGTGCAATGCCGTCATGTCGCTTTCAAAGAGTGAGGGTGAGAAAGGGATCATCACCCACTCCTCGGGTAACCACGCCCAGGCCGTAGCCCTGGCAGCCCGGATGAACGGGTATCAGGCCACAATAGTGATGCCCGAAAATGCTCCAAAAGTAAAGGTAAATGCCGTTCGTGAGTACGGGGCTGAAATTGTGTTTTGCGAATCCACCATTCAGGCCAGGGATGAGACAGCTCAAAAAATTATAGCAGAAACCGGGGCTACATTTATCCACCCCTACAACCATCCCGCCGTGATTGCAGGCCAGGGAACCGCAGCTAAAGAGCTTCTTGAGGAACAGCCTGACCTGGATATCATCATAGCGCCGGTGGGTGGCGGCGGGCTGATCAGCGGTACAGCCATAACAGCCAAACATTTGAATCCAAAAATCAGCATTATCGGCGCCGAACCCGAACGGGCCGATGACGCCTTTCGCTCCTTCCACTCCGGAAAAATTGAACCGGTATTGAGAACGGATACCGTAGCCGACGGTTTGCGAACTTCTTTGGGTGAACTCACCTTTCAGGTTATACAGACCCACCTCGATGATATCGTAACCGTTTCTGAAGAATCCATTATTCGCGATATGCGTGCCGTCTGGGAACGGATGAAGATCATCATCGAACCCTCATGTTCTGTCCCTCTTTCGGCCATACTGGATAAAAAAGTGGATGTAAAGGGAAAGAAAGTCGGTATTATTTTAACCGGTGGAAATGTGGATCTGGAAAATTTGCCGTGGTAAGGATGTGCCGATTAACTTTTATGCAGACATCATCCTGTGTTTATTTGCTTTGATTGCATGCTTGGATTATTATCGGACATGTAACAGGCAGATTGTCTGCCGATAAATACATGTCATGTGCTTTCTTGGAAAACAGGGAATTAGTGAAAATCAAGCTTTTGAAATCTTGGAAATTACTATGCCTAAATCAGTACAACAACAAATAGGATGTGTTACCATAGTCGTAGAAAACTATGACGATGCCATCGAGTTTTATACTCAAAAGCTTCAGTTCACTTTGGTAGAGGATACCGATTTAGGTGGCGGTAAACGTTGGGTTCAAGTTTCTCCGACAAACTCAAATGGCACAAATCTTTTACTTGCACAAGCTAGTTCTGATGAACAAAGACAAATAATAGGTAAACAAACAGGTGGTCGTGTGTTCTTGTTTCTACAAACCAATGATTTCTGGCGTGATTATGAGGTAATGAAATCAAATGGTGTGGTTTTCAACGAAGAACCTCGAGTAGAAGAATATGGCACAGTTGTAGTGTTCCAAGACCTTTATGGCAACAAGTGGGATTTACTACAACTAAATCGAGCACCCAATTAGCACGCACATAACCATGCAAATCAAGCGAACACGTTTGCGTTAAGTATTTACATTCAATTACTTAGCCACACCGATTATTTGCCAGAACCTTATATTTTACTTCTCCATTAAAGCGGTATAGGCTCATAAATAGCAAACAGGTGATCATCCGCCCGGAAACCAAGGTGATGGTTTGATATATGAGTTAACATTCCATCTTTGGGAAGATGAACGCGATGAATAGGAGTTCCGCCGGCGTTCAGCACAAGCCACTCTTGAACACTGTCGTAATGCCGCGTTAACCGAAGCCAGATATTGCCGTTTTGATCAATCAGCATTTTATCTGCCGGGGTTTTAATGTCCGGTAACAGTTCATCTACGGTTTTCCACTGCTCAGGCCTGTATTTGTTCTCAAGTGAATCCCGTTCTGCTCCGGAAATTCTCTCTCGGGGGAGTTCCACAGGCAGAGTCTGAAGCGTATCGAGCGTATTTATATCCAGCTTGGCTATGGTATTTTCTTCGGGCCAAAAGGCATGAATAAACTGTTGATCGGGGGAGATATCAAAAAGTAATGAAGGGGCAAAGGGTACTTTTGCAGCTCCCACCGGTTGACCATTAATTAGCAAATCGGCCCAGATGTCACCTTGGTACTCCACACTTTTTTCGACGGTGTTGGTTTCCAGGTTGTAAATTCCAAAAATGGTTTTTCGTTCACTTGACCGGATGCCGGGCGACCAAAATCGCAGAAGTATATGGTTCGGCGAATGGGTGGAATAAGCTCTGCTAACTCTGTGCTCGCCCATTCGCGGTGGGGTAATCTCTTCAATTTCATCCGTGGTTAAGCTCTTTCGAATAATTCTTTGACGACGCTGATCAAACAATAAAACGGCGTTATTTGCGAACAGATTCATGGAGAGTACATCCTGAATTTCTCCCGGACCATTTCCTTTACCGGCAATTTCCTGAATCAAATTTCCATCGCTGTTTACCAAAATCACAAACGATCCCTCACGGTCATTGAGGAGAATGTCGCCATTCTCTAAATAGGACGACTCATAGTTCAGGTGCTGAAAATAGTTATCCCCCACCTGATCGAATTCCGCAAGAAGTGCCGGAACGGTAACTGGAAGGTTGTCAATGTCAGGATTTGATTCAGCGCGTTCATTTTGACTACAAGCGGCAGTGAAGAGTCCGATAAAACATAAAATGGGGAGCAACGAATATTTCATGGTTCTCAATTGGGCTTATTTTGTCATCTCGTAGAGATTCGGGTTAACTCACGTCAAGCTAATCTTTTGTGGCAGTTATTTGATCCGTCTTAAAGTGATTGAAAAAGTCCGGAATCACTTCCAATGGATAGCTTGAATTGGCATTGATGAGAATACAGATTCCGACCCCGTCTTCAGGAGAAAAGGCGATCTCACTGCGGTATCCGTTTACGTATCCACCGTGGTATACGATCTTTTGTCCATGATTATCAAGCACTCTCCACCCCATTCCATAATGCGATTCGTTCACTCCAACCCAATGCCTGCTAAACCGCCGGTTTTGTAGGAAGGCTAACGGATCATAAATGTACTCAAGCGTTTCTTCAGAAATAACTTCAGGATTGTTGCCTGTAAGCAGCAGCAGCCACTTCCCCATATCCGAGGCGGAAGCATTGATTCCGCCGGAAGAGACCGCATTGTAGTATTTTCTGGAAATTGGAACAGAAACATATCCCCGTGAACGGGAATGGTACACGTGAGGCAAAGCTCTGTTTTCTGACTGCCTGATGCTCTCATAACTCGTCGATGCATGATTCATCGCTAACGGCCCAAAAAGCTTTTCATCCAGCAGCGTGTTGAAATTCGTATTGGTTTGGAATTCCAGCACTCTTTCTATAGCTGAAAAAGCCGCATTCTGATAGGCAAGCTGTTCGCCTTCTCTTGCAATCAAAGGAACTTGTTCAAATCGGGGGATGATGCGGTCGAGGGTAAGTCCGTCTTCCACTAAATTCGTATATGCGTGGCGGGGCAACCCAGAGGTATGAGACAATAAATGTCTGATCTGAACCCGGCCGGTTTGTTCCGGATCATTCAGCCTGAATTCTTCTAAATAACCCGATACAGGTTGATCCCAACCTACGACTCCTTCTTCTGCCAGCACTCCCGTAAGCACCGAAGCAAAGCCCTTTGATACGCTTCCCAGCCTAAATACGGTATGTTCATCTACGGCTTCAGACTTTCCTTTCTCTTTTACACCAAATCCTTTTTGAAATACAACACGACCCTCTTTTACAATGACAACCGCCGCCCCGGGAATTTGTTTTCCGTTAAGGCCTTCTTCAAAATCCATTTCAAATTGTTCCAGGTATGTGGCCAGAGAACTATCCATCACCCACTCTTCAGGCTCCGGCTTGGCATCCAGGCTGGCATCAAGAGGTTCCGGTACGGGACCGGTAAAGGCCAGATATGATGCAATGATTACAACCGCTAAAAGAGATGCAGAGATGATACGAATCACAGGGTAGCCATTTTAAGCATAAAGAGTCTGTTCCGGGTATTGTTTATATCCATGCCAAGGATACTAAAAAACTGACTTTAAAGATAATACTGCCAAAGAAATTAATACCTAATCGTACGTTTGGTGCCACCCCTGCGATCATCTTGATCCGGTTCATCATCCGTCCCCTTAACATGAGAAGCTTTGAGGAGCAGCCCTGTCGTTTTTACCCATTATCCGGCAATACCAGGAGAGAAAACCGTGATGAATTATGACTGATTTTTGTATACTTATTCCAGTTCATCATCAAAGTATACCAACTAAAAACCGGGGCTATGATTTACAGAAATCTCTCTGCCGTATTACTCCTTCTCTCTGTACTGCTGATCTCCTGCAGCATGGATCAGCCGGATACTCATCCGTTCGAAGCCTACATAGCTGAACCGCATCCTGCCTACAGCTATGAGCTTCACTCTACCATCGAAGGCGATTCCTACACGGCCTATGTGATACGGATGGTATCGCAGGAGTGGCTCACCGAAGAGCTTGTAAATGAAACCGAATGGTGGCACTGGCTAACCATTGTGGTACCGGATGAAGTGGATCATTCTATCGGAATGCTCTGGATTGGCGGCGGAACCAATTATTCAGAAATCCCGGATTCGCCACATCCTATAGTTCTGGAACCGGCTTTAGCCACCAACAGCGTCACAGCATTTCTGCACAATGTGCCTTTTCAGCCGATCCGTTTTCACGGCGACAGGCTCGAGCAGCGATATGAAGATGATCTGATAGCCTACGGGTGGCAAAAATTTTTGGAGGGTGGCGCAAAAGATGAGGATGCCTTCTGGCTGAGCCGGCTGCCGATGACCGCCGCAGCCGTGCGTGCCATGGACACGGTTACAGATTTTACCCTTTCAAACCTCAACCTCGAGGTGAATGAGTACATGGTATCGGGTGCATCAAAGCGCGGATGGACCGCCTGGACCACCGCGATTTTCGACAACCGCGTAGTTGCAGCTGCACCGATGGTGATCGACCTGCTCAATATGCTTCCCTCCTTCGAGCATCACTGGCAGGCGTATGGTGAGTGGTCGCCAGCCATCAGCGAATATGAGGATGAGCTGATAATGGACTGGCAGCACTCCAAAGAGTACGAGCGGCTCAGAGAGCTGGTTGACCCCTACTCCTATCTCGATCGTCTGGATATGCCCAAATACATCATCAATGCTGCCAGCGACGAGTTTTTCCTGCCCGACTCCTGGCAATTTTATTGGGATGACCTGCCGGGTGAAAAGTACCTCAGGTATGTTCCCAACACCGGGCACTCTCTCAGCGGCACGGATGTACCGGAAAGCCTGATCGCTTTTTACAGCCGCATTCTGAACGATAATAAACCGTCGCGGTTTGACTGGGAGGCCTCAGAAAACGGATTTCGAATTCAGCTTGATCCCGACAATCTGCCCGACGACCTGCTGCTCTGGAGCGCGCACAACCAAAATGGCCGTGATTTCAGGCTCTATGTAATTGATCGAATCTGGCTGGCTCAGGGCCTTGAAATACCGGAAGATGGAGAACTGTTTGTGGATTTCAATGCTCCCAATAGCGGCTTTACAGCCTGGTTTGTGGAGGCTGTCTACAACTCAGACTCCTCCTTTCCGCTAAAACAAACCACCGGGATAGTTGTAACACCGGATGAGTATCCGTTTGAACCGTTTCGATCTGAACAGCCAATGGGCACCCTTCCGGAAACAACAGAATGATTTCTGAATGATTTCACATCAAATGTGTTTTAACTAAAAAGACTTAAATCATTTTTTATGAGAATTGTATCCCTTCTGCCAAGCACAACAGAAATTGTCTGTTCTCTGGGAATGGAAGAACATCTGGTTGGCCGTTCACACGAGTGCGATTATCCCGCTTCGATAACGTCTCTGCCTGTTCTTACAAAACCCAAATACATAACAAACGGAAAGAGCCGGGATATTGACAAACAGGTAAAATCACTTCTCGAGAAGGGGCTTTCAGTCTATGAAGTAGATGCTGAACTGCTGGCCGAGCTTAAGCCCGATGTCATTCTAACTCAGGATCACTGTGAAGTGTGTGCCGTTTCTCTTCCTGAAGTTGAAGCCGCCGTTAAAAACTGGACCGGCAACCAAAAAACGCAGGTGGTTTCTGTTTCTCCAACGGACCTAAACGGAATCTATCAATCCATTCTCAAAATTGGTGAGGCATTGCAGAAGAAGTTAAAAGCTCAAAACCTGGTTGAAGAGATGAAAGAGCGTCTTGATATCATCCGAAGCACCGTTTCCGGGAAAGTGAGAAAAAAAGTTGTCTCGATAGAGTGGATCGATCCGCTGATGACCGCCGGAAACTGGATTCCAGAACTGGTTGAGATTGCAGGCGGAGACCATCTGCTTGCAGAACCCGGCGAACACTCGCCTTGGATAAAGTGGAAAGATGTGCAGGAAGCCGATCCGGATTTGATTGTAATTATGCCCTGTGGCTACAATTTTGAGCAAACTGCAGAAGAGCTTCCACTATTAACCTCCAGGGATGAGTGGAGTGAACTCAAAGCCGTAAAAGAGAAGAACGTATACCTGCTTGAAGGTAACCAGTACTTCAATCGTCCCGGGCCCCGGATCTTTGAATCCACACGGATACTTGCCGAGATTTTACACCCCGATCACTTCAAACCAACCCTGAAAGAGACCGGCTGGAAACGGCTTACAGGGGAGGTGGAATCTGTAAAGGGGTAATTAGTGTTAAGTTAACTCTCACTTGTTGTATAAAGATCTTACAGCATTCCCGATGTTCCCACTGCTTTTCTGGTCACGACCATCGGGGTGGGTTTCTGTCAGCATCTGTAACTTTTGGAAAAGGAGACAACAGAGCGATTTTCTCAAAAACCCAAAAACTCTCAGATCTACTGGGTATTCAGGTCTTCAACTCTACAGTTCTACGATTCTACCCCCCTCCTTACGAAAAGATTCCCACTGAAAGGCTAAATCAGGCCATCTCCTTTTTCTTCTCAGAGCGTTTTCTCTCGTTGTGATCCAGGTACAGTTTACGGATACGAAGGCTTTTTGGCGTTACTTCCAAAAGCTCGTTCTTGTCGATAAACTCAATGGCCTGTTCAAGGCTCATCTTTTTGGCCTGAGAAATTTTTACCGAGTCAGAGGTTTGGGTAGCGCGGTGGTTGGTCAGGTTCTTCTTCTTTACGGTATTCACAACCAGATCATCGGCACGGTTGTTAATTCCCACAACCTGGCCCATGTAAACCGGGTCGCCCGGCTCTACGATAAACTGGCCGCGATCCTGAAGGCCTTCGAGGGCGTAAGGTGTAACATCACCCTGTTCCAGAGAGATAAGGGCTCCTCGTGTTCGTCCTGCTATCTCACCTGCATACGGCTCGTAAGCGAAAAACTGCTGGTGCATGATCCCCGTACCGCGGGTTTCAGTAAGCATCTCACCACGAAAACCAATAAGGCCACGCGACGGCACCTTGAATTCGATACGGTTGTTCTCTCCTTCCTGGGCCATGGAGGTCATGATCCCCTTTCGCTTCTGAAGATTGTCGATCACTTTATTGCTGTAGTCAGTATGAACATCGATCACCACCTCTTCATACGGTTCGTGAAGATCACCATCCACTTCCCGGAAAAGAACTTCAGGCCGTGATACTGCAAATTCGAATCCTTCGCGTCTCATGGTTTCAATCAGAATAGAGAGCTGAAGCTCTCCCCGTCCGGCTACGCGGAATATGTCCGGGTTTTCGGTTGGTTCCACACGAATGGAAACGTTGGTACGAATCTCTTTAGCGAGACGATCCCTGATCATATTGGAGGTTACATAGTCGCCTTCTTTCCCCGCAAACGGAGAGTTGTTTACCCTGAAATACATCGCCATGGTTGGCAGATCGATATCGTAGTATTCAATCGGAGTCGGATCGGATATATCGGTGAGTGTATCACCGATTTCAACTGCGTCGTAACCGGCCATTGAAAAGATATCGCCTGTAAAAGCCTGGTCTACCGGCTCGCGGGTCAGGCCATTAAAGGTAAACAGCTTGGTAGCTTTGCCTTTTGCCTTTTGTTTGCCTTTGCGGTCGAGAAGTACAATTTCCTGGTTAGTCTTGATGATCCCCTGCTCCACTCGCCCAATCGCAATCCGGCCCACATAATCGTTCCAGTCTACATTGCTTACAAGCATTTTAAACGGTGCTTCCGTATCCTGCTTGGGGGAAGGAATGTGTTCAATAATTTTATCAAAAAGCGGAGTAAGATCCACACCCTCCTCGTCCAGTTCTGTTTTGGCAATTCCCTGAATTCCAATTGCATAGAGTACGGGGAAATCCAGTTGCTCATCATCGGCATCAAGCGAAACAAACAGGTCAAAGATCATGTTCAGTACTTCGTCGGGACGGGCATCTTTTCGGTCAATTTTATTGATAAGAACAATAGGCCGATACCCTAAAGCCAATGATTTACGAAGAACAAACTTTGTTTGAGGCAACGGGCCTTCTGCAGCATCCACAAGCAGAATAACGCCATTTACCATTTTCAGGATACGCTCCACTTCACCGCCAAAATCGGCGTGACCCGGGGTGTCGACGATATTAATTTTGGTGCCTTTCCAAAGTACTGCTGTATTCTTGGAACTGATCGTAATACCCTTCTCTTTTTCCAGATCGCCGGAGTCCATCACTCTCTCGTCTACTTGCTGGTTCTCTCTGAAGGTTCCGCTCTGCCGCAGCATCTGGTCAACCAATGTAGTTTTTCCGTGATCTACGTGAGCTATAATGGCGATATTTCGAATGTCTTGTATCATAAAAGTGTATTGAATAACGCGTGTAAAATGCGTCTGAATGTATAATTAGAGTGCTTTTCCGGATTGAACACGGTTAACGAACGAACAACCGAAAAATTGATAGCCTTAAATATACGGTCTTTTTCGGTGAGTTCTGAATATTCCACATGATCTTTTTGCAGGGTTCAGGGCGCAAGGCTCAGGGCACACGGGGCAAGGCGCACGGTACAGGGTTGTTAAAGGTCCAGGTTGTTGAACGTTAAACGTTGAACGTTTAACGTTTAACGTTCAACACACACTGCCAACAGCCAACTGGCACAGGATGAAGGAATATATTATTCTGATCGAATCTGCCTCACGTTTCCTTTTATCATCACGTGCGTTATCGACCGCATGTGGGAGATATCCTCCGAGGGATCTTCATCCAGAAGAATCAGATTAGCCAGTTTACCTTCCTCCAGTGTTCCAAAATCCTCCAGGCGCTGCATGGCCATCGCTCCGTTCCGGGTAGCCATCACGATCAGATCATCTGCCGGGATTCCGGCAGCCTGCATCGCTTCCATTTCATCATATATTGAAATTCCGTGCAGTGTTCCGGGATTTCCCGCATCGGTTCCCACCGCTATTGGGATACCCGCTTCATACACCCTCATCAGGTTAAGGACGTCCGTATCGCTCACCCTGCCGGTTTGCGGATCAAAGTTTCGCAAGCGCTCCAGAAATCCGCCTGATAGCCGGGGATGATCTTTAAAATCAGCCGCAGAGTTTAGCAGATCCACTGTCTTTTGATCAATACAGCCATTTGGGTCCACAATCTCCAGGGGCTCAATATCTGCCGCCGCCCTGTAAGCGAGCAGATACCCGCTGCTTACAATCAGGGTTGGATTGTAGATCGTCTCATTCTCTAGTGCAAGCCGGATGAACTCGTCATCCACTTCACGGTCGCTCACACTGTGAACCAGGAGTTTTGTTCCATTTCGCAGGGCCGCCTTGGCCTGTTCAAGCGTGGTTGCGTGTGCTATCATTACATTTCCGGTACGCCGTATCTCTTCAGCTGCTGCCTCTACCCTTCTCATGTACGCCTCATCATCCGCCCTCAACTGCCAGAACTTAATGCCTGTACTTCCGAGTGCCGACATATACTGAACTGTTTTAATGCCGTCATCTTCGCTATTCAGCGGTACCAATACCCTGTCGGAGGGCAGATCGAACGGAGCTCCCTGCGCCGGAGTAATCAAAGGACCGGATGCGGCCACATGTGGTGAATAGGGATCTTGCTCGGCTGAACTCTGCAACCCCACCGACCACGACATCCCTCCCACATCGTACACCGCCGTAATTCCCGAGCAGAGATAGGCGTCATAATATCGCTCAGGATTCATCTGCTGATACGCCACAACTTCCGGAAATGGATAGGTATCGGTGATATCCAATGCATCAGGCCGGCTGTCGAAAAACCCTGTCTGGAAAAAGTGGACGTGGGCATCTACCAGGCCGGGCGTGATGTATTTTCCGGTGGCGTCAATGATTGCAGCATCTTCAGGCACATTGCAATCGGCACTGTTGCCAACGCAATCGATCCTGTCATCCCGGATCACAATAACGCTGTTTAAAATCAGGTCTGATCCGGTTCCATCAAAAACAGTGGCCCCGGTAATGGCTGTAAATGCTGAATCACCGTTCTCTTCACCGCAGGAAATGAACATGGACAGAAAACAAAAGAGGGTCAAATAAAAGAAACAGATTCGCATAATCGACTTAGTTCGTTAAAAGGTACTGCAAGTACGCTATAAATCGGTTTACATCAAAAAGTTCTCATCCCCTATACCGGATAACATCCGTCTTATTTAGTGATTCATAAACAATCGTTTTTCAACTCTGCAATTACAGGCAAATATGATATCGGACCAGATTTGCCTTTATTATATGTATTCTTTTTTTATCATAAAATGATGGTCGAAAATGCGGTTAAAAAA